>Ga0299912_10002074_pt1 | contig 16389 bp, 12 predicted proteins | sample RVTome_2_FD_207667 | JGI IMG/M metagenome (GOLD analysis project Ga0299912, IMG submission 207667) | Soil microbial communities from uranium-contaminated site in the Upper Colorado River Basin, Wyoming, United States - RVT95D214 (version 2) ... | reverse complement strand
AGCAGTGGCAATGATCAAGTGACAAGTTGCAAGTGAACGAACTCGCTGCGCTCGTGCTGTTCTGAATAAAAACAACCGTGCGCGCAGCGCACTCATTCACTTGCAACTTGTCACTTGGTACTTGCCACTGCCTTAAACAATCCGCTCGGACGGGAAATCGATGGTGAAGGTGCTGCCCCTGCCCGGCCTGCTGTCGACGCGCAGGCGTGCATTGTGGCGAGTCAGGACGTGCTTGACGATGGCCAGGCCGAGGCCGGTGCCGCCCACCTCGCGTGAGCGCCCGGTATCGACCCGATAGAAGCGCTCGGTGAGGCGCGGGATGTGTTCGGCGGGAATGCCGATGCCGCTGTCGTTGACGGAGAAATGGGCGCCGCCGCCGTCGCGCCACCAGCGGATCTGGACCTCGCCGCCCGCGGGCGTGTAGCGCACGGCATTGCCGACGATGTTGGAAAAGGCGCTGTACAGTTCGCGCTCGGCACCGTGCAGGCGCAGGCCCGCATCGGCCTCCAGGGTAACGTGATGGCCCTTGTCGCCGGACAGCAGCTGCGCATCCTCGCGGATGGCCGCCAGCAGCGCCGGCACCTCCACCAGTTCACGCGGCGGGCTGGAACGGTCGGTCTCCAGCCGCGACAGCATCAGCAGATCGGCCACCAGATGCTGCATACGCGCCGCCTGCTGGTGCATCAGGTCGAGAGAGCGCTGCCAGCGTGCGGCGCACTCGTCGCCGCTGTCCATTAGGGTCTCCAGAAAACCGCTGATTACGGTGAGCGGCGTGCGCAATTCGTGCGACACATTGGCGACGAAGTCGCGCCGCATCTGTTCCAGGCGCTGCTGCTGGCTGATGTCGCGCGCCACCAGCAGGCGCTGGTCGCGGCCATAGTTGATCAGGTGCACGCTGAGGGTGAGGGTGTCGTCCACCGGCGAGGGCATGCGCAGCGGTTCGCCGCCGTGGCCGTTCTGGTTCAGGTAGGTGATGAAGTCGGGATGGCGCAACAGGTTGTCGATGGCCTGGCCCTTGTCCTGCGAGGAGTGCAGGCCAAGCAGTCCGGCAGCGGCCTCGTTGAACCAGAGGATTTCATCCTTACGCCCGATGACCACGGTGGCGTCGGGCAGCGCGGAGGTGGCCTCCTGGAAGCGCTCCAGTATTTCCTCCAGCTGGCGCTTGCGCTGCTGATGCTTGCGCTGGCGCTGATAGAGATAGTGGAACACCTCGCCCCAGATGCCGCCCGCCTCGGGGATGTTGCGCGTCTTGCCGCTGCGCAGCCAGTTCACCAGGCGGCGCAGTTGCCAGACGTGAAAGCCGATATATACCGGGAGGCCAAGCCCCCAGCCCAGCCAGAAGTTGCCCAGCACGGCGCCCAGCAGCGTCGCAGCCAGAAAGGCCCAGAACAGGCGCGTGAGTTCCAATATCCAGGGATTGGGCATGGGCCGGGGTTTCTGCCTAGACCTGCTGCGAGAATCGGTAGCCGGCGCCGCGCACCGTCTGGATCAGGTTGTCGTGGCCACTCGGTTCCAGCGCCTTGCGCAGGCGGCGGATGTGCACGTCCACCGTACGTTCCTCCACATAGGCGCCGCGTCCCCACACCATGTCGAGCAGCTGGGAGCGGCTGTATACGCGCTCCGGGTGCGACATGAAGAAATGCAGCAGGCGGAATTCGGTGGGGCCCATCTCCACCGCCGCTTCGCCGGCGGTGACGCGGTGGCTGGAGGTGTCCACCTTGAGGCTCTCCACCGCCAGCACACCTTCCTCATCGTGCGGCTGGCTGCGGCGCAGCACCGCCTTGATGCGCGCCTGCAACTCACGGGTGGAGAAGGGCTTGGCAATGTAGTCGTCGGCGCCCACTTCCAGGCCGCGGATGCGATCGTCCTCCTCGCTGCGCGCGGTGAGCATGATGATGGGGATGTCGCGGGTGTATTCGTCGCGGCGCAGGCGGCGGGCCAGCTCGATGCCGCTCATGCCCGGCAGCATCCAGTCGAGCAGGATCAGGGCGGGCAGGCCGTTGGCGAGCACCCGCTCCGCCTCTTCGGCGCTGGCGGCCTGCAGCATTTCATAGCCGGCGCGCTCCAGGGCCATGACCACCATCTCGCGGATGGCCGGTTCGTCTTCGACGATAAGTATGGAATTCGCTGTCATATTTCTGAAACCTGATGATGAGTCACCGGTAACATTAAAGACGGTCAATGTGACAACCGCGTGACACCCCGTCCAATCCGGCCTGCACCTGTCATCGAGCGCATCATACCCGGTTTTGCCGCCCGTGCCGTTCACCGCACCGCGCCGCTATAGTTGAGTGAGCGGCGGCAACACAACGGAGGCCACGATGACGGCGAAGCCGACAGCGTCCGGAACGGCGGGACCCCGACTGGGGGCCGCAGCCTTGTGGCTGGCGCTGTGCCTGGCCGGATGCGCCGCCGCACCGCCGCCGCGCGACGACGGGCTGGCCGCCTGCCGCGGCCTGTTCCAGGAATTGGACGCGAAGATCACGACCGCGGGGGTGCGCGATGAAGGCCCCTATCCCGTGCCCGGCTTTCCCTATCTGCGCAGCACGCGCCTGCTCGCCTCGTTCCGTGATGAGGTGGGGGCTCCGGCACGGTTCGCGGCTTGGGCCGGGCACATGGCGCAGCTGGACGCCACGGCCCGGACCCTGGAACTGCGCAACCTGGGTCACGACGACGACGCCCTCGCCGCCGAACTGGCCCGTTGCCGCGACCGCCTGCTGCGCGACGACCTGGCCGCAGCGGGACGGCGGACACAATTGCGCAACGCCGTCGTGGTTCCCGACGACTACCTCTTCGCCTTGCGGGTGGCGGGACTGTACCCGCTCACCGCGCCCCTGGTGTCGCTGGGCGTCGCCGCCTGGCACCGGGATACCCGCGCCACCTTTGCCGTGCCGCTGGAGGAGCTGCCCGTTTCCGGCACGCTGCAGCGCTGGGCCGTAGCACGCGGACCGCTGCTCGGTGCGGATGAGGTGCGCACCGTCCTGCGCGACAGTCGCGATCCCCTCGGCCTGCCGCAACCGGATGCGGCGGCGGCCCGCCGGCTGTTCGACACCTTTGCACCGGTATGGGAGGTGGACGTGGCGGACGACGACGATCGCATCGGCCTGCCGCAGCGCGACGGTCCCACGGCCGATACCACCCGGCCCACCGAGTTCCGCCTGCTGTCGCACACCCGCCTCGGCGCATGGGGCCTGCTGCAACTGAATTACCTGGTGTGGTTCCCCGCCCGTCCCGGCGACGACATCTACGCCGGCCGCCTCGACGGCCTGCACTGGCGCGTCACCCTGGGACCCGATGGCGAACCCTGGCTATACGACGCCATCCACCCCTGCGGCTGCTATCACCTGCACTTTCCCACCCGCCACCTGCGCCTGCGCACCGATCTGCCCTATTTCTATTACGAAACGCCGCTGCTGCCGCAGGCAGCGCCGGAGGAACAGCCGCTGGTGCTGCGCATCGCCCACCGCACCCACTTCATCCAGCGCGTATATCCGGCTGGGCGCGACGACAAGCAACCGGCCGCGCCGCTGGCATGGGAGGGCTACGATCTGCTGCGTGCATTGCCGGAGGCCGGCGGCCACCGCAGCCTGTTCGGTGCGCACGGCATCGTCGCCGGCAGCGAACGGCCGGAACGCTGGATCCTCTGGCCCATGGGCATACGCTCGCCCGGCGCCATGCGCCAGTGGGGACGCCACGCCGTCGCCTTCGTCGGCCGCCGCCACTTCGACGATCCCCGCCTCATCGAGGCCCTGTTCGAGCAACAGCCATGAAACGCGCCGCCTGGCTTTCGGCCCTGCCGCTGCTGCTCGCCGCCGAAGCGCTGCGGGTGGACGTGGCGTTGTTCTCGCAGGGGAATATGGCGGACTGGCAGAGCCGGCAGTTCAGCGGCACCACCCGCTACACCCTGGGCGAGGACGACGGGCGGCGCGCCCTGCGCGCCGACAGCCGCGCCGCCGCCTCGGGCCTGTTTCGCAAGGTGCAGGTGGATCCCGCGGCCACGCCCTATCTGTACTGGTCGTGGAAGGTGGACGGCGTGCTGCGGGGCAACGACGAGCGCAGCCGCGACGGCGACGACTACGCCGCACGCGTGTACGTGGTGTTTTCCGGCGGCCTGTGGTTCTGGCGCACCCGCGCCGTCAACTACGTGTGGTCCAGCCACCAGCACATCGAGAAGACATGGCTCAATGCCTATACCGGCAATGCGCGCATGATCGCCGTGGAATCCGGCGCGACTCACGCCGGGAAATGGATCCACGAGCGGCGCGATGTGCGCGCCGACTACCGCCGCCTGTTCGGCGAGGAGCCCGGCCGCATCGTCGCCGTGGCCCTGATGACCGACACCGACAACACCGGCGCCACCGCCGGGGCATGGTACGGCGACATCTGGTTCGCCGCCGAATGAGTTATCATCGGAAAGACGCAACGAGCACAAAACCAGGCAAGCAAATCACGGGATACATCGGGACAGGAGCGCGGCAGTCACGAACACACCGTGCCCCGTGGTCAAGCCTCTACCGCCTCAGCGCATCATTCGGAGCACGCAATGTTCACCGGCATCATCCAGGGCACCGCCGAGATCGTCGACATCATCGAGAAGCAGGACTTCCGCACTCACACCGTGCGCCTGCCGCCGCAACTGCTGCCCGGCCTGCAACCCGGCGCCTCGGTGGCCCACAACGGCTGCTGCCTCACCGTCACCGCCATCGACGGCGATCGTGTGTCTTTCGATTTGATGCGTGAAACCCTGCGCATCACCAACCTGGGTCAGCTGCGTGTGGGCGACCGGGTCAACGTCGAACGCGCCGCGCGCTTCGGCGACGACATCGGCGGCCACGCCATGTCCGGCCACATCATGGCTACCGTCGAGGTAAGTCAGGTACTGGAGAGCGAGAACAACCGCCAGGTGTGGTTCCGCGTACCGGCGCAACTGGGCAAGTACGTGTTCACCAAGGGCTACATCGGCATCGACGGCATCAGCCTCACCATCGGCGAGGTGCGCGACGATGAATTCTGCGTCAACCTGATCCCCGAGACCCTGGCCCGCACCAACATCGGCACGCGCCGCCCCGGCGATCGCATCAACATCGAAATCGATCCGCAGACCCAGGCCATCGTCGACACCGTGGAGCGGGTACTGGCCGAGCGGGGCATGGCCTGAGCGGCGGCATCGGTGCGCGGTGCGCACCCTACCAAAGGCTCACCGCATCGTAGGGTGCGCATTGCGCACCATGCCGTGCCGGGAAAAAACGGTGCGCACCCATCATTCCGCGTCGAGCAGGGTGACTGTCGTTTCCGCCGTCTTCCTGTCGATATCGAACTGCGCCACGCAATACTCGGGCACCTCGTCGATGGGGGTGGGGTCGTCGGCGCAACTGCAACCGGGGATGATGCCGCGGTAGGACAGTCCCACCTTGGCACGGATCACATCGTCCAGCTCGGTGACGTTGATGATGATCGCGCTGAAGCCTTCGGTGATGGCATAGCTGGTGCGCGTGAGTCCCTGCTGCAAGGGCAGCAGTGTGCCGTCCAGGGCTTCGATCTCTTCTTTCAACACGGATTCGAACGCGGACGTATTCCATGCATGCACGGCCTTGCGCAGTGTAATCATCGCCTTGCCCTTAACGGATGGTGCGCAGTGCGCACCCTACATATAACGCGATTAACCTACCCGTAGGGTGCGCACTGCGCACCGAACCTACTCACCGAAGGCCCCCGTCGCCGGGGCAGCCCCGCCACCCCAATCCACCGGCAACACACCGTCCCGGACATAGCGGTGAAAGCTGGAATACGGCCAGTCGATCACACGCTGGACGTAGCCATGTTTGACCGGATTCCAATGAAGATAGTCCAGATGCCTGCGATAATCCGCATCGTCACGTACCTGATGCTCCCAGAAACGCCGCTGCCACAGGCCCCCTTCATGGCGCGTGCGGCGGGCTAACGAAACGGGGTCACCGCTGCAACCCAGCTCGCGCGTCACGTGGCGCTTGATGAGCCCCCAACGTTTTCCGTATTCGGCATCACCTACCGGCAGACGCCAGAGGCAATGCATGTGATCCGGCAGCAACACCCAGCCGTCGATTACGAAGGGAAACAGTACGCGAACCTGCTGAATGGCCGCCCTCAGTGCCGCACGCGACGGCTCCTCCGTCAGTATAGGTTTGCGTCCGAGGGTTGCCAGGGTGAAGAAGTAGATTGCACCGGGTGCGTGGGCACGACGGTAGTTCGACATCGGCTTCGTCCTTGAAGGTGATGGGGGGTTGCATAAATCTTTGGTGCGCGGTGCGCACCCTACGAATACCCGGACAATTGAACCGGTGTTGGGTGCGCACCGCGCACCGGATACTTACTTCTCCAGCTGGCTCACATCCCGCACCGCGCCGCGTGCGGCGGAGGTGGTCATCGCCGCATAGGCCTTGAGGGCGGCGGAGACATGGCGCTCGCGGTTGAGCGGCTGCCAGGCGGCCTTGCCCCTGGCCTCCATCGTCGCCCGACGCTGGGCCAGCACGTCGTCGGACAGGGCGACGCGGATGCTGCGGCCGGGGATGTCGATCTCGATGCTGTCGCCATTCTCGATGAGGCCGATGGCGCCGCCCTCGGCGGCTTCCGGCGAAACGTGTCCGATGGACAGGCCGGAGGTGCCGCCGGAGAAGCGGCCGTCGGTGATCAGGGCGCAGGCCTTGCCCAGTCCCTTCGACTTCAGGTAACTGGTCGGATAGAGCATTTCCTGCATGCCGGGACCGCCGCGCGGGCCTTCGTAACGGATGATCACCACGTCACCTGCCTTGATCTGGTCAGCCAGGATCGCCGCCACCGCGCCGTCCTGGCTTTCGAAAATGCGCGCCGGGCCGGAGAACTTGAGGATCGAGGCGTCGACGCCGGCAGTCTTCACCACGCAGCCGTCGAGGGCGATGTTGCCGTACAGCACGGCGAGGCCGCCGTCCTTGCTGTAGGCATGGGCGACGTCGCGGATGCAGCCCTTTTCACGATCGGTATCCAGGGTGGCGTAGCGCTTGTTCTGGCTGAAGGCCACCTGGGTCGGCACGCCGCCGGGGGCGGCACGGAAGAAGTCCTTGCGCTTCTGATCTGCGGTCAGGCGCACGTCCCACAGCGCGATGGCCTCGGCCATGTCGGCGGCATGCACGGTCTTCGCCTCGCGGTGCAGCAGGCCGCCGCGATCCAGTTCGCCGAGGATGCCGATGACGCCGCCGGCGCGGTGCACGTCCTCCATGTGGTAGGTCTGGATCGACGGCGCCACCTTGCACAGGTGCGGCACCTTGTGCGACAGGCGATCGATGTCGGCCATGGTGAACTTGACACCGGCCTCTTCCGCCGCGGCGAGCAGGTGCAGGATGGTGTTGGTGGAACCGCCCATGGCGATGTCCAGGCTCATGGCGTTCTCGAAGGCCTCGAAGGTGGCGATGGAGCGCGGCAGCACCGAGGCGTCTTCGCCTTCGTAGTAGCGCTTGGCCAGGGCCACGATCATGCGGCCGGCTTCCTTGAACAGGCGCTCGCGATCGGCGTGGGTCGCCACCAGCGAGCCGTTGCCGGGCAGGGACAGGCCCAGCGCCTCGGTGAGGCAGTTCATGGAGTTGGCGGTGAACATGCCGGAGCAGGAACCGCAGGTGGGGCAGGCGGAGCGCTCCAGGGTGAGCACGTCGGCGTCGGACTCCTTGCTGTCGGCGGCGGCAATCATCGCATCCACCAGATCCAGCGCCACGGTCTGCTCGTGCAGCACGGCCTTGCCCGCCTCCATCGGCCCGCCGGAAACGAAGATGACGGGGATGTTCAGGCGCAGGGCGGCGTTGAGCATGCCCGGGGTGATCTTGTCGCAATTGGAAATGCACACCAGCGCGTCGGCGCAGTGGGCGTTGACCATGTACTCGACGCTGTCGGCGATGATCTCGCGGCTGGGCAGCGAATAGAGCATGCCGCCGTGACCCATGGCGATGCCGTCGTCGATGGCGATGGTGTTGAATTCCTTGGCCACGCCACCGGCGGCCTCGATCTCGCGCGCCACCAGCTGGCCCATGTCCTTGAGATGGACGTGTCCCGGCACGAACTGAGTGAAGGAGTTGGCGACGGCGATGATGGGCTTGTTGAAGTCGTCATCCTTCATGCCGGTGGCGCGCCACAGGGAACGGGCGCCGGCCATGTTGCGGCCGCGGGTGGTGGTCCAGGAACGATAAGCGGGCATGGTGCGACTCCGGATCAATATATCGGGCCGGGTAGTTTATCCCGCCCCATGGCCCGGCGACACCCCTGACGGGCAGCGCAGGCCTACACTGTTAACAGGCGCAAGGCCCGGCAATAACCACGCAGAGTCACGGAGAAGGGCAAGAAGCGATTCTGCCTTGCGGATTTCGCGTCGGTCACGCGTGGAAGGAGGTCGTCGATGCAGCCTTTGCTGTTCCGTCACGCCATTCCCCGGCCGGGCGGCCGGCGCGCGGCCATTGCCGCCAGCCACTTCGTGGACGAAGGAGAGCTGGCCCGCACCCTGGCCGAGGAGGCCCGCCTCGATGCTGCAAAGCAGTCGCGCATCGAAGCCTGGGGCCGCCCGCTCATCGACCACGCCCGGCAGCATCCCCATCCGCTGGATGCCTTTCTGCACGAGTACGCCCTCGCCAGCGAAGAGGGCGTGCTGCTCATGTGCCTGGCCGAGGGACTGATCCGCATCCCCGACGCCGACACTGCCGACCGCCTGATCCGCGAAACCCTCGGCGGCGCCCGCTGGGAGCGGCACCTGGGAGCGGAGGGCGGCGCACTGGTCAACGCATCCACCTGGGGCCTGATGCTGGCCGGGCGCATCGTCCGCCTCGACGACGACGCGCCCGCCCTGCTGCAGCGTCTCGTCGCGCGCAGCGGCGAGGGCGTGATACGCGAGGCGCTGCGCCGGGCCATGCATCTGCTGGCGCGCCAGTTCGTCATGGGACGCACCATCGCCGAGGCCATCGCCCGCGCCGGGCGCGACAGCCGCTACCGCCACTCCTTCGACATGCTGGGCGAGGCCGCCATGAGCGAGGCCGATGCCCTGCGCTACGCCGCCGCCTACAGCGAGGCCATTGCCGCCCTCGCCGCCGCCGCCGCAGACAGCGCCGACCTGAACGCGCGCAACGGCCTGTCCATCAAACTCTCCGCCCTGCACCCGCGCTATGAAATGGAACAGCGCGAACGGGTGCTGGCCGAACTTCTGCCGCGCCTGACGACGCTGCTGGAGCAGGCCTGCGCCGCCGGTGTCCCGGTCACCCTGGATGCCGAGGAGGCGCGGCGGCTGGAGCTGTCGCTGGACGTCTTCGAGGCGGTGGCGCAGCACGGCCCCGTGCGCCGTTGGCCCGGCCTGGGTCTCGCGCTGCAAACCTATCAGCCGCGCGCGCCGGCCGTGCTGGACTGGCTGGCGGAGCTGGCTGCGCACCGTGGCGCCCCCATCACCCTGCGCCTGGTGAAGGGCGCCTATTGGGACAGCGAGATCAAGGCGGCCCAACAACAGGGACTGCCCGGCTATCCGGTGTTCACCGACAAGGCCCATAGCGACGTGTGCTATCTCGCCTGCGCCCGCCGGCTGCTGGCCCAGCAGCAGCATTTCTTTCCCCAGTTCGCCAGCCACAACGCCCATACCATCGCCGCAGTGCGCGCCCTGGCCGGCGACGCTCCCTTCGAGTACCAACGCCTGCATGGCATGGGGGCCGCGCTGTACGACACCGTGACGACACACTGGGGACTGCCCTGCCGCGTCTATGCGCCGGTGGGCGGGCACCGCGAGCTGCTGCCCTATCTAGTGCGCCGTCTGCTGGAAAACGGCGCCAACACATCTTTCGTCAACCGCATCGCCGATCGCGAGCTGCCGCCGGAACGACTGCTGGCCGACCCGGCCGCCGCCGTGCTGGCGCGGGACTGGCGGCCACCGTTGCCGGAGCCCTGCGGTATGTACGGTGCCGCGCGCCCCGCTGCCCGCGGCACCTGCCTGGACGATCCGCACACTCTGACCGAGTTGCACGGCGCGTTGCGGCAGGCATTGTCGGAATCCTGGCAGGCCGGAACGTCCGGGGGCAGCGGCAGCACCGTGGTGTTCCCCGCCGATCGCCGCCACACCGTCGGCGAAGTGCATGGCGCCACCCCGGCCGCCGCCGCTACGGCGCTGACACAGGCGGTAGACGCCTGGCCCGCCTGGTCGCGCCGTCCCCTGGAAGAACGGGCGGATTTGATCCGCAGCGCCGGCGACCTGCTCGAACGGCAAGGCGCGGCCCTCGCCGCGCGCATCGTCATGGAAGGCGGGCGCACCGTACCGGACGCCCTGGCCGAGGTGCGCGAAGCGGTGGATTTCTGCCGCTACTACGCCGCCAGCGCCGCGGAAGTGCTGCGCGAGCGCACCCTGCCCGGCCCCACCGGCGAGGAGAACCTGCTGCGCAGCGAGGGCCGCGGCGTGTTCCTCTGCATCAGCCCGTGGAATTTCCCGGTCGCCATCTTCACCGGCCAGGTGGTGGCGGCCCTGCTGGCCGGCAACACCGTACTGGCCAAGCCGGCACACCAGACGCCGCTGTGCGGAGCCCTGGTGATCGCCCTGCTGCATCAGGCCGGGATCCCCCTTGATGCGGTGCAGCTGCTGCCCGCGCCGGGCACGCTGGTGGAGGAAAACGTGCTGACGGCGCCGGCCCTGGCCGGCGTGGCCTTTACCGGCGCGGCGGACACGGCCCACCGCATCCAGCAGCGCCTGGCCCAGCGGCCAGGCCCCATCCTGCCGTTCATCGCCGAGACCGGCGGCCAGAACGCGATGATCGTCGACAGCTCCGCCCTGCCGGAACAGGCGGCGGCGGACATCCTGCGCTCCGCCTTCAACAGCGCGGGCCAGCGCTGCTCGGCATTGCGGGTGGTGTTCGTGCAGGAGGAGGCGGCCGATCGGCTGATCGAGGTACTGGCCGGCGCCATGGCGGAACTGAAGGTGGGCGATCCGCGTCTGCTTGCCACCGACGTCGGACCGTTGATCGATCGGGAAGCACTGCAAAAACTGGAACGTCACCTGGCGGAACTGGAAGACTGCGGCCGCCTGCTGGCGCGCACGCCGCTGCCCGCAGACTGCGTGCACGGCACCTTCCTGGCGCCGTGCCTGTATGAACTGGATGATCTGCGCCTGCTGCAAACGGAACACTTCGGTCCGGTGCTGCACCTGCTGCGCTACCGCGCCGATGAACTCGACACCGTCATCGCGCGCATCAACCACCTGGGTTACGGTCTCACCCTCGGCGTGCATACGCGCATCACCGCCGTGGGCCGCTACATCGCCGCGCGGGTCGAGGCCGGCAACGTCTACATCAACCGCGACATGATCGGCGCCGTGGTCGGCAGCCAACCCTTCGGCGGCCGTCACCTCTCCGGCACCGGCCCCAAGGCCGGCGGCTCGCACTACCTGCTGCGCTTCGCCGCCGAGAAGACGGTGACCACCAACACCGCCGCGGTGGGCGGCAATGCCGCGCTGCTCGGGCGGTCCTAGTGACCGCTCACGCCTTAAAGTCAAAAGCCTTCAACGCAAAGACGCAAAGGACGCGAAGAGCGCAAAGGGAAATCATGCGAAAGGCGCCGTCGGGAGTACCGCAGGCCCGATATAGCGCAGCGGTATCGGGCAGCGCTGCTACACAGGCGCCACAATAAACACCCGTTGCGTCTTTGCGTTGGATGTTGCCTTCCTGCTGCTCAAGTCCGGTGCTTCAGCTCCAGGCGGCGGATGAACTCCGCCAGCACCTGCCGGTACAGTTCCTCCTTCAGCACCTGATCCTCCACACCCGCATCGAGGTTGGGATTGTCGTTGACCTCAATGACGAAGATGCCGCGCTCGGTCTGCTTGATATCCACGCCGTAGAGGCCGTCGCCGATGAGGTTGGCCGCCTTGAGCGCGACAGCCACCACCTCCGGCGGCGCCTGCTCCACCGCCAGGGTCTTCCAGCCACCTTCCTCGAAGGTGCCGTCCGATTCATGGTGCACGATCTGCCAGTGTTTCTTCGACATGAAGTACTTGCAGGCGAACAGCGGCTTGCGGTTGATGACGCCGATGCGCCAGTCGAATTCGGTGTAGAGATATTCCTGTGCCAGGATCAGTTCCGAACTCTTGAATAGACGGTCCGCCTCCTGCCGCATCTGCTCCGGCGTCTCCGCCTTGACCACGCCGCGCGAGAACGAGCCGTCCGGCACCTTGAGCACCATGGGATAGCCTATGGCGTCCTCCGCCGCCTTGAGGTCGCCGCGGCCGGCGATCACCGTGCGCGGCGTCGGCACCTTGTTGGCACGCAATAATTCGGCCAGATAAACCTTGTTGGTGCAGCGCAGGATGGATTGCGGATCGTCCATCACCACCAGGCCTTCGCTCTCCGCTTTCTTGGCGAAACGATAGGTGTAGTGATTGATGTTGGTGGTCTCGCGAATGAACAGGGCGTCGTATTCCGCCAGGCGCGAATAATCCTTGCGGTCGATCACCTCGACGTCGATGTCCATGGCGCGACCAGCCTTGATGAAGCGCTGCAGGGCCTTCAGGTTGGAAGGCGGCAGCGGATCGTCCTTGTTGTAGAGAATTGCCATGTCGTAGCGCGCCTGGCTGCGCGACTTGGGCGAGCGCCAGCGCTTCTTCAGATAGCCGTTGAGGCGATCGACGAAGAATTCGCGGTTTTCCCGGTCCAGCTTGTGCAGCGACAGCGGCTTGATGGAATCGATGTGCCAGCCGCCCTCGGCGCGGCGGAAGCCGACCCGCAGCAGCGGGCAGGGAAAGGTCTCGAAGATCTGCCGCGCCAGGTCGGCCAGGGGCTCGAACAGGCACTTGCCGAAGAACACGTCCATCTCGAACACGCGTTCAAAGCTGTCCTTGCGGTATTTGCGGAAGCTCTTCGCCACCTCTTCGTCGAGGTTGACCGCATTGAGGCTGTACATGGCCTTGCTGGACAGATCCAGCATGCTCTTCACCGACGGAATCACCTTGTGGTTGCGCGCCTCGGCCAGCAAGGAACAGTAATAGGCCACGCTGAGGTATTTGTAGCTGCGGCACAGGTTGATGACCTGCACATGCTTGAGATTGAAGTATTCCTTGCCGGTGAAGTAATCGTCGACGTTGACCACCGGATAGCCGAGGCCGTCGAATTTCCAGTCCGCGGTATCCTCCACCACGATAATCTGCGTCGTCATGATCCTGCTGCTGACCTCTTGCGCGCCGTCCTGTTGCGCGTCGCTGCCTGCGGTTTGCGGATGATCAGCACGGAACGCTGGCCGGACTTGCCATAGCGCGCCATGCGTTCGAAGTCTTTCTGCGGGATGGGCATGTTTACGCAGTCGGTGACGGTCTTGCCCTTCTCCCGATCGACGAAGGAATCGTGCACATAGATGAAGTGATCGTCGAAGCCTGTCACCACCACCCAGTGCGGAAACTTCTCCTGGTAGATGCGGTAGGAACTTATCAGCACCAGCGGGATGGCACCGTGAGCGAATTCCTGTTTTATCTCGCTGACCGTGATGCGGCGGTAGTGCAGCGGCAATCCGAGCTGCGCCATCTCCTCGGTAAAGTCGTCCTGCACCAGGCGGATGACTTCCTTCTTCTCCTCCGCCCGCACCGAGTCTACGAACAGTGCGCTCTCGTCGTTGACGTATACCTCCACCTCGAAGCCGCGGTGATAGGCCGACAGCGCCAGCCCGAACGGCCCGCAGCCGCCATGGCCGGAGGTCATGAACACGGTTGTGGACTCGCGCCACAGGCGCAACTCCAGGCGGCGGTTCAGTTCGATGGTCGGATCCAACGCCCCCATGGCCATCATCAGCGCCGCCGGCCCGCAGGTGAATTCCAGGGTCTGCTCGTAATAGGGTACCCGCGCCATGTCCGGCCGCAGCGACGGCACCAGCCGCTTCTCGTAGCGCAGCGCGTCCATGTGATCTTCGTAGTAGTCGTCGTAAAAACCGAAGCGGCGATAGCCCATGGTTTCATACAGGGCGATGGATGAGGCATTGTCCATGCGCACCTCCAGCCGCAGGGTGACGCAGTCCTGCGCCAGCGCCGCCTGCTCCGCCGCCGTCACCAGGCGGCGGCCGATGCCCTGGCCGCGGTACTGCGGATCCACGGCGATTGAATACATGCGCGCCAGCGAGGTGCCGGCATTGAACAGCACCAGCACGTAGCCATGCACCGTGTGTTCATCCTCCTCCAGCAGCAAGGCGGCGTGGGCCTTGGTGATCATGTGGCGGAAGCTGCGCCGCGACAGGCGATCGGTATCGAAGCAGCGGCTCTCGATCTCCACCAGGGCGTCGATGTCTTCTGCTGTGGCAGGGCGGATCATTTGTGGCCTCTTTGGCGCCGCATATGTTTGTGCGCTGCGCGCGCTGATTTAAGCGGGGGATTCCGTCCCCCTACTCCGGATTGGTGCGCGCTGTCGCGCGGATTGATTTTGGTGCAGGGAGCCGCCCCGCGCGCGGGTTACTTTTCTTTGTTCGGCCAAAGAAAACTAACGAAAAGAAAGGCCGCCCGATTGCCGCGCCCTGCGGGTACCCTGCGCTTCATTCGGCACATCCCTGTGCCTCACCCTTCGGGCAGCCTGCGGCTGTGCAAATCGGCAATCCTGCCGCTTTGTCTCGCCCGAATCGGCGCGGCAGACGGGGGGAAGGCGGAAAATCAAAATCAAAACCGCTCCGTTTCCCGTAGGGTGCGCACCGCGCACCGTATCGTTTGGCTAGCATGGCATTGGTGCGCAATGCGCACCCTACATTTTTGTGTGCGCGCAGCGCACACCCTCCAGCGCGATGCCGTCAGGCGAGCCTGCCTTTGACTTTCAAACCCCTTTGTCTCGCCGAGCAACGCAGCCCGGGGCGGAATTGCCCGCAGGGGGCGCGCCATGGATGGCGCGCATTTCTCCGTCGGCACACGGACGTGCCGTCGGAGAAACCCGTCCCGGGCGAGTAGCGCAGGGAACCCGCAGGGCGAGACATCGGGGCGGCCTTTTCTTTCGTTAGTTTCTTTTGGCCGCGCAAAAGAAAGTAACACGTCGTGCGGGGGCGGAACCCCGACCTAATACACCCGCGCGATAGCGCGTACCAACCCGGCGTAGGGGGACGGAATCCCCCGCTCAAAACCAGCGCGCGCAGCGCACGTCCTCTCTAAAAAAATCGCCCAAACAACGCTGATCAATCTAGCATGCCCCCATGCATTACACTACGCACATCCACCACCCGAAAAACCAACCATGCCCACTCCGCCTCCCGCCCTGCACCAAATGCTCGCCGCCCTGATCGCCGCCCCCTCCATGAGCAGCGTCAGCCCGGAATTCGATACCAGCAACCGCCCGGTCATCGACCTGCTGGCGACCTGGCTTTCCGGGCTCGGCTTCACGGTGGAGGTGTTGCCCTTGCCCAGCCAGCCGCACAAGGCCAACCTCATCGCCACCCTGGGCCAGGGGCCGGGCGGCCTGGTGCTGGCCGGTCACACCGACACCGTGCCCTACGACGAAGGGCGCTGGAACCATGACCCTTTCCGCCTCATTGAGGCGGACGGCCGCTACTACGGCCTCGGCACCTCGGACATGAAGGGCTTTTTCGCCCTCGCCATCGAGGCGGCACGCAGCCTGCGCGCCGGCGAACTGCAACACCCGCTGATCATCCTCGCCACCGCCGATGAGGAAAGCTCCATGGACGGCGCCCAGGCCCTGGTGGAGCTGGGCCGGCCGCGGGCGCGCTACGCCGTCATCGGCGAACCCACCGGCCTGCGCCCGGTCAACGCCCACAAGGGCATCCTCATGGAAGGCATCCGCCTCACCGGCCGCTCCGGCCATTCCAGCGATCCGTCCCTCGGCAACAGCGCGCTGGAAGGCATGCACAAGGTCATCGGCGAACTGCTGGCCTGGCGCGGCGAATTGCAGGCCCGTCACCGCGATCCCCGTTTTACCGTGCCGGTGCCCACCCTCAACCTGGGCCACATCCACGGCGGCGACAACCCCAACCGCATCTGCGGCCAGTGCGACCTGCACATCGACCTGCGCCCCCTGCCCGGCATGGAACTGGACGAACTGCGCGCCACCATGGAACGGCGCCTGGGCGAGACCCTGGCCGGCAGCGGCCTGCAACTGGAGGTGCGGCGCCTGTTCCATGGCACGCCTCCCATGCACACGCCGGAAACCTCCGCCATCGTCCAGACCGCGGAACGGCTCACCGGCCACGACGCGGTTGCGGTGGCCTTCTGCACCGAGGGGCCGTACCTGAACCAGCTGGGCATGGACACGGTCATCCTCGGCCCCGGCGACATCGCCCAGGCCCACCAGCCGGACGAATACCTGGCGCTGGAGCGGATCGATCCGATGGTGGGGATCTTGAAGGGGCTGATTCAGCGGTTCTGTTTGTAAAGGCAGTTGCACGTGACAAGTCTCAAGTTCCAAGTCA
>Ga0299912_10002073_pt1 | contig 16392 bp, 11 predicted proteins | sample RVTome_2_FD_207667 | JGI IMG/M metagenome (GOLD analysis project Ga0299912, IMG submission 207667) | Soil microbial communities from uranium-contaminated site in the Upper Colorado River Basin, Wyoming, United States - RVT95D214 (version 2) ... | reverse complement strand
GCCCGCAGCGACGGCCCCGCTCAATTGACGACGACGGCGCCGGCCGCGGCCTTGGACGGGTCGGCGAGGAACCGCCCGACCCCGTTCTTGACCACGTCGGCGTACCGCGGAACGCCGCGGAGGGCGATGGGCCGGTCCGCGGTTTTTTTCGAGAACTGGCGGAATATTTCGAGGGTCACGGACAGGTTCTGGCCGACCCTCTTTTCGAGCGGCCAGCCGCTCTCGTCGTAGGGCACGAAGAGCTTCTTCTTCCTGGACAGGCTGAGCAGGAACGGGTCCTTGCCGTCGAGGAGAAACTTCACCGTCTTCGGGCCCGTCGGCTGGTCGAGGAAGGGGATGGGCGCCTCGAGGAGAAACGGCATGGCCGGGCCGTGGTCGCCGATCTCCCGGTGGGACAGGCCGCGGAAGCCGGCCGGCGAAGCCTCGACGTGGTTTTCGAACCCCTCCATGGCCTTGACGGTCAGGGAGGCCAGGGTGGCGATCTTGACCGATTTTTCCGGGGCGACGATGCAGTTGGTCACGGGGAACATCGTCTCGGCGCCGTGGATGTCGACGGCCACGTCGATCTTCTCCCGCCGCATGAGCTCCATGGCCCCGAAGGTCACCCGCTCCATGAGCGGGCCGTCCGGGCGCCCGGGCCAGGTCCGGTTGGTGTTGCGGACGTCGATGAACGAGAGGAGCTGGCGGTCCGGGTAGTGGATGTAGACGTCCGGGTCCGGCCACTGGTCGAGAGGGGAGGCGTCGCGGTTGCCGAAGCGGAACCGCCGCGAGCCCCAGTCCGTCGGGACGTCAAAGTAGAGCGGATAGCCGTCGCCCGGACGCGTGTTGCGGCTGCCGCTGTTATTGAAAAAGGGGATGACATAGAGGCTCCCTTTCTCCACGACGGCGTTCTCGATGAAGATGAGGGCGGCGAGCATGCCTTCGGGCTCGTTCGAATGGGTGTTGCCCATGATCAGCGCCTTGCCGCCCGGCTCCTTGCCCTGGAGGACGAACACGTAGGTGTCGCCGGCCGTACCCTTGAGCCCCGGCGAGAACTCGCTCAGCCGGAGAACGGCCGTCACACCGGGGCCCTTGACGATCGGGACGCCGTGATGCCTGTGACGAAAAAGCGGCAGGCCGCCCCAGACGACGAGGCCGATGAAAGCGCCCGCCAGGGCCGCCTTGAACAGGGTGTCCTTTTTCATGCGGACCTCTCTCACTTCCACCGCAAGAGCCTGAGGACCAGGGGGATCATGACGAGGAGGTAGAGGACGAGGTCGTCGCGGCGTTTTGTCTCCCGGACGAAGTTCCAGCCGAGGAGGACGAGGACGAACGCCGTGATGACGTAGTAAGCGATCATGATCATCGGTGAGCCCCTTGCATTCCTACATGCTCCACTTGACCAGGAAGGCCAGCTTCGAGCTGAAGATGATCATGGCCATGCCGGCGGCGGTGATGACCAGCCAGGGCAGCCAGGTCGCCCTGAGGAAGTCCCCGTAGGAGCCGTCGTATCCCGAGACCATGTTGCTCAGCCGGCCGATCAGGGCCGTCGGCGGCAGGCCGTCGCCGAGGGGCCAGAGGAGGCTCAGGCCGGCGATGACGACGGTCGCGTGGAAGCCGATCGAGTCCAGGAACCAGATCAGCGGGATGCCGATGATGGCCGCCGCGCCGTAGGTCAGGACGCCTTCGGAGAAGGGGATGATGACCGGCAGGAGGAAGAACAAAAGGACGAGCGGGGTCGAGATGACGGCGAAGGACAGCAGGCCGCGGACGCCGGTCACGGTCATGACCTGCTGGAGCATGCCGACAACGACCAAGGTCGAGAGAAGCGGCAGCAGCCTTTTTACGGTGTCCCTGGCCAGGGTGAGAAAGGCGATCCTCTTCGGGCTGAGCAAGAGGGCGGCGGCGCCGGCGATGACGAATTCGAGGGTCAGGCCGAAGATGGGTGTCGCGAACGGCCAGATCCGGTAGGCGATGACCAGCCCGAAGAAGATGACGAAGGGCGCGAGGACCCGCCACCAGGTCATGCCCTTGGGCGGCTCGGGCAGTTCGACGGCGCCGGCCGGAGCGACAAACTCCTTCCTCCAGCCCAGGACGAGCACGGTGAACGCTCCCAGGATGAGGACGGGAATACCCAGGGTGAACTCGAAGCCGACGTAGGGGATGGCCGTCCCGGCGCAGAGGATCATGGCCCAGATGTTGACCGGGGGCGCCGCCGCGCTCAGCCCGGCGACGATGAAGAGGATCGCGGCCACTCTCTTGCGGGGAATGCCCAGCCGGCCGAGAGCCATGGCCACGGGGGCGCCGACAACGAGAAGCGACACGCTGCCGGCCCCGGTCAGCGCGCCGGGGATGAGGACGATGACCATCAGGACGAGCAGGGCCGGGACCCGTCTCGTCCCGAAGGCGCGGAGGGCGGCCCGGACGACGTAGACGACGCCGCCCGACTCGTTGACGATGGTCATGAAGAGCGTGGCCGTGAAGAAGACGAGGATGACGTCGAGGTAGGTGAACGAGCCCTCAACGAGATGGCGTCCCAGGTCGAAGAACGGCGGCGTCTTGAGGACGGTTCCGGCCAGGCCGCCGGCCAGGGCGGCGGCGAACATGCCGAGCTCGATGGAGAAGCGGGCCGCCTTGGCCGCGACGTAAGCCGCGACCATGATCGCGAGGATAATGAGGATCTGTGTTGTCATGCCCGGCGTCGAGCATCTTACCCGAAGAGCGGACCTTGGGTCAACCGTTTCACGTTATAGACAAACGCGGATATTTCCGCTAAGATACCTTCGGAAAGGGGTCGAAAGGAGTTTCGACCTATGTCTTCTTCATTCCCTCCCATCCGGGAGAAGATTTCGCAACCGTCCCGCCTTCCGCTACAATATGTCCATCCAAGGAGGACTTCCATGCGGACTTCCGCTTTCACCAAATCCCTCGTCGCGCTGGGCCTCGCCGGGTTCATCCTCGGTGTGTGCGCGCCGGCCCTCAACGCCCAGTTCTACGGCCGGAACAAGGTCCAGTACCAGAAGTTCGACTTCAAGATCATGAAGACCCGGCACTTCGACATCTATTTCTATCTTCAGGACGAGCAGACGGTCAAGCTGGCCGCGCTCATGGCCGAACGCTGGTATTCGCGCCTGTCCCGGATGTTCAACCACGACCTCAAGGGACGCCAGCCGCTCGTCCTCTACGGCAGCAGCCCGGAATTCCAGCAGACGACGGTCATCCCCGACATCCTGGGCGAGGGGACCGGCGGCGTCACGGAGTCGTTCAAGCGCCGCATCGCCCTGCCCTACGGCGCTTCGCTCGCCGAGACCGACCACGTCATCGGGCACGAGCTCGTCCACGCTTTTCAGTACGACATCATGGCCCAGGGGCATTCCGACCAGTCCCGGGGCAACGACGCCGCCCTGCGCATTCCCCTCTGGTTCATCGAAGGCATGGCCGAGTACCTGTCCATCGGCCCGGTCGACCAGAACACATCCATGTGGATGAGAGACGCTGTCCGCCGCAAGGAGCTGCCGCAGATCAAGAAGCTCGGCAACTCCTACAAATACTTCCCCTACCGGTGGGGGCAGGCCGTCTGGGCCTACATCACCGGGCGCTGGGGCGACGAGGTCATCGGCAAGATGATGAAATCCGTCGGCCGCAGCGGCGACTACGAGGTCATCCTCGAGAGCGTGCTCGGCGTCAAGCTGAAGCAGCTCTCGGCCGACTGGCACAAGTCGATGCAGGACGCCTACACGCCGCTCCTCGACAAGACCCAGGCGCCCGAAAAGTTCGCCAAAGCCCTGTTCAAGGGCGTCGAGTCCAACCCCTACAACATCGCCCCGTCCATCAGTCCCGACGGCAAGTCCCTCGTCTTCCTTTCGACGCGGGACCTGTTCTCGATCGACCTCTATCTGGCCGACGCCGACAAGGGCACGATCCGGCGCAAGATCATCTCGACGGCCGTGGACCCCCACTTTGAGAGCATCCAGTTCATCCGCTCGGCCGGCGCCTGGGACGCCAAGGGCGAGAAGTTCGTCTTCGGCGGCGTGGCCAAGGGCCGGCCGGTCCTGACCATCATCGACATGAAGAAGGACAAGATCGAACGAGAGATCCCCTTCGGCGAGCTGGCCGAGATCCTCAGTCCCGCCTGGTCCCCGGACGGGCGCTACATCACCTTCACCGCCCTGACCGGAGGCATCTCGGATCTCTTCATCTACGATCTTACGGACAACGTCCTCAAGCAGATGACCCGGGACGTCTTCGCCGACCTCCAACCGGTCTGGTCGCCCGACGGCAAGACCATCGCCTTCGTCACCGAGCGGTTCTCGACGAACCTCGAGTGGGTCGACGTCGGGAACTACGAACTCGCCCTGCTCGACGTCGAGTCGGGCCGCATCCAGAAGCTCCTGGCTTTCCCGATCGGCAAGAACATCAATCCCCAGTGGACCGCCGATTCCCGGGCTCTTTATTTCCTCTCCGACCAGAACGGCAAGACCGACCTCTACCGGATCGATGTCGCTTCGGCCAAGATCGCCCAGGTCACGAACCTGTACACGGGCATCAGCGGCATCACCGCTCTCAGCCCCGCCATCTCCGTCGCCCTGGAGACGGGCCGGGTCGTCTTCTCCGGCTATCAGGACGGGTACTACACGATCTACTCGATCGACGACGAGGCGACCCTCAATGGACAGTCCTTCCTGGCCCAGTTCGACCGCAACCCGGCCATCCTGCCGCCGCGCACGGAACCCGAAGGCGCCCTGCTCGGCCTGCTGAAGAACCCGCTTTTCGGCCTGCCTAAGGACACGAACTTCACCATCGCCCAATACAAGCCCAAGCTCGGCCTGGATTACGTCTCGCCGCCCAACATCGCCATCGGCGTCGACCGCTTCGGGACCTACGGGGCGGGCGGCGTCTCGGCTTTCTGGAGCGACATGCTGGGCTACCATACGGTCGTCACGACCGCGTTCACGGGCTCGCGGCTCATCGACACGTCCGGCGTCCTGGCCTACCTCAACAACAGGGGACGCTTCAACTGGGGCACGGCGGCCCAGCGGATCGTCTATCCCTATCCCTATTACTCGATCTATCAGGATCCGCTTACCGGCCTGATTTATGAGACCGAGGACGTCTTCAGGCTCATCAACTACGACGTTTCCATCTTCGGATCCTATCCCTTCAGCCAGGTCAGCCGCTTCCAGCTCAGCGGCGGGTACCGGATCCAGGATTTCAACCATACGATCTACGAGCGGATCTATGACCCGAGCGGCATCCTGATCGACTACCGGAAGTACCGCCCGGACGATACCCCCGCCAGCATGAACTTCGGCTACCTGACCGCCGGCTATTTCTACGATACCGGCATCTTCGGGGCGACGAGCCCGATTTTGGGCCAGAATTTCGGGGTGTCCGTATCGCCCGCCCTCGGCAAGATCACCTTCACCACGGTCTCCGCGGATTTCCGGAAGTACTTCATGCCGCTCAAGCCCTTCACCCTGGCCTTCCGCGCCCTGCACATGGGCCGCTACGGGAAAGACTCCGAAGACAGCCGCTTTTATCCGTTGTACATCGCCTACTGGGACCTCGTCCGAGGCTACGAGTCCTACAGCAACGAGGAGCTGAGCGAGTACGATGCCGATCCGGCGCAGGCCTTCGATTTCCGCAGGCTCTACGGCAGCAAGATGATCCTGGGCAACGTCGAGCTGCGCTTCCCGCTCCTCGGCCTCCTCGGGATCGGCAAGGGCTACTTCGGCGCGTGGCCCCTGGAATTCTTCGGCTTCTTCGACTGGGGCATCGCCTACGCCCAGAATCCCGGCTACTGGTGGGGCGGCTTCGATGCCGAAGGGAACCCGATCCCCGAGCAGGTCAAGCCCTGGTTCGCCGGCGGCAACCGGAAGCCCCTCCGAAGCTACGGCATCGGCCTGAGGACCAACATTTTCGGCTACCTCATCCTCGGGCTCAACTATGTCTATCCCATGGACAGGCCGGTCCGCGGCTGGCATCTCCAGCTGAGCATCAGCCCGGGCTTCTAAGGCTTTTTCGGGAACCAGGGGACGAAGGCGTTCGTCCTCCGGGCGTAGGCTTGGAACTCCGCGTTCCCGGCGTATTTTTTCTCGAGCAGGGGGATTCCGGAGACCCGGACGAGCAGGAAGGTGATGAGGATCGGGCTGACGATCGTCATCCAGCCGCCCGGCACGGACAGGGCCAGGATATAGATCCCCCACCACATCAACGACTCGCCGAAATAGTTTGGGTGCCGGCTGTATCTCCAGAGGCCCCGGGCCATGATCTTGCCCCGGTTCTCCTGGTCCTTCTTGAAGCGGGCGAGCTGAGCGTCGCCGACCGTTTCAAAGAGGAAGCCGACCACCCATACGGCCGTTCCTGCCGCTTCCAAGGGACCCAAAGGCATTAAACCGGCGTCGGTTGATCTATTGATGAGGATCACGCTGGAGCTGATCAAGAACAGGAACAAGCCCTGGAGCAGGAAAACCTGGATGTAGCTGCGCCAGACGAACGAGCGGCCCCATTTCCTGCGCCATTCGGCGTAGCGGTAGTCCTCGCCCCGCTTCCTGTTCCTGTGCAAGATGTGGGCGGCCAGCCGCAGCCCCCAAATGAGGACGACGGCCGTGGCGAGGACAGGCCTGGCCGCCCAATCGCCTCTCCGGAAGAGAGTGACGGCCGCGATGAGCACGAAGCCGAGTCCCCAGGCGATGTCCGCGACGGAATTATCTTTCTTGATCAGGGCGACGACGAACCAGACCGTCATGTAGACGGCGATGAACGCCGCGCACCCGGCGAGCGCGCTGAGGAATTCGGATATGATCGCCTCCCGGTTCGCCCGGCCGGCCTCGGCCCGGCGGCTATTCGAACATCAAGCCGACGCCGACGACGCCGATGCCGTTGTGGACGCCGACGACGGGGGAGACATCGGAGATAAAGGCAGCTTTCTTCCCCAGCATCTCCTCGAGGGCGTCGCCGTAGCGCAAGGCCCGGCACGGGTTCTGGGCGTGGACGAGGCCGTAGTTCCAAACGCGCCGTCCTTCCGCCGCCTTGCCGATGAGGCCGAGGATCTTCTTCATGTTCTGCCGCCGGCTGAACGACTTGCCCAGGATGGCCGCTTTGCCCTCCGCGTCGAGGCTGACGATGGGCTTGATGTTGAGGGCCGCGGCCAGGAGACCCTTGAGCGGGCTGACCCGCCCGCCTCGGACCATGTACTTCAGGGTCCGAATGTCCACCCAGAGCTTCGTCTTCGCGACCCAGGCTTCAACCTCCGAGGATATCTCCTCGAACGGCCGGCCGTCCCGGACGGCCTCGGCGACGCGCAGCACGACCAGGGCTTCGGAGACGGACAGGTGCCGGGAGTCGACGACCGAGACCCGCGCCGGATCGAGCCCGAGGGCCTCGCGGGCCTTGAGGAGCTGTCCGTAGACTCCGGTCAGTCCGCTGGAGATGGTCACGACGATGACGGACTCGTAGTGGCCGGCCAGGAATTCGAGGGCCCCGTCGACGTTGGCCTGGGGCGGCTGGGCGCTCGTGGGCATCTCCCGGCGCGACTTGAGCAGGTCGTAGAATTGGCCGGGCGCGATGGTCACCTTGTCCAAGAAAAGGCTCTCACCGAAAAACAGGTTGAAAGGGATGACGTGGACCTGGTGGTCGTCGAGGATGGTCCTCGGCAGGTCGCAGGCCGAGTCGGTCAGGATGGCGATCGGGGCATTGCGCTCGTGGGCAGCTTCGTACTGCCGGACCATGTCATCGGCTTTGATGTCCTGGAACGTGCCATGCTTCTGGAGTTCGTAGAAAAGGACGGCCGGCTCGTCGGTGTGGACGTGGAGGCGGAGCTTGCGCTGCGAGCCGGCGACGATGGCCGACTCCCCAAACCGCCTGACCAAATCCTGGATGGTTCCGAAGTCCAAGTCCTCCCCGACGAGAAGGGCTTCCGAGCAGTACCTCTTCGTCAACGTCGACCGGGTGACATGGAGGTCCCGGGGCTCAGGGAGGGCCGCCACCTCGGGCTGCAGGATGGCCTTGATGTTCCCTTTCCTGATGAAGCCGACGACGCCCTCGAGAAAGTCGAAGAAGCCCTTAGCCCCGGCGTCGACGACCCCCGCCCGGGCCAGGACGGCCAGCTTTTTCGGCGTGTCCTTGAGCGACCTCTCGGCGACGCGAAGGGAGTAGGACAGGAGCTCGACGAAATCGTTCATTTTCAATCGTTGCTCGTAGACGGCCTCGGCCCAGTCGTGGAGAAGGGTGATCATCGTGCCCTCGACGGGCGTCAGGATGGCCCGGCGGGCATACTGGACCGCTTTTCGGACGCCTTCGGCGAAATGATGCGGCATCAAGCGGCGCTCGTCCCGGATTTCCTGGCTTAGGCCGTAGAGGAACTGGGCGAAAATGAGGCCCGAGTTGCCGCGGGCCCCGAGCAGGGCGGCGTCGGCGATGGAGTCCAGGGTGACGTTGGCAGATCTCGAGGCCCGGGCGTGCTCGGCGATGGCCCGCATCGTCGAGGCGAGGTTCGTCCCGGTGTCGGAATCGGGAACGGGGAAGACGTTGATCTTGTTGAGATAGGCCCGGTCGCGGATGACCGCCTGCCCGCCGGCGAGGAAGGCGTAGTAGAGTCGGTTGCCGTCGAGGTAGCGGATCTTCATGGATGTCCCCGTCGGTCCACGCCCCCCTAATATACCACAGCCGGATCTCAAAACGGAGGACCTCCTGCCGGATGACGCCTCAGAGCTCCTTGAGGTAGACGTTCCTGAAGAAAGGGGGCGACTGGCTGTCGTGGTTCTGGAGACCGATGTATCCCTCGGGGGCAATGTCCTTGACCTTGCCGCCCGGCCGGGCCTCCCAGTTCAGGACCAGTTTGCCGTTGAGCTCAATTTTGAGATGGCTGCCCTTGAACTCGATCCTGAAGTGGTTCCATTCGCCCGCGGGGAGGGAGGCCAGGAAATCGGGCGCTTCGATGTCGTAGGCAGCCCCGGTGTGGTGGATGCCCGTCGATTTGTCGTCGATCTGGATCTCGATCGAATGATAGATGTAGTCGTCGCTCGCGGGGACGGAGGGGACGCGGAGGAAGATCCCGGAATTCGTCGTCTCCGTCGAGCACTTGAATTCGCACTCCAGGACGAAGTCCCTGACCTTCTTCGTGTACCAGAGCAGGCCCATGCCGCCCTGGCCCTTGAGGACGCCCGACTTGGGATCGCATTCGAAATAGCCCGGGCCGTAGTGGTTCCAGCCGTGCTTTTCGTAGCCGCCCCGGCGCCGCTCGAGGATCTGTTCGTAGCCTTCGTAGTAGGTGATGCTCTTGACGAAAGCGATGCTCTGGCGGAAGGCCGGCACGGGATCGCCGGCTTCGCTCTCGTTCTCGTATTCCATCGTCAGGTAGCCGTCGTAATCCTGGAGGGTCAGCTCGGCCAGAAGGTCGCGGATCATCCCTTTTCCGGCGCCCCAGGGGACATCGTCGACGCCTTTCGCCGTCCCGAAATCGCTCCGGTCCTTGAGATGGACGTCGAGGAGGCGGCCCTGCAGGAGCTTGAAGGCCTCGCGCGGGTCGGTCATGCCCCGCATCCAGTGGCCGCTGTCGGCGCAGGACCCGATGCGCGGGTCCTTTCCGTCGACGTGACTGAAGACGGTCTCGGGCAGGTGGTACTTTGACGGCGCGGGGTGGTTGTGGATGGCGATCTTGATGCTGTATTCCTTGACCAGCTTCTCGAGCAGGGTGAAGTCGTCGTCGGCCGGCTCGCAGACGATAACGCGGATGCCCATTTTGCGGGCGAAGTCGAAGACCTGGCGCATGCTCTCTTCGGTTTTTCCGATGTCGACAACGCCGTAGCCGTAGAGCGTGACGCCGGCCGACCTAAGGGCGTCCTTGACGAAGGCGATTTGCTCCGGCGTCATGCCTTCGTTGAAGCGGGCGCCGGGGAGCTCGGCCGCGAGGGCTTGCCCCGGGAAGGCCTCGACCGCGGCGACGCCGAGCTCCTGGAGCTTCTTGAGCGTTTCGATAAACGTGAACTTGCGGAACGTCCAGGCTTCCGAGGCGAAGGGGAATTTCTTGATGCGGACGGCCGCGTAGTTCGTCGACGCGACGGCCTTCTGGAGCTCGGGCGAGATGTGCCGGATCTGCGGGGCGGCCGGCGGGGCCGCCGCGATGACCTGTACGGCGGCCGCGGCGACGATGACGACCAGGCTCAAAATGATGGGGCTGCGCTTCATGGGTCCTCCTGAGACCTTATTTGGATTTCGGGTTCCATTTGCCCTGGGCCACGGGCGGGACGTAATCCTCGAGGCCCTTGAACGGAAAAGGAAGGGTCTTGCCGAGTTCGGCGCTCCGGTAGGCGGCCATGAGCAGCTCGGCCACGGCGACGCCGTCGTTGAAGTTTTCCTCCGGCCGGACGCCGCGGATGAAGGACTGGACCATGTGCCGGTTCTCGGCGATATAGCCGTATTCTCCGGCCTCGTCGGCGACGACGGGCATCAGCCCGATCTCGGCGTTCTGCTTCTCGACCAGGTCCTCGCCGGCCTTGCCCTTGACCGCGCGGCTGAAAAAGACCTTGAGGCCGGCGTCGAGCGTGTTGATCTGCAGGGCGTACTCGGGGCCGAGGAGCTCCATGCTCAGGCGCAGGCCGGCCCCGACGTAGCACCAGCTCGTCGTCGTCTCGACGACGAGGATCTTGCCGGACTTGTCCCTGTACTCGACGAGCGCCCGGGCGAAGTCCTCGGACGGCCGCTTCAGGTAGTCCGTCTTGCCGCCGCTGTTGCGGGCCAGGATCGCGGCGTATTTGGGCTCCTGCCACTTGAGGCAGTTGGTGTAGGCGGCGACGCTCACCGGCGTCAGGACGTCCCGGGGGGCGCCGGGCGGGGTCAGCATGAACCGGGCCTCCTCGACCGAGTGGCACATCATGTCGTTGAGGACGCCGCCGCCCTGCAGGGCGCCTTCCCAGAACCAGGGCATGTGGGGCCCGCTGTGCTCCTCGGCCGCCCGGGCCAGATAGGGCGGTCCGGACAAGGCCGCGCCGCGGGCCCAGACGATCTCCTTGCCGCGGACGACGGCCGGGGAGAAGACCTGGTTTTCGAGATAGCCGTCGAGGAGCCCGGCCTTCCGGACGAGCTCGAGCATCTTCCGGGCCTCGCGGACGTTGCGGCCGAGCGGTTTCTCGCAGGTCACCCCGACGAGCTCCGCCTTCCCCTTGGTCACGGCCTCTGCGATCTCCTCCATGACCGCGCCCCGGGTGTAGTTCGGGGCGCAGATCCAGAGGGCCCCGATGCGCGGGTCGGCGGCCATGTCCGTGATCGAGGAGTAGGGCTTGGCCTGGCCGACGCCGAGCGATTTGACCAGGGCGCAGGCCTCGCGGGACCGTTTCGCGTCCGGGTCGAAAACGCCCAGGATGTCGGCGTCGCGGACGCCGACCCAGGATCTGATGTGGAAGCGGGCGATGAATCCGCCGCCGATGATGCCGATGCCAAGAGGCACTTTGTCTTTTTTCATATATTCAATCTCCCAATACGGCGACACGGACCCTAAGTACATGTCCCCGTTGTCCCAAGACGGGACACGGACCTTCGGGCGCATGTCCCGCTTCTTTCTTAGGCGGCTGCTGCGGGCCCGGCCGCCTTCTTATCCCGGAAGAAGGCCAGGAAGATGATGAGGCAAAGGACGGTCAGGGCGGTCGGGACAAGGAAGGTCTTCTGCCAGCCGGCCCGGAGGGCCTCGACGGCCGCCGCCGACGTGTCCTTGAGGAAGAGGCCCTGGATCCAGCCGCAGAAGAGGCTGCCGACGAAATTTCCGAAGCCGAGGATGATCGTCGCGATCAGCCCCTGAGCCGAATGACGGATGTCCTTGGGCGCGATATTGTCGACGTAGATGTAGGCCGCCGTGAAGAAGAAGACGTAGCAGAAGCCGTGGAGGGCGAGCGAGGCGATGACGAGCCAGGACGGCTGGCCGATGACGAAGATGATGTAGCGGATGGGCCAGGCCAGGATGCCCAGGGTCAGGGTCCGGCGCATGCCGAATTTCTTCAAGGCCCAGGAGAGCATGAAGGCCATGACGAAGATCTCGGCGATCTGGGCGATGGTCATGACGGCGGAAACATATTTCTGGCTGACGCCGACGATGGGCGAGGTCAGGAAGGGCGAGGTCAGGACGTAATAGAACTGGAGCTCCGTGGCGACGACGAAGGAGATGACGGCGAAGATGAGGAAGTTCCTGTCCTTGAACATCTTCAGGGCTTCGAGGAAGGCCCATGGCTTGGCCCCCTCCTTTTGCGGCGGCGTGTGGGGCAGACCGAAGGAGAGGACGCCCATCAGGAGCGAGAAGACGCCCGCGAGGAGGAGGGTGTCGCCTTTCATGGCAATGCCCTCGGGCGACTTGCCGAGGGCCCGCCAGCCGGCCAGGGCCCAGCCGGCCGCGATCCAGCCGATGGTTCCCCAGACCCGGATGGCGCCGAATTCCTTCTCCGAATTCTTGAGGTTGACGAAGGCGATGGAGTTGGTCAGGGCCAGGGTCGGCGCGTAGACCAGGCAGTAGAGGAGCATGAGCCACATCATCGGCGTGAAGGCCGTGACGTTGGCGATGAGGATGAGGATGACGCCGCCGATGAGCTGGAGCCCGGCGATGACCTTCTGGGTCGGGAGCCAGCGGTCGGCGAACTGGCCGCCGACGAAGGGCGAGACGATGGTCGCCAGCGGCAGAAGGCTGAAGATGATGCCCAGCTGCCAGCCGGTGAAGCCGAGGTTGTTCTGGAGATAGGCCGAGAGGACCGGGGCCCATGAGCCCCAAATGGCATACTGGAGGAACATCATGACGCCGAGACGGAATTTGACGCTCATCGGACCTCCTTTTTTGAGGACTCTACATACCTTAAATATCGCCGGATTGTCAATTTTTCCGGGCGTGTCGCCGAGGCGGGCTCCGTATCATGACCGTGGCCCCGCGGGTTGACCCCCTTCGGGGCTTGCATTTCTCCCGGTCCTAAGCTACAAAGAAGGCTGTTTCCGGAAAGGAGTTCCCATGTCCAGAGCGTTCCTGTGCGCCGTTTGCCTGCTGGTTCTGGCGACGGCCGCCGCGTCGGTTTCCCCGCCCCAGGCTGAGACCGAGGCCGAGCGTCAAGCCCGGATGAAATGGTGGACAGAGGCCCGCTTCGGAATGTTCATCCACTGGGGCCTCTACGCCCTGCCCGCCCGCCATGAGTGGGTCAGGAGCCGCGAGCGGATGAGCGATGAGGCCTACGCCAAGTACTTCGCCCACTTCGATCCCGACCTCTACGACCCCCACGAATGGGCCCGGGCCGCCCGGCTGGCCGGGATGAAGTATTTCGTCGTCACGACGAAACACCACGAGGGTTTCTGCCTCTGGGATTCCAAGCTCACGGACTACAAGGCCACTCGCACACCCTGCGGCAAGGACCTCATCAAGCCGCTCGTCGAAGCCATGCGGGCCGAAGGACTCCGGGTCGGCTTTTACCACTCCCTCCTCGACTGGCACCACCCCGACTACACGATCGACATCTATCACCCGATGCGAGACGACAAGGCCTTCATCGAGAAGGCGAAGACGCGCGACCTCGACAAATACGTCGACTACCTCTTCGCCCAGCTCAAGGAGCTCCTGACGGAGTTCGGCCGGATCGACACGCTGTTCCTGGACTTTTCCTTCCCGGGCCCGAAAGGCAAGGGGCGGAACGAGTGGAAGTCGGAACGGCTCCTCAAGATGATCCGCGAGCTCCAGCCCGGGATCATCGTCAACGACAGGCTCGACCTCCTCGACGTCCCGGGCGGCTGGGACTTCCGCACGCCCGAGCAGTTCATGCCCCGGGAATGGGTCAGCGTCGACGGCCGGCCCGTGCCTTGGGAAACCTGTCAGACGTTCTCCGGCTCCTGGGGCTACGACCGCGACGAACCGACGTGGAAGTCGGTCCCCCAGCTCGTCGCCATGCTCATCGAGACGGTCAGCAAGGGCGGCAACCTCCTGCTCAACGTCGGCCCGACGGGCCGGGGAACGTTCGACGCCCGGGCCGTCGACCGGCTCCAGGGTATCGGGGCGTGGATGGAGAAGAACGGCCGCTCGATCTACGGATGTACCCAAGCCCCCGCCGATCTGCCCAGGCCTGCGAACTGCCTCCTGACCTACAATCCCGGGACCGAGCGCCTCTACGTCCACGTCCTCGAATGGCCCCTGGGCATCCTCGCCCTGGACGGCTTCGCCGGGCGGGTCGAGTACGCTCAGCTTCTCCACGACGCCTCCGAAGTCGCCTTCACGGAGAAGGGCGGGGAGGCCGGCTTCATGCCCGGCTCGAGGGGAAAAGAAGCTGGGAACACACTGACCCTCCGGCTCCCCGTCCGCAAACCGGACGTCGAGGTGCCCGTCATCGAACTCTTCCTCAAACGGCGCTGATGGGGCGAGGGCCCGAAAGGCCGGGAACGAGCAGAACGGACGGAGACGCGCCATGAACACGCGAAGCTCGAGAGCATTCCTTTTTCTTGTGACCGCCGCGGCGGTCCTGGCCGCGGCCGTTGCCCCCGCGGCCGCCGGCGCCGCGGACAAGGATTACTATTTCCCTGAGGTCCGGGTCGAGGTCGCGGTCGGGCGCGACGGCTCGTTCGTCGTCGACGAGTTCCGGACGTTCGAATTCCAAGGCGGGTTCAGCTTCGCCTACATCGTCATTCCTCTGCGCGTCGAACGGCTCGGCGTGCGGCGGGACGTCACGATCTCGGACGTGGCCGTGACGGACGAGCAAGGACAGGCTTTGAGAACGGAGCTCGAGGCGAAGGGCGGCGAGCTGACGGCCAAATGGTTCTACTCGGCGCGGGACGAACGGCGGACGTTCCACATCCACTACCGAGTTTCGGGAGGCATCACCAGCTACCCCGACGCGACCGAGCTCTACTGGCAGGTCGTCGGCGACGGCTGGGACAGGCCGGCGCGCAACGTCCGGGCCACGGTCGTCCTTCCGGACCCCGTCCGGGCGCGAGAGGACCTGCTCGTATGGGGGCACGGCCCGCTCACCGGGTGGGCCGAGGTCGTCGATGGACAGACGGCCCGGTTCTCAACCCCCGAGCTCGCCTCGCGCCAGTATTTCGAGGTCCGCGTCGTCTGGCCGGCCGGGCTCGTCTCCGGCGTGCCTTCGGACCGGCTCAGCCTCGCCTCCATCAGGGCTGAAGAAGAGGGTTATGTCCGGGACACGATCGAGCGCGTTCGGCGGGCCCGGGCCGACGCGGAGGGACGCCGGCAGAGGTCCGCGGAGAATAAGCGATGGTTCCTGAAGCTCCTGAGCATTTGGGGGACGTGGCAGGTCGTCGGCCCGCTTGTCTGGCTTTTTTTGTTCTTCCGGGTCTGGTCGGCCGTGGGCAAGGATTATCGTTTCGAAGGCCTTCCGGACTACGTCCGGGAGCTCCCTTCCGACCGGCCGCCCGCCCTGGTCCAAACGCTGATGCGCGAAGGCCGGACCGTGACCCCGGCGGCATTCACGGCGACGCTCTTCGACCTCGCCCGGCGGGGCATGCTGGAGATGGAAGACCGAAACGTCGCCAAGAGAGGGCTGTTCGGCTCCAAGGCGGCCGTCGAGACGACGGTCACCCTCAAGAAGGACCTCGGCCAGGCTGCCGGCATGCGGCCCTTCGAGAAAGCGCTCCTATCATTCCTCTTCGTGGAGGCGGTCTCCGCCGGGACGAGCAAGGGAGCGTCCTTCACCGTCGACGAGCTCCAGGGCTTCCTGAAGAAGAAGCCCCAGAAATTCCAAGCCTGGTACATGAAGTGGACAAAGAGCGTCCGGGAGGAGGCGAAGCCCCTCGGCTTCCTCGAACCCGAGGGCCTCAAGGCCAGGAATCGCTTTTACGCCGTCTCCCTGCCCCTGGCCGTGCTGACCCTCAGCCCCGTCCTGCTTATCCTCTCTCTGTCCCTCATCCCCACGCTGAAGCGGAGGACGATGAACTGGGCCCGCGAGAACGAGGCTTGGAAAGGCCTCGATCGCTTCCTCGACGACTTTTCCGAGTTCAAGGAGATCCCGCCGGAGGCTTACAAGCTCTGGGAACACTACCTCGTCTTCGGCATCCTTTTCGGGAACGCCAAGAAGATCCTGAAGATGCTGCCGGTCATCCTTCAGGACGAACGGGCCGCCGTGCCCGTGTGGTACGCCGGTTTCGGCCGGCCGGGGTTCCTCGCCGGTGGGGGGCTCGAGCACGTGATCAGCAGCATCGAACACACGGCCACGGCCATCCAACAAGCCAGCACCTCGGCCGCCCACTATTCCTCGGGCGGAGGGGGCGGTTTCAGCGGCGGAGGCGGGGGCGGAGGAGGCGGTGGTGGTGGAGGCGCGGGTTGATGAGATCCCGGACAGGCCCCTTTGCCGCGGCCTCGGCGCTCGCCGCGGTCGGCTTTCTCGCCGTGGTTTGCGGGACGCCATCCGAAGAGGCTCGCATCAAGGAGCTCATCAAGGATTCCGT
>Ga0299912_10002072_pt1 | contig 16392 bp, 16 predicted proteins | sample RVTome_2_FD_207667 | JGI IMG/M metagenome (GOLD analysis project Ga0299912, IMG submission 207667) | Soil microbial communities from uranium-contaminated site in the Upper Colorado River Basin, Wyoming, United States - RVT95D214 (version 2) ... | reverse complement strand
GAGCATCAATTATCAAAGTTGAAGATTAAATTATAATCAATCTTGGAAATTGTGTCATCCCCTTTTATAGAAAAAATTTGTTGCATTAAGAATTGTCAGTTATAGATATTTCAAAAAAGCCAATTACGATAATAAAAAATTCTACGATTTCGGATGCAATCAGGTCGCTATTAGACACAAAGGTTAGCAGATTAGTTGTTTCGGATCATGGAAAACATGTTGGAATAATCACTGAAAAAGATATCGGATTATTTCTGTTTTCTGAGACTACGAATCAAAGCCTCGATAATATTCCAATTACTAAGATTATGAAACCAATTGAATTTGTAAATCAAGAAATCACTCCTGAAAAATCAGCAAAAATTATGATTGAAAAGGGTATGAGTTCATTGGCTATCGGTGAAAATGAAGAAGTGAAATTAATTTTTACAAAAAGTGATCTTGTAAGGTATTATGCAGAAAATATCACCAGTGAAGAGAAGGTTGTGGACTTTATGACTCATGAATATGAGTTTACACACACTGCTGCACCATTGTATAAGGTTGTAAGAAAGATGTTGGAGAAAAAGATCTCCCGACTGATTGTGAAAAATCAAAATGAGGAACCAGTAGGAATAATATCATTTAGAGATTTATTCAGAATTGGAATTGAGCTTGGAAGTGAAGATGATGATAAAATTGCAGTTACAGATCAAATTAGAAAAGGATTTCTTTCAAAGGAAGGATTTGGAAATATTTCATTAGCCAGAGATGTTATGACTGAAGGATTAATCACTATCAAATTCAATCAAAGTTTATCTGATGCTTGTAAACTAATTTTAGAAAACAATGTCAGCGGTTTGGTAGTATTGGATGGGAATAAGTCAATTGCAGGAATAATTAGTAAAACCGATATTACAAAGGCCATAGCAAAATAATATTTCTAAATACATTAAAACGATGAATAGAAAATAATTATAATATCATGAAATGGCATTTTGATGATTTTATTTATGGTTCTATAGATGGTGCAGTGACAACTTTTGCCATAGTTGCAGGTGTAATGGGTGCATCATTACCTTCAGCAATTATCTTAATTTTGGGATTTGCAAATTTGTTTGCAGATGGATTTTCAATGGCTGCTGCAAATTATCAAGCATCAAAAGCTAGAAATGAATTTGTAGAAATGAAAAGAAAACAAGAGGAATGGGAAATTGATAATTTGGGAGAGCAGGAAAGAGATGAAATTAGAGACATTTACAGAGGAAAAGGATTCAAAGATGAATTATTAGAAGATGTTGTGCGAATAATTACATCAAAAAGAAAAGTTTGGATAGATACAATGATGAAAGAAGAATTAGGATTAATTGAGGATGGAAAAAACCCTCTGGATGGTTCTGCCAGTACATTTGTAGGTTTTAATCTTGTTGGGTTAATTCCGTTAATTCCATTTATGGTTTTCATGATAATAGGAATTGAATTAAATTTTGAAGCTTTTACATATTCCATTGTATCTGTTTGTGCTGCATTTTTCTTAGTTGGTATGATAAAAGGAAAGATTGTAAAAAAATCAATTTTACGTTCAGGAATTAACACATTAATCATTGGTGGAATTGCCGCAAGCGTAGCATATGTTGTGGGATATGGATTAAATTTCCTAGTTTCTTAGGATTGTGACATATGTCTGAATTAAAGCGCCACATGGGTCTTTTCCAACTTACAATGTACGGGACTGGATTAATTCTTGGGGCCGGGATCTATGTACTAATTGGAGAGGCTGCTGGCTTTGCCGGAGATTCTGTTTGGATTGCATTTGTAATGGGCTCTATTGTTGCATTGTTTGCAGGATTTAGTTATGCTGAATTATCATCAATATTTCCCAAAGCTGCAGCTGAATATGTTTTCATAAAAAATGCATTTAAAAATAATTTTTTTGCTTTCCTAATAGGTTGGCTAACCGCCATTACGTCTATAATTACTGCTGCAACAGTTGCATTGGGATTTGGCGGATATTTTGCTGAATTTGTAAACATTCCAATAATCGTTTCAGCGATTGGTTTGCTGGTAATCCTTTCGATATTAAATTTTATTGGAATCAAAGAATCAGCATGGACAAATACCATTTTTACAATTATTGAAGCCTCCGGATTGATTCTGATAATTGTAATAGGTTTTACTTTTGCTAATCCTGAGCCCGTGAATTATACTGAAAGTCCGACCGGTTTTTCAGGAATCATAATCGCGTTTGTCCTGATATTTTTTGCTTTTATCGGATTTGAGGATATGGCAAACATAGCAGAGGAAGTAAAAAAACCTAAAAGAACGCTTCCCAGAGCAATAATTCTTTCAGTTGTAATATCTGGAATCTTATACATTCTAGTTTCTTTGGCCGTAGTCAGAGTTGTAAATTGGGAGGAACTTGCGACTTCAGCTGCTCCAATTGCACTAGTAGCAGAAAGAGGTTTGGGATCAGAGGCACATATTCTACTCTCGGCTATTGCCCTTTTTGCCATCACCAATACGGTTTTGATTACACTCATTGCGGGTTCAAGAATTTTTTATGGTATGGCAAAAGAAAAAGTATTCCCGTCCATTCTAGAGAAAGTTCATTTTAAAACAAAAACACCCTGGATGGCTGTGATTGTGATTCTAATTACATCGATTGCTTTTACGTTGATTGGCGATATTGTTATTGTTGCAAACATTGCAGTTTTTGCAATTGTAATTACGTTTGCTGCTGTAAATTTGTCTGTGATTGTTTTACGTTATACAGAACCTGATATTGAACGGAAATTCAAGGTTCCCATCAATATTGGAAAATTCCCAGTTCTTCCATTGTTTGGAGTAGGAATTTCGGTGTATATGGCATTCCAATTTGAAATTGAAATTGTGCTCGTAGGATTTGCAATCATAGGAATTGGTGCGGTTTTCTACAATATTTCAAAAAATTACAAGCCTAAATCCCAATAATGCATTCAGATTTGATTCTTAAAATTAGTTTTAATAATTCAGATTAAGCACAATTCTTGATGGTCACAGAATTTGATGTAATTCCGACCTTAGTTGGAATTTTGGTCTTAGTTATTCCTTCAATGATGCTAGGTAGGATTTGTAAACACTTTGGGATTTCTGAAATAATTGGTTTTGTAGTCGGTGGGATGATTTTAGGTCCATTTGCATTGGGGGGTCTGATATCATTCTTTGACAGACCTCTAGTAGAACTAAGTGGCTTGATGCTATCGTTTTGGCAAATTGCCGGGATAATTATTTTGTTTTCAGCTGGCCTTCATTTCACTTTTTCCAGTTTAAAACATACGGGAATTCATGCTGTAATAATCGGCACGACAGGAGTAATTGTTCCATTAGGACTCGGGTATGGGATCTCTATTCTGTTTGGAATTGATTGGATGGTTGCAATGATTATCGGAGCAACACTTAGTGCAACAAGTATTGCAGCAGCTGTGACAATTTTAGGAGAGTTAGGAAAAGAGAAAACAAAGGAGGGAATCATTTTGGTCAATGCCGCAGTGCTTGACGATGTGCTGGGGTTAGCCATTCTATCATCCATAATTTCCATTGTAATTGCACACACTCTACCATCATTAGAGACAGTGCTGTTTGAAGTATCAGAATCATTAATTCTGTGGGTTATTCTACTGCTAAGTGCCGTATTTTTACTTCCAAAAATAGTTCATGCAGTAGCAGTAACAAGACCAACATCTCTTGAATCCCGTGGAACAAAACAAGGAACTGCACTAGGATCAGCATTTGGCATGGCGGCCATTGCTTCAATTATTGGTCTCAATCCTATTGTGGGAGCATTTGCCGCAGGAATGGGGCTTGCAGGATCAAAGCTAGCAAAACAGGTCAGGGAATTTGTCGGAGAATTGCAAATTGTTTTTGCACCATTTTTCTTCGCAATAATGGGTGCACATGTAGACATCTCAAACATCATGAATGTTAATTTGGTTTTGTTTTTAGTAATTTTGACAATTGCGGTTTTTAGCAAGATTTTGGGTTCTGGAATTCCATCCATCATTCTTCTTAAAAATAAAAACAAAGGTTTGAGGATAGGATATGGAATGATAATTAGAGGTGAAATTGCGTTTATTACCGCAGGACTGGGTCTAGCTTATGGAATTATTTCTGATAGTATTTTTTCAACGTTAATTTTCGTAATTTTAGGCACCATATTCATCGGTCCAATATTATTGAAATATTCTTTTAAAAAAAATAACGAGGTATCAAATTCCGACTAGTTCTTGGATTTTACAAGTGCAATTATTGCAATAACAGTTCCAACGATTCCAACTCCAACACCAGCATATCCTACATTGTTTGACTGTGTTTCTTCCAGAACATCTACAGATTCCTTAAGATCATTCAGATCTTCAATTAATGCGGTGTGCCCATCAATCATTTGCGTCATTGTAATGTCAGATGGTTCGGGAAATTCAATGTATGATCGTTCAGCAACTTTTGGCGGGTGCATCGATAGACTTATCGGAGTATCGGCAATTGTTCCCAGAATATTTACTTGGTAGAATCCTGAGACAGTTGGATTAACAAATGCATAGTATTTTCCCGGAATATCATGATCAGGCGATAAGGGAAGCGTGATGCTTTCGTCCTTGAAAATCAGTTTTATCTTTACCGTATTTTTCAAACCCACAACTCCATTTTCAAAAACCTGATCTTCAAGTTCCATTCCATGTTCTAAAGGACTAACATAGAACTCAATAGCGTTAGTCTCACCTGAAACAACGGGCTCGCTCATCCAGCCAATCTCCACTCTATATTCACCCACAGAATCAATTGTATGAGCATATGCAATTCCAGCCAAACTTGGAATGATTAACATGAACAAAATTAACAGCTTTAATCTCATACCTAGAAAACAAAATTTGATTTTAAAAAGGTTCTACTGGTTTTCGTAAAATAATTGGCGTTCGTACAAATTATGCATCTGCATACATTGAGACTTCCCACGCTGTAGGAGTTTGTGCAAATGCAGAGTATTCCCTGTATTTTAATTCAGAATACAGCTCAATGAAATCTTTTGTGAAAACATCTTCCAAAAATTTGGAATCGCTTGTCAAAGAATCAAGCGCGCCTTTTAACGATATAGGCAAGGCGCCAATGTTGTATTCTCTTTTCTTCTCTGTGGAAAGCTTGTATACGTTTTCTTCAATAGGATCTCCCGGATCAATCTTATTTTTTATCCCGTCCAATCCTGCTAACAACAGTCCAGCCTCCAAGAGATAGATGTTGGCAGTTGGATCAGGTACACGGTATTCAATTCTTTTACTTTTTTCCTGATTCCTGTTATACATTGGAATTCTAACAGCAGTAGAACGATTGGCTAATCCCCAACAAACGTTGACTGGCGCCTCAAACCCAGGAACAAGGCGTTTGTAAGAATTTGTGGTAGGATTTGAAATTGCACATAATGCCGCAGCATGACTTAGAATTCCTCCAACATAATATCTTCCAGTTTGACTCAGCTGTGCCAAATCATCGTCTTTATCATACATTACGTTCGTATTTTTATTCCATAAGCTTTGATGAGTATGCATAGCAGACGCATTATCACCAAAAATCGGTTTTGGCATGAATGTTGCAACTTTGTTTTTTCTTTTTGCTTTGACCTTTACTAAATTTTTGACAGCAATTACGTTGTCTGCCATTGCAATCATCTCATCATAAACCAGGTTGATTTCACATTGGCCAGAAGTTGCCACCTCATGGTGTTCAGCTTCGATTTTTATTCCAAAATAATTATACAAATCATCACATACATCTTTTCTAAATCCAGCGAGGGTATCCTTGGGCTGTGATGGATAATATCCTTCCTTGAAAGATATCGCAGTACTCACGTTTCCTTTTGCCCATGGCGATTCTTTGGATTCTATAGAGTAGCCTGAACCTCCCCCAGCATGAGTTGCAGCATATGGTGATGGATAAACATTGATGGCATCAAAAACAAAAAATTCTATTTCAGGGCCCCAATTAGTATGAGTTAATCCAAATTCATGAAGTTTTTCTGATGATTTGCGGGCAATTCCTCTCGAGTCCCGATTGTATCGAGATTCTTTATTTGTGCCGCCATCGTAAAGGTCACAGAACATTCTTGCATTTTTTCGAGTTCCAGGATCATATTCTTGTGGAAGAATTCTAAATGATGACGGATCAGGTAATAGAATCATATCTGAATTATTCACAGACTTAAATCCGACAATGGAACTTGCATCTAATTTTTCAAGACCGTTTACAAAACTATTTTTGTCAATTGCGTAGCTTGGCATTCCAACACTGTGGAGTTCGCCAAAAATATCTACAAACCAAAAATCTATGAACGATATATTTTCGTCTTTAATAGTTTGTAATACTTGATCTATGTTCAATTTGATACTTTTTACAAGTTATTTTACTAATGTTGTCTTGTAAGTTAGAATTGTCAAGTTAGTCAGGTTAATTCTAAGATTCTGGGTAATCTTCAATCGGATGTGTTGATTTGAAATTTTTCATCTCATCGTCAAAGAAGAATTTTTCAGTAAGTGCAGGTTTCAAATCGTCTAACCAGATTGCATTTTCATCATATTTTGCAAAGAATGGCACCTGTACCCAATCAGGATTCCTACCCTGTAAGAATCGCAAAACAATTACTTTTTGATCATTTAGATCCGCAGTTCCAATTACATGCACTTTCCCTGGAGTAGCAGACATGCTTGGCCCACGAACAGTTCTAGCTAGCCCACTGACTGAAGAATATGCCTTTTTGAAAATTTCATAAGCCTTTACCAGAGGAATACCGAAGTAATGCTGAGCCCCAGTATCTCTAACTACAAACATGTAGTATGGAATACATCCCAGCTGAACCTGTTTGCTCCACATTTTGGCCCACATTTCTGCATCGTCGTTGATATGTGCCAATAGAGGAGATTGGGTTCTGATTTGTGCGCCTGTTTTTCTTACTTCATTAATTGCATTTTTTACAGCATCTGTCGATAATTCGTTCAAATGATTAAAGTGAGCCATAAATGCGAGATGCAATCCGCTATCAGTAATCTTCCTAAAAATATCCAACATCTCTTGAGAATCAGAATCAGTTAGGAATTTGTATGGCCAATATGCTAGTGCCTTTGTTCCAATTCTAATTGTTTTGAGGTTTGGAAGTTTGGCATCAATTAAAGCGTCAACATATTTTGAGAAAATTTTTGCTTTCATTATCATCGGATCGCCGCCAGTGAAAAGCACATCGCTGATCTCTGGATGTTCTCTCACATACTGAACCAATTGCTCTCCCTCGTGCATGGCAAACTTCATTTCGTCCATGCCAACAAATTGCGGCCACCTGAAACAAAAACTGCAATATGCATGGCATGTTTGACTTTGGCTAGGGAAGAAGAGGCAAGTTTCTTTGTATTTGTGCTGCATCCCATACAACTTGGTTCCGTCTTTCAGTGTTGGAACATTTAGTTCCATTTGACCTGCGGGATGTGGATTTAGTTGCAAACGAAATTCGTTTGCAATTGCAGTGATTTCTTTTTTATCTAAGTTATTCCTTAAGGCAGTCGCCATCTTTTCATAATGTTCTGGTTTCAGCATTCCCTTTTGAGGAAATGTTAAGACAAAGATCGGATCATTTGGAATATTATTCCAATCAATTAGTTGTTCAACGACATAATTATTTGCTTTAAATGGCAGAACATTTCCTACAACCTCCATCTCAAATTGGGTTTCCTCGCCTAGTTTTTGAATTTGCGGGAGAGTTCGGAAATTTGACAATGTGTAAGATTTCAGAGACGGCGAATTACTCCATGCTGTTTCCTGATAGGCCATTTGATTATTGGTGCGTCTACCCTTGTTAAACCTTACAGGTTTTTTACGCATAAAATTTACTGTTTTACTTGAAAATCAATTAGAAATGATAAAAGAGGCTACCATCGTATTCAGGAAACAGGATAGTATTATGGCTGAAGATGAATTAATTGGTGCAGTAACTGGGCAAGCTGGCGAATTTCAAACAGTTTCTGAAATTATTGGATCATCTGAGTCATTACAACTTGCATTTGCTGTTCTGGTAATTGGAATAGCAGGAATTGCATTAGTTTATCGTGGTTTTTCAAAGTGGATTAAATCTCAAAAATTCAACTATACAAGACCGCATCTTTCAAGATTTGTCAGAGTGAGCGTTTTGCCGTTTTTTGCAATAATTCTCATTACAAGCATGAATGTATACATTCAATCTTTTGATGTTTTTGACGAAGTAAAAGACACTGTTTCTGATGCAGCAATAGTTGATGGTGAAAATAAGGTGATGATAGAAACAGGCGAAGAAAAACTAACCCCATCTGGAACATTTTCAAAAATTCTCAACACAATCAACATACTAGTAATAGTATATACGATTGCTCACCTGATACCGATAATTCTAACAAAACGCCAGAAAACCAGTCTAGAAAAAGAAGATTATGAGATGTGGAAAGAGATAAGGGGGTTTGCAGACGATAAGGAAAGGCTATTCCATAGATTATTCAAATGGGTTTCGCCTCAGAACACACCAGAAGATATTTCAGATGAAGAGTTCCGAAATAATTTGAAAACTGAAGAAGGAAGACATTTGCTTGAAGCATTTAGAACAACCAAGGGATTGCCTATCGGCAGTTACGAACAATTAGTCAAAGAGCCATTTGAAGGGTGGAAAAAATCTGAAAGGGTAAAGTATGTAGATTATTTTGAAAAATGCATCTCTGGCAATAATCAATCAGGAAAAAAACTTAGAACAGGGCAAGAACTAGAAGAAATTTACCCCATTGATACATGGAGAGAGGAAAAAAGACTATCCAGTTTTGACACAATAATTCCCGGTGCAAGACCTCCTGGATATGCAGCTAGAAAAAGGAAAAATCTTCCAAAGTCAATTTCTCAAATTTTGCCTTTGGGAATTTTTGGAGCTGTAATAATTGGCATTGTTAGCTGGTGGGGAGTTGATCTGATTGTGCTTGCAACTGCCACAGGAGGTTTAGCCATTGGGATTGGATTAGCATTACAAGAAACAATGCAGAATTATTTTGCATATATTCTAATTCGGAAAGACAAAATATTTGCTGAGGGCGAGCGTGTAAAACTTGATACCGGGTATAACGGATATGTACACAAGATAACCCCTAGAGTCACATACATTCGAGATGCACTGCATGAATCAGTTGCAGTAATTCCAACAAGACAATTGGTGAGTGCCCAGATAATCAATTACTCCAAAGAGATCAAGATGGTGCCTGCAATTGTGGAAGTAGGTGTATCCTATCTTAATGATCCCAAACAAGTTTCAGCTATTCTAGTAAAAATTGGAAAGCGGGCAATGAAGGAAGTAACAGATGATAAAGGCAGACACCTCGTTGTACAATTAAAGTGTCCATACTTAGAAAAAAACAAACCAAGTTGCGGATGTGACAAGGACATTCATGTTGAAATTAATCAGCCAGTTGTCAGATTCAACAACTTTAATGATTCTGCGCTAGATTTTTCGTTATGGCTTTTTGTTAAAGATTATGGTGCCCAATTCAAAACTAAAACAGATATGAGAATGATCATGTACGAAGAATTCAAAAGATACGATGTCAGAATTCCATGGCCAATTAGAACGGTATACCAAGGAGATGAAAAACGTGAAAAAGAAGAGATTGCCAAGCTCGATAAACAGAGAAACGAAGTGATTGACAAATACGGTATTGGGGATATTGGCCATGGTAGTGGCGAAAGTGAGTGATCTTCTCAAAACTTAAGAATCCCATTAATTCATATTTTCTTGTTGAGTAAATTGTCAGTAATTGCAGGTAAATCCTCTGAAGATTTAGCAAAAAAGCTATCTAGAAAAATAAAGGCAAATCTTGTAAGATCAGAAGTCAGGATTTTTGATGACGGTGAAAGTAAGATAACACTGAATGGAGAAATATCGAAAAAACGAGCGGTTGTCGTGCAATCAATTTATCCTCCAGTCGATACAAATCTAATTCAGGCATTATCGCTAATTTCAAAAGCGAAGGAAACTTCCTCTGAAGTAATTGCCGTAATTCCATATATGGGATATGCAAGACAGGACAGGGAATTTTTACCAGGAGAAATCATAACAATGAAAGTGCTTGGAAAATTATTCAAGGGTGCCGGTGCATCAAAAATTATATCTGTTGATATTCACAGCATGGTAGGTTTCAAGCATTTTACAATAAAAACAAAGAATGTATCAGCAATTCCTGAACTTGTACAATATATCAAGAAATTGAGCCTAAAAAATCCTCTCGTTGTGTCGCCAGATCAAGGAGGAAAAGAGAGAGCTAAAGAATTTGCAAAAGAGCTAGGTTCAGAATACATTGCTTTAGAGAAGACAAGAGACAGAAAAACAGGAAAAGTCCAGATAAAAACAAAGAATATCGATGTAGCAAATAGAGATTTGATTTTGGTTGATGACATGATCAGCACAGGGGGAAGTATTGTCAAAGCTACGCAGTTTCTCAAAAAGCAAAAATGTAAAAAAGTCTATGTTGCATGTACTCATGCACTTTTAATGAATGATGCTGAGAAAAGAATCAAAAAAGCTGGAGTTACAAAAATTTTCAGTGCAAACACAATTCCTGGAAAAACATCCATCGTAGACATATCTAATGCTATTGCAAAGGCAATCTGATCATGCCGGAAAGTTTTTTTGTTCTATCTAAAGACTATCTGGAACTTGCAACAGATGAAATTACTGCAATTGCAAAAATGTATGACAGGTTTTCTAAAATTAAAATAATCTCTAATTTAGTGATTGTTCAATCAAAAACAAATGGGAATGAAATAGCAAAACGCGCTACATTTGTAAAAACTTCTGGGCAAATTTTACGAAAAATGTCAGGGTTATTTCTAGATGAAGAAAATGTAGGAGTTTTGAAAAATGCAAAATCTTTTGTTTGCAGGGTTGTTAATTTATCATCAAATCAATTTAACATTCCTGAACTAGAAAGCTCTATGGGAGATATGATATCAAAATTCTCTCATGCAAAAGTTAAATTAGAAAACCCAGACATTACAGTATATCTAATTTTTACAAATAATGAAAACTTTTTTGGATTTTCAAAACGAGTTAAAGAGCAAGTAAGACCGAGGAAGATCAAGAAACATCCTCATGAATTGGATTGGAAGCTAACCAGGGTAATGATAAATCTGATTGGAATGAAAAAGGGAGAGACAGTGTGTGATCCATTTTGTGGAACTGGCACCACGCTACTTGAAGCAGAATCAATGGGAATTCATGGAATTGGGTTGGATTTTGATGAAAAAATGTGCGAAATTGCTAAAGAAAATCTCAAGGCAAATAACTATCATTCAGAAATTTTAAACTCGGAATTTCAAGAATTGTCAAAAATATCCGATAAATTCGATGGAATTGTCACTGATTTGCCATATGGAACAGCCTCAAAAACATCAGAAAAACCTCAAGAAATACTGAAGAAATTTTTCTCAATCCTGCCCAAACGAAAAAGAGTAGCAATAATGTACAAAAAGGAGATGGATTTTGACTCAAAATTAAGTGGATTGAAAAAATATCATATCTATAGGCATAAAAGCTTGACAAGAACGATTCTGATAAAATGAAACTCGTATTCTTAGGAACATCAGCTGCCCAGCCCACTGAAAATAGAGGACTGTCGTGTATTTGTTTAGAAAGAGACGGTGAGATCTTAATGTTTGATGCGGGAGAATCTTCTCAAATATCATTTATGAAATCTGGTTTAGGATGGAATAAAAAAATGAAATTGTTTGTCACGCATATGCACGGAGATCATTGCGTGGGAATTTTAGGATTGTTACAAACAATGTCTATGCAAAATAGAACCGAAACGTTAGAAATTTTTGGACCAAACGGAATTGAAGAATTTATCGGAGCAAACATCAAAGTGCTAAATTTTGGACTATCATTTCCAGTTTTAATAACTATTATTAAGGAAGGAAAAATATTTGAGGATGAAAAATTTTCTGTTCGTGTCTGCAAAGCAAATCATTCAGTAACTGCTTTCTCATATTTATTTGAAGAGAAAGACAAACCTGGGCGATTTAATCTTGAAAAAGCTAAACAGCTAGGAATTCCTGAAGGAAAACTATGGAGCGATTTGCAAAAAGGCCATGACATTACAATTAACAATAAAACGATAAAGCCGGATCAAGTATTAGGAGAAAAGCGTCCAGGTAAAAAAATTGGAATTTCTGGCGATACAATGCCAACTACAGAATTAGAAAAATTTTTTGAGAATTGTGATTATCTGGTATTTGATTCGACATTTTTAGATGAAGAAAAGGATAGAGCTCGAGACACATGTCATTCTACTGCAAAACAAGCTGCAACGTTGGGGAAAAATGCCAGAGTAAAAAATTTAATTTTAACGCATTTTTCAGCTAGGTACAAAGACGAAGAAGGGCATTTGAAAGAGGCGCAAGAAATTCACGATTCTGTAATAACAGCTAAAGACCTCTTAGAAATAGAAATCAAATAAGATGTTTGATTCGATTAAAGATCACATTAAAAATTATAAAAAAATTGTTTTTGTAACAGGAGCTGGAATTTCACAAGAAAGCGGAATTCCCACATTTCGAGGAAATGACGGGTTATGGAGAAATCATGATGCAATGAAATTAGCCACAATAGATGCATTTTATGATAATCCGAAACTGGTATGGGAGTGGTATAATGAAAGAAGGAAGAATATTTTTCAGGCACAGCCAAACCCAGGCCATAAAGCGATTGCAGAACTAGAAAAATACGCTCAAGTTACGGTCCTAACACAAAATATTGACGGATTACATCAAAAATCTGGAAGTTCAAAGGTATTGGAGCTGCATGGCAGTATCGTAAAGATCAAATGTTCTGTTTGTAACTATAAAAAAGAAATTCTGGCAGAAATTTCCGACTTACCACCTCTTTGTAAGTGTGGAAATACACTTAGACCTGATGTTGTGTGGTTTGGAGAACCATTACCTCAAGATGTATGGCAAAGTGCCATAGATTTTGCAAGTCAATGTGATTTGATGATAATAGCAGGTACATCACTCGTAGTGTCTCCAGCAAACACACTGCCACTTTATGCCAGACAAAATAATGCGACGTTAATTGAAATAAATCCAGAAAATACTGAGATGTCAGAAGAAATGAATGAGATAATCAGAAAAACTGGTGCAGAAACATTACCAAAACTGGTTTCATTATTTAAAATAAATCATGATTGAGAAAATATGCCGCTAATTTTGGTATCAGATGAATCTCCGGAATTATAAACTGATGAAGTAACAGTTCCATAATCTTCATGTTCAACAACCATATCCACATAATATGGAACACCTATCGAATCATTCACATTTGTGTCAAACATCGAAGTGTAAAATATCCCAGAAAAGATTTCTTTATCTGCGGTTCTGATAACCACATTAACACTTTTTGTTTTGCCGCTTGTATCAACATATTGAAGAAAAATATTATCGTCAGATTGTTGTCTGGTTGATAAAGAAAGCGTATCAGGCGGAATCCTAATAGTGTTTTGGGTAGAAACACTGTTGGGGGATGGCGGATTAGTTGAACCTGAATTCAAACTACCACTAAAAATATTTTGAATGGCTTCAACGGGATTAAAATTGGAAACTTCTTCTTTAATTAATTTTTGAGAAGATTCTTTGACATCGGAAATCTCATTGCTTACTTTATCCCCGACATCACTAATTTCATTTGATATCGATTCACTTGTTTTATCCTTGATCTTATCAATTGATGAATCGATTCTTTGCTCCACGGAATCTGAAGCCTTGATGCCAAAAATGCTCATATCATTTTTTAAAGAATCAAACACGGTTGCAGATGTCGTAGGAAGAAAGATATCAATCTCATTTGAAAATATCACGCCTCCCAAGATCACGATGACGGCAATTATGCCTAGTTTAATGAACATCAATGAGTAGTTTAAAAAAGCAGATTTTAGATTCAAACTAAAAAAAATAGTCAAAAAGAAGTGAATTTTCTTAGCTAGTTTTCATTAATTCAGAAAGGATATCCAATCAATTATCGCATCAATGTTTGGAGAAGTCAGGGTCACCTTGATTGGGCCAAGAGGCGATTCTTCAAATTCATCGCATATTGCCACTATTCCAACAAAAGCTGCTTGTTTATTTAGAAAAAACCAGGTGCTATCGCCTTCTAAATTATTTTCCAAATTGCGTGTGTAAATTTTTTGAGATTGAGAAGAAGAAATTGCTTCACAAATTTTTTCCAAGGATTTCAATTCATTTGATTGTGCTTTAATCAAAAGAGATTCATTCTTTGTGGTCAAGTGTGGGAAAATATTAGAAACTGCTTGTTTGACTTTATCGGGATCCTCAGATAAATTTACTGGGCAAATTATCTCTACTTTACATTTAATGGTGGGAATTTTCATGGTATCCAACTTTGTATAATTTTAAAAGTCCGTTCAATTAATTCTTCTTTTGTCATACCAACGTTAGATATCGCATAATCAGAGAGTGCAATTGAATTACTTATACCAACACCTAATTCACGATTATCTCTTTCATCAAAGTGTTGTTTTGTTTGAGGATCATCTGATCTTCCTCGTTTCTGTAAAAAATCAAATCTAGTGTCAGTAGAAGCATGAACTGCCAATAATTTTACCGTGCCATATTTTTTTAGTATTTGAATTTCATCATTTGATCTAACCCCGTCTATTAGAATCACATTTGAAGTTGAAGATTCTATTTGCGGTTTAACTAGTTCAGCTATAGCACCAGGGCCATTCTTCTCTCTTAGCTCAAGCATCAGTTTTCCCAAATTTTCCCTAGTTGATTCTAAATTTCTTTTTCTTGCCTCTTCTCTGACAGCGTCACCCATATTGATAATCTCATAGCCCTTCGGTTCTAATCCCTCTGCAATGGTAGACTTGCCAGCTCCTGGCATTCCTGTTAAACATACAATTAGTTTTGTCAATATTTATCAAAAAAAAGGCTCGTCTATGAAGTTACCGGAAATAATTATAAACATACTTCAAAAAATGTTATGATGCGTGTCTTTGTAGCAATTGAAATTACAAACAACGAAGTGATAAGTTCAATCAAGAAATTTCAAGAAAATATCAACATCGATGCTAAACCTGTAGAATTGACAAATTTGCATTTTACTCTACAATTTTTAGGGGAAATTTCAAAGGAAATGGCTCAAAAAATCATTCAATCCCTTCAAACTATAGAATTTTCAAGCTTTAATGTTAATCTGAAAGAAATTGGTGCATTTCCTAAACCTAAATTTCCAAGGGTGGTTTGGATTGGAACGGATGAAAGTGGTGGAAATATGCTAATTCAACTATCTAAAAAAGTAGAAAAAACGTTAGAACCGTTAGGATTTTTTTCAGATAAACCGTTCAAACCTCATATCACAGTATTTAGAATTAAAAAGAAGATTGGAGATATATCAGGAGAATTGGAAGACAATAAAATGGTAAATTTTGGAACACAAAATGTTTCAAACATCAAATTGAAAAAAAGTGTACTTTCACCAAACGGGCCAATTTATTCAGATTTATTGGAGATAAGAGCTAAAAAATGAAACAAATAATTTCTAAAATTTCTAAAGCTGTAATTCCTTCAAAAACTACAGCGGAATCAAAAAAACAAATTGCAAAATTAGCATATGATTCAGTTGAAAAAGAAATCAAGAAGTATTCGGAAGTAGTCGGGTTAGAATTCGGAGGATCATTTGCTAAATGTACTTGGTTATCTAAAGATGCAGACATTGATATTTTTATAAGATTTAAAAAAAATGTGTCAGAAGAAAAATTTGAGAAAATTTCCAAGAAAATTGGTTTTGATTCATTAAAAAAATACCATCCGTATGTTAGATATTCTCAGCATCCTTATGTCGAGGCTAAAATCAAAAACACAAAGATCAACATAGTTCCATTTTACGATGTAAAAATCGGAGAATGGAAAAGCGCCGCTGATAGATCCACATTCCATACAAAATTCATGGAAAAATCATTAACTCCAAAAATGAGAAACGAAGTTAGAATTCTAAAGACATTTCTAAAGTCAAACAGAATTTACGGGGCAGAAATAGCTAAACAAGGATTCAGCGGATATATTTCAGAAGTTTTGATTCTGGAGTTTGGAAATTTTGAAAATCTTATAAAATCCATTTCAAAAATTAAAGAAAACCAAGTTATTGGAAAAACTACCAAAACATTCGACACTTCGATTGTTGTCATAGATCCAATTGACGGTAATAGAAATTTAGCCGCTGCCATTTCTGATGAAAATATTGGAAAGTTTATTCTTATTTCAAGAGCGTTCAAAGAAAAACCAGATTTAGAATTTTTCAAGAATAAAAAATCCAAAGTCTCA
>Ga0299912_10002071_pt1 | contig 16399 bp, 15 predicted proteins | sample RVTome_2_FD_207667 | JGI IMG/M metagenome (GOLD analysis project Ga0299912, IMG submission 207667) | Soil microbial communities from uranium-contaminated site in the Upper Colorado River Basin, Wyoming, United States - RVT95D214 (version 2) ... | reverse complement strand
CTAAAATTTCTCCTACCACCCTTTTCCTTTTCAACACCCATTCACAATATTTCCACTTCATTTATGATGGTCTTGTAAAAGGTCCCAATTTGTCACCCTGAACTTGTTTCAGGGTCTCGTAAGTTCTTGATTTTATGAGATGTCCCGCCAGCGGCGGGATTCAACATGACATTCTTTATAGTTTTTGACTTTTTACGAAAACATCATTTATGATTTAATTTGACTATATAATTTATCTACCATCTCTTTAAAAGAGGCTTCTTTTAATATTTTTTCTTCCACCTTTTTAATGGAGTGAAGAACGGTGGAGTGATCTTTTCCGCCAAATTTTTCTCCAATTTCAATCAATGAACTATTCGTGAGCTTCCGGCAGAGATAAATGGCAATCTGCCGGGGGACGACATACCCTTGATTCTTTCGCTTCGCCTTTAAATCCGAAATCTTCATATTGAAAAAGCTGGCTACCGTTTTTTGAATAATATCAATGGAGATCAACTCCTCTTTAGATTTGATGATATTCTTCAATACCTCTTTAGCCATTTGGATGTCGATGGGCGTCTGGGTAAGTGAAGCAAAGGCACCAATTCGAATGAGAGAACCCTCTAAGACTCTAATATTGGAGTCAATTTGCGATGCCAAGAAGAAGGCGACATCGTTGGGAAGGGGAATATCCTGACTTTCTGCCTTCTTTCTCAAAATGGCCACCTTCGTTTCGATATCAGGGGGTTGAATATCGGCGATCAAGCCCCACTCAAACCGAGATCGGAGTCGTTCTTCGAAATTTGGGACGTCCTTTGGAAACTTATCGCTGGTGACAATGATTTGCTTTCGTGCCTCATAGATTGAGTTGAAGGTATGGAAGAATTCGGCTTGGGTCCTCTCTTTTCCAGCGATGAATTGGATATCGTCAATCAGCAAAATATCCATCCTTCTGAACTTATTTCTAAACTCATCCATCTTCTCATAACGAAGTGAATTGATCAATTCATTCGTGAACTCTTCAGAGGAAAGGTAACAGATCTTCTTCACTTCAGGGAGAATGCGGTGTTGGATGATATGGTTGCCGATCGCGTGAAGGAGATGGGTCTTTCCCAAACCCACGCCCCCATAAATAAAGAGGGGATTGTAATTCTTCCCCGGTAAATTCGCGACGGCCAAGCAAGCCGCATTGGCAAACTGGTTGCTCGCCCCCACGACAAAATGGTCGAAGGTATATTTTGGATTGAAAACCGTTTGAAAAGGGTGGATGCTCTGCGCTCCATTGTTTTGAGAAGGTGAAGAAACGGTATCTTTTTCGTTCATCTTTTCATTTCTGATTCGGAACTGAAGATGACAAGGTTTTTGAGTCAGGAAGGAGAAGACATCTTTGATATGACGAGAGTAGTGTTCATGGATCCACTCCTTAAAAAACCGATTCGGAACCTCTAACTCCACACTTTCTCCTTCTATCGAAATAAAGTGGATCGGTTTTATCCAAATGTCGAAATTCTGTTGACCGACCCTTTCCTTTAAAGAATCGATCACTTTAGACCACAACTCTTCCATGGACTGGACCTTGAGGGTTTGGGATATTGGACGAAGGCGACTTATGGAATAGGCAGGGCCAACGCCAAAAATAAATATTCTTCATTTTCAATTACTTACAACATTCTTTCCACAATGTTTCCACAACTGTGGATAAATGAAACAAAAAGAAAGAGGGGGAAAATTCTGAGGATTAAATTTACTGATATCATATTAACGTCATTTTTAAAAAAATACAAGTATTATTTTAATCTCATTGCAATTCAGACACTGGACTCTCGCCTGCCAAAGAACTTGTTCGACAAGCAGGTCAGACTTTAGACTCCAAACAAACACTTCGTGCAGGCTGAGGTTTAGGTTAAGGTTCAGATTTAGAATTTCTCAACCTTAGCCTCAACCTTGGGCTTCACTTTTCGGTCTAATGTCTGAATCACAATTAATCTCATTCTATTCCTTCTCCGCTAACCTCCCTACTGCGACCACCCGTTCCCCTTCTTCAACGGTGATCAGCCTTACTCCCTGGGTACTTCTTCCTTGAATAGGGATATCGGTTGCCCGTAAACGTATGATTTTCCCCTGATCGGAAATCACCATCAATTCGTCTTCATCTGCTACTGTTTTAATGCCCACCACATCTCCTGTCTTTTGAGTCCTTTTTACCGTAAAGATACCAGTCCCTCCCCTGTTTTGGACCCGATATTCTGATGCCTTCGTCCGTTTCCCATAACCATGTTCTGTGACCGTCAAGATCTGAGTGTGAGGCGTGACCACCTCCATCCCCACCACCTCATCTTGTTTCGAAATTTTAATCCCTCTGATCCCACGAGCTGTCCGACCTATCTCTCTGATCTGGTTTTCAGGAAAATGAATCGCCTTCCCCAATTTCGTTCCAATGAAGAGATGCTGTTGATCATCGGTCAGTTTGGTTGAGATGAGCTCATCCCCTTCATCGAGATTAATGGCGATGATCCCACCGGCACGGGGGTTACTGTATGCTTCAAGGGCCGACTTTTTGATGATCCCCTTTTTCGTCATAAAGGTGATGAATTTCCCCTTTGCGAACTCTTTGAGAGGGAGAATAGTGGTCACCTTCTCTTGGGGGCTGAGGTTGAGAAGATTGACGATGGCTTTGCCTCGAGTGAGACGGCCGGCCTGGGGGAGTTCGTGGACCTTCATCCAGTGGATCTTTCCAGCATCTGTGAAGAATAAGATATAATCATGGGTGGAGGCGATGAAGAGATCCTCCACAAAATCTTCCTCTTTGACGTTGATACCTACCTTCCCCTTTCCGCCGCGATGTTGACTCCGGTAGAGGCTGATCGGGTTTCTCTTGATGTATCCTGTATGGGTGATCGTCACGACCATATCCTCTTCAGCGATGAGGTCCTCGATCTTGATCTCTGGAGCAACATCTACAATCTCAGTATGCCTCTCGTCTCCGTAAGCATCTCGGATGGAGGTGAGTTCCTCCTTGATCAGATTGAGGATCAACCGTTCACTGGCAAGGATGGCCTTCAATCGGTTGATTAATTTGATCGTCTCCTCGTATTCCTCTACGATCTTGTGTTGCTCAAGGTTGGTAAGGCGCTGTAGCCTCATCTCCAATATCGCCTGAGCCTGTTCTTCTGAAAAGGCAAATCGTTCGACCAAGCGATCTTTTGCCTCCTTGGGAGTTTTGGATGCTTTAATCATAGCGATAACTGCGTCGATCTGGTCGATAGCCTTTTTTAAGCCTTCCAGAATGTGGGCCCTGGCCTCCGCCTTTTTTAGATCGAAGAGGGATCTCCGAGTGACCACCACTTGACGATGCTGAACGAAGAACTGGAGCATCTCCTTGAGGGAGAGAAGCTTCGGTTGATTCTGGTGGATGGCCAGCAGGATGATCCCGAAAGAGGTTTGCATATGCGTATGTTTATAGAGCTGGTTGAGGATGACTTCAGCGACCTCATTACGCTTCAGCTCAACCACCACCCTCATTCCTTCACGATCCGATTCATCCCTGATGTTAGAGATACCTTCCATCACCTTCTCTTGGACCAGCTCAGCAACTCTTTCGATGAATTTGGCCTTATTTGTCTGGTAGGGAAGTTCGGTGATCACGATATTTTCTCGCTCCCCTTTTCGATCCCTCTCGATGATCGCCCTCGCTCGCAGTTGGATCACACCCTTTCCGGTTTCATAGGCCTGCCGGATTCCCTCTTTCCCGTAAATGAATCCAGCCGTGGGGAAGTCAGGCCCGGGGAGGTAGGCCATCAATTCCTCGATAGAGATCTCAGGATTTTCGATCAGGGCGAGCAGGGCATTTATTGTTTCTACAAGATTATGGGGAGGGATGTTGGTTGCCATCCCTACCGCAATTCCAGAAGACCCGTTGACGATAAGGTTTGGGAATTTGGATGGAAGCACAACGGGTTCGACCAGAGATTCGTCATAGTTTGGGACGAAGTCGACCGTTTCTTTATCGATATCAGCCAATAATTCGCCAGTAAGTTTGGACATCCGGATCTCTGTATATCGCATAGCCGCTGGGGGGTCCCCATCGATCGAACCGAAATTTCCCTGCCCATCGATTAAGGGATAACGGAGGGAGAAATCCTGCGCCATTCTGACGATGGCATCGTAAACGGCCATGTCGCCGTGAGGATGGTACTTACCAATCACATCACCCACGATTCTCGCAGACTTCTTATATGGCTTATCCCAGTCATTATTCAATTCGTTCATGGCATAGAGAATGCGCCGGTGGACAGGTTTAAGACCATCCCTCACATCTGGAAGGGCTCGGCCGATGATGACACTCATGGCGTAGTCCATATAGGACTTTTTCATCTCATCTTCGATATTGACAGGAACGCTTTCGCGGGCAATTTCCATCTGGGCTCCTAGAATAATCCATTAATTTTATCCAGCACCTTCCCCGAATACCCCGCAGCTTGCTGCAGGGACGAATACCCCGCTAAAAAGTGCTGGATTTATTAAAAAACTTAATACAAAAACCTCTCATCTGTCAACAAATTTGGAACAAAATTGATGGCCAGGGTTGACAATTAGGAGGAAATATGGTTAATTTAAAAAATCTAATTATTTCAAAAAAGAAGCGAATCTATCCCGCAGAGGAATTCGATGAAAAGGACCTATCAACCCAGCAATTTAAGGCGAAAAAGAACCCATGGCTTTTTGGAGAGGATGAGTACCAAAAGCGGCCGAAACGTCTTAAAACGGAGGAGAATGAAGGGAAGGAAGAGGCTGACCGTTTGACCCTAACGTTCCTGATGGTAAGCCAATGGAGTGAATGAAAGACGTTCTCATTCATGCTGCCTGTCGTCCCGCCGATGGGTGATAGAGCAAAGAGGGATGAGGTTCAGGGCCACCGTGAAAGGAGCGTTCAGGTTTACAAAGAAGGAGAGAATCCACCTTCCTCAGGATTTCAAAAGGGTGATGAAATTTGGGAGAAGGGTTACCTCCAAAAACTTCATCCTATTCATCCAGGAGAACAGGAATGCCATTCATCGGTTGGGTATTGTGGTGAAGAAGGAGGTTGGGCCAGCGACTTTTCGAAATCGAATCAAACGATATATTCGAGAATTTTTTCGCCTTCACAAACATCGGATCAACGGGTCTTTGGATATAGTCTTTTTGGTAAAAAAAGGGTGTTTGATCAATTGTTATAAAGAAGTGGAAGAAGAACTGAGAGGGTTTTTCATTCGATGAACAAGGGAACCATTTACGGGCTGGCCAAAGGAGGACTCATCACTTTGTTGCATTTATATCAACATACGCTTTCAATCCTCCTTGGGCCTTGTTGCCGTTTTGCTCCTTCCTGTTCCTCTTATGCAATCCTGTCAATCCAACGTTTCGGAATGATGGAAGGGGTCTGGCTTACCTTCAAGAGATTCATCAAATGCCATCCTTTCCATACAGGCGGGTACGATCCGGTTCCTGAAATCCGCAAAGATTCTTAGGAAGGAGATCTAGGGCAAGGGAGATATGGAAAAGAGAGCTATCATTGCGATAGCATTGACATTTTTAGTTATAATTGTCTGGAGCGTTCTCCAGTCAAAATTGTTTCCTCAGCCACCGCATAAGCCAGCGACTCAAGAGGTCAGAAAAGAGCAGGCGTCCCCCGAAGAGAAGAGAGTTATAAAAGAGACACAGACGCCAAAAGAGAAACCCCTTTCCAAAACGAAGACCTTCCCAAAGAAAGAAGTTTCCATTGAGACTGAAAACTATTGGGCCGTCTTCACTTCTGAGGATGGAAGATTAAAACATTTTAAGCTTAAAAAGTATGAAGACAGGGTGAAGGAATCTCCCCTCACGATAAAGTTGATCCAGTTTGTTGAAAACCTCCTTGGCAAGAAGGCAGAGGAGCCTAAGAAACCCGAACCCCTCGATCTGGTCGATAGCAATGAAGAAAAGGGACTTCCCTTAGGGCTGACCTTCATCGGCTCTCGTCTCTCTGAAGGGAACTGGGAGGTGGATAAAGACCAGATCCGTTTGCTCAACCCAGCTGAGAAAGGGGAGGTTACTTTTTCGAAGGTTTTAGTGAACGGGTTGAAGGTATTCAAACGATACAAATTTGGGTCGGAGCAATATACCATCGATCTGGAGGTAGAAGTTCAAAACACCACTTCTCAAGAGGTCACCAGCCAGTTGGGGCTTGAGTGGATCGGAAAAATTGAACTGGCGAAGTTGGCCGATGAGGGAAATAAGGATTTTGGTTTAAAATATGCCTTCCTCAAGAGTCAAAAGGTGGAGAAGAAAGATTTCGGAGGAGCAAGCTCCTCAGGCTGCGTCCCCAGTTGTGGAAGTCAGAAGAGAACCATTGAACCTTTCGAGTCCTCAGATAAAGGTGAAATTCGATGGTTCTCTTTCGGAGGAGAGTATTTTACGGCCTTGTTGATCTCTCCTCCACCGGCAAAGGAGATGACCTTGACGGTGAAAGGAGAAGAGGGGAATCTCTTGAAGGCAGATCTAATCGCACCCCAGTTTTCCATTCCACCCAAGGAAACTGTCAAGATCCCATACCGACTCTACTTGGGCCCTAAGGATGAAGGCCGATTGAAAACGTTGGGTGTTGATGCAGAAAAGCTGCTGGATTTTGGCTATTTCACGATCGTTGCCAAACCTCTTCTTTGGTTCTTAAGGCTCACCAATACCGTCACGAAAAATTTTGGAATGGATATCCTTATCCTCAGCATTCTAATCAAGATCATCTTCCTTCCATTGACACAGATCAGTATGAAATCGATGAAGGAGATGCAAAAGGTCCAGCCAGAGATGACCCGGCTCAAAGAGACTTACAAGGACGACAAGGCAAGGCTTCAGCAGGAGATCATGCTGCTTTACAAAAGGAGAAAGATCAATCCCATGAGCGGATGCCTTCCCATGCTGATCCAGATCCCTGTGTTCATCGCGCTCTATAATGCCCTTCAAAATGCCATTGAAATGAGACATGCTCCTTTCTTATTCTGGATCCAGGACCTTTCTGCGAAAGACCCGCTCTATATCTCACCGATTATCATGGGGGCATCGATGGTCATTCAGCAAAAGATGACTCCAACAGCAACGGATCCTGCCCAAGCCAAGATGTTCCTACTGATGCCGGTGATGTTCACTTTTCTGTTCCTTAGTTTTCCGTCAGGATTGGTTTTATATTGGTTGGTGAATAATGTATTATCGATCGCCCATCAATATTACTTAAATAAAAAAACGTGAGGTTCGAATTTTGGAAGAAGGGATTGAGATTGCTAAAGAACTAATGATTGGATTGCTGGAACGAATCGGGGTGGAGAAACAGGTAGAAGGGTTTTCAAAGGAGGGAAACGTCTTCCTTGAGATCAAAGGTGATCAGGAAGGAATCCTCATCGGCAGACATGGCCGCACCTTGGATTCGCTTCAGATGCTCATCAACCGGATGGTGAGTCAACGTTTGAAGACACCGGTGAGAGTGGTTTTGGATATCGATGACTACCGAAAAAAGAGGGCAGACGCTCTGACAAAGATGGCTATTCGGTCGGGAGAAAAAGCCAAGAGGACGGGCCATGCCATCACGTTTGGCCCTTTCAATGCCCATGACCGAAGGACCATTCATATCGCCCTCAAGGAAGACCTCTCGCTTAGAACGGAGAGCCTTGGGGAAGGGGAGACCAAGAAAGTCACAATCATCCCAAAGAGGAAAGAGGGGGAAAGAATCGAACCCTTTGAATAGCGGTTTCTCATCCACTCCTTCAATAGGAATCCCACCCAGAGAAGAAGATACGATTGCAGCCATCTCAACCCCATTTGGCGAGAGTGGTATTGGAATCGTCCGTATCAGTGGCTCTTTAGCCGAGCCTATCGCCAGAAGATTATTTAGACCCAAGACAAAAGAACCCAATTTTACCTCGTTAGAAAACCCCGCCAATCATGGCGCGGATGATAGGAATAAAACTTCCCTCCGGGCCAGAAGGCCCTCTGGGCTGGCGGCAATTCCTCATAGGAAAGGTGGGGTCAAAGCCCCGTCTTTTCTAACGGGGTTTACCTCCCATCATTTCCGTTATGGGGAAATCATCGATCCCCAAAATAGCAATCCAGTAGATGAGGTCCTCCTGATGCTCATGAAAGCCCCCAAGACGTATACCCGAGAGGATATCGTGGAGGTTCATTGTCACGGAGGGTACTTCATTTTGCAAAAGATATTGGAACTGGTATTAAGGCAAGGGGCCAGGATGGCCCATCCAGGGGAATTTACAAAGCGGGCCTTTCTTAATGGCCGAATCGATCTCACGCAAGCTGAGGCCGTGATCGATCTGATCAAGGCTAAAACCATGGCCAGTCTCGAGATCGCTAACCAACAGCTCAGAGGATGGCTATACAGAGAAATGACCCAACTCAAAACCAGGCTGATTCAGCATCTGGCCTTAATCGAAGCCCATATCGATTTTCCAGAAGAGGAGATGGAGCCCATCTCTTTTGGAGAAATGAAGAGGGACATGGAAGGAATGATTCAAAAATTAGAGGAATGGATCGACTCCTACGAAGAGGGAAAGATCTTTCGTGAGGGGATCTCATGTGCCATCATCGGAAAGACCAATGTCGGTAAGTCGAGCCTCCTCAATGTACTGTTGAAGGAGGAGAGAGCTATCGTCACCCCGATCCCAGGGACAACCCGGGATGTGATTGAGGAAGCACTTAATATTTATGGAATTCCAGTGCGTCTGATCGATACCGCGGGTTTGAGAAAGGCCATGGATTCTATTGAGAAAGAAGGGGTGAGAAGGGCAAAAGAGCGGGTGGCAGACTCCGATTTTGTCCTCTTGATGCTCGATGGAAGTCGAGCCCTCAATGAAGATGATATGGAGATCTTCGAAGAGATTAAAGAGAAGAAGGGGGTGGTGGTCCTCAACAAGAAGGATCTTCCTTTAAAGATCTCTTTAGACGATGTGAAAAGCCGGTTTCAAGAAAATCCCATCGTATCGATTTCTTGCCTGAGAAATGAGGGGATCGATGATCTGAAGGAAGCCATTTATAACTACCTAGTTCACCGAGATGTAAGGTCATCGCCAGAACACCTAATCGTGGCTAATATCCGCCATAAGACCGCTCTTGCTCAAGTGAGAGAGAATCTTTCCAATGCGGTGAAAGGGTTGGAGGAGAGGATTTCCCTTGAGTTTATTGCCTTTGAAATCCGCTCCGCATTGGAGGCCCTTAGAGAATTGGTGGGAGAAACAGCGACCGAAGAGGTCTTGGACCGCATCTTCGAACAGTTCTGCATCGGTAAATAATGCCTTTTACCTTACTCCCTTCCCCCCTTGCGGGGGAAGGTCGGGATGGGGGAGGAAAGAAGAAAATGTTTCACGTGAAACATACATCCCCACATATCCTCCTCATCAACCCCTGGATTACTGATTTTGCAGCCTACAATCTTTGGGTAAAACCTCTGGGTCTCCTCTATATAGCCAGTCTCTTAAGGGAAAATGGGTTTCGAGTGACGCTGATAGACTGCCTCGACTTCTCTATGAAGACTAAAGGGCATGGAGATGGTAAGTTTTTTAAAACAAATATAGAGAAACCCCTCCCCCTCAAATCCATTCCCCGAAATTATAGCCAGTATGGAATTCCTGAAGAAATGCTGTTGAAAAGATTCTCATTCATTGAAGAAAAACCAGACATCATTGGTATTACTTCGGGAATGACCTATTGGTATCCTGGTCTATTCAAGGCAATTGAAATGACAGGGGAATTCTTTAAGGATGCCCCCATCGTCCTTGGTGGAATTTATGCCACCCTCTGTTATGAACATGCCGTGAAATATTCAGGTGCAGATATTGTTTTCCACGGAAATGGGGAATTTGATGTTTTGAAGCAAATTTCGGATTTAACTGATTTCAAACTCAGAACTCCGAACCCTGAACTCCGAACTGATATTTATCCATCCTTCGACCTTTATCCCCAACTCGATTATGTCTGTATCTCCACCTCATGGGGATGCCCATTTCATTGTACCTATTGTGCCACCCCGATTCTAACAAAGGGGTTTGTGAGGAGAGATCCTTTCAAAGTTGTTGAAGAGATAGAATACTGGACGGCTCGATATCGAGTCAACAATATTGCCTTCTATGATGATGCACTCCTTATTGATCCCACTCAGCATATCATTCCAATCTTGAAGGAGGTAATAAAGAGAGGCATTCGATGCAACTTCCACACACCCAATGGTCTCCATATTAGGCAAATAAATAGGGAGGTGACCGACCTTCTCTTTCGCGGGGGCTTTAAAACCATCCGTCTGGGGTTTGAGACATCGAATGAAGCGGCTCAAATCGAGACCGGAGGAAAGGTGGATAATCAAGAATTCCAGAAGGCTATCAAATACTTAAAAAGGGCAGGGTATTCGGCTGAAGAGATCGGAATCTACATACTGGTGGGGTTGCCGGGTCAAAGGGTAGGGGAGGTAGAAGAGGGTTTGGCTTTTGTCAGGGAGACTGGGGCAAAGCCGATCCTTGTGGAGTATTCACCCATTCCCGGTACACCACTGTTTGAGAAGGCGAAGCAGAGATCGTCATTCGACCTCGAGAATGAACCACTATTTCATAACAACTCCATCCTTCCTTGCCGGTGGGAAGGATTCACGCTGGCAGATTATAAGAGGTTGAAGGAGGATCTAAAAAAGGGGTAAATATATGAAACCATCTGAAATCACTAAAGATATCTTCATTGTGGGGGGGCCGGACATCACTGACGGTCGGGATGGGTGTATCTATTTGATAAATTTAGGAGAACTGATATTGATCGATACTGGGGCAGGATGGAGCGTTGATAAAATTATTAATAATATTCAAAAGTTAGGGTTTGATTGCAACAATCTGAGTAAGATTCTTTTGACTCATTGTCATATCGATCATATCGGGGGTGCTCCAGAAATTAAAAAGAGATTCGGATCAAAAATCTATATCCATAATTTGGATGCTCCTCCATTGGAAAATGGAGATCCAATGCTGACGGCAGCCAGTTGGTATCAGACGACTTTTCCGCCAACCTCAGCCGATGTAAAGCTAAACCTTGCAGAGGAGTTATTAACGATCGGTTCGCAGAAGATCGTCTGCCTCCATACGCCGGGTCACACTCCGGGGTCAATCTGCATCTATTTGGATAGGGATGGAAAACGAATACTTTTTGCTCAGGACCTTCATGGTCCTCTTCTTGAAGAATTCGGTTCGAACCTTGGGGATTGGGATCGTTCGACGAAGAAGTTACTCGACCTCGACGCTGATATCCTCTGCGAAGGCCACTTTGGAATTTACAAAACAAAGGAAGAAGTGAGAGACTATATTCTTTCCTACCGCCGCCAATATGGCGTCGAATAAGTAGGTGTGGAATGATAGGGTTGGATATAACGCTTGACGTTTAACGCGATACGTTATATACTAATTAAAAGTGATAAAATCATTTAAAAAAAAAGAGACGGAGAAAATATATTGTCGAGACATTTCTCGAAAATTGCCAACAGAAATTCAACAAATTGCGCTGCGAAAATTAAGAATGATAAATAATGCAAAGAATATAAATGACTTAAGAATTCCACCTGCAATCAGATTGGAAAAATTGATCGGCAATCGTGAAGGACAACACAGCATTAGAATTAATGATCAATGGCGGATTTGTTTTATCTGGAGAGATGGGGATGCGTACGATGTAGAAATTGCAGATTACCATTAAGGAGAAATGCTATGAAGAAGAAATTGCATCCAGTTCACCCCGGAGAGGTTCTTCTGGAAGAATTTCTCAAACCGATGGGTATCAGTCAGAACAAGCTTGCTATCAATATTGGAGTGCCTGCCAGGAGAATCAATGAGATTGTGCTTGAGAAAAGAAAAATTACGGCTGACACAGCTCTGAGATTGGCTCGGTTTTTTGGAACGTCTGCTGAGTTTTGGCTTGGGCTTCAGTCTCAGTATGATTTGGATGTTATCGCCGACAAACTCGGTGCACGCTTGGTGCAAGAGGTCAGGGCGTACTCGAAGGCTGTATGAAACAAATATTGCCACAGTCTTCTCCCTGTCATTCTGAGCGAAGCGAAGAATCGCTATTTTTATTAACAATATTATACCAAGGAACCGTATCTTAATGGTGAAAGGAACAGATAGGCAGAGCTTAAGCGATGAGCAACTAAAGCGCCAAGATCTTGTTGACAATGAAATCTACGATCTTGTGAAAAGACTTGTTCCCACAAAAAGTGAGATAGAATGGAATATTGAGATGATCGCAGATATTAGAGATACAATCCAACATTGGCTTGTTGTTCGTTATAGAATTGTTGATGAGATAGAATTTTATCCATGATGAAAATCGAAATGTAAATAGAGTCAAGCAATCGTGACTCAGTGATGAAGTATGAAGATGGACTTCGTAAGAACAAGGATTTGAGAAATACTTTATTACGATTGCCTGACACCATGCCACCACCCAGAATGACGAATTTCTATTGACAGACAATTTCCTTTGTGCTATATTGCACATATCGGTTCGGTCCGGAAACGAGTTCTTATCAGTGAAACGCATCTATACAAAAAGGAGGAGAGCTTATGAGGAAAGCGTACCTAATTATTGCGTTATTGGCCCTTGTCTTGATGTCCACATCTGCAATTGCGGTTACCGCTGACAAGGAGTTGTGTTTGTTCACTTCGTCCAGCGATGGAACGGTCAGTACTCAGAGGACCGTCCACCTGTCATACACTGGATTGAGTGCTGGGCATGTGAGCTTTTACGGTGAGTCGTGCTACATTATCCCCGCAGTCGGCCAAGCACCTGAGGTTAGGGATTGTATGCCGATGTTCGGCTCCGGCATTCTCAATGAGAATATGCTTGAGATCGCTGTGCAAGGCGTTGAGGTTATTGTTGATTACGGTGCCCGCGTCTTATTGTCGGGTGTAATCCACGTCCTGCTTTCGATTGACACGCTGGATGGGACGTACGCCGGTGAGTCAGTCTATTATATCGGAGGGGAGAGGCAGGAGCTTTTCGAAAGTGGCCCCATGACCGCGGTGAAATGCCCTGCTGTCTCCAGGAGTGAGATAGACGCGGACTGGCAGTTTAGGAGACTTATTGATCGCATTGATAGGTTGGGAAACGAGGAGTAACTAAGTTCGGTTTCCAACCTTTCCGAGCCGGAACCGAGTAGATGTCTGGTCCCAGGCCTTGACAATTGAATTCAAGGCCCGAGACTCCCCAATTTGCCTTTGATGGGCCGGTCTTAATTAATCTTTATTGCGGATTGATGAATCAAAAGAAAGCAGGGAGAGACTTCCCTGGATAGGAGTTGTCATCTCCGCTTTGAAGAAAACATCGGAGAGGTACTTCCCCCGGCCGTGGATCGATTAAAAGAACTCACGAAGAAGACTTAATAGGAAAGAGCCTTGGGCGCAGAGAGGGATCGAGTAAAGGGAAGGGTCAATAAAACGATCAAAGCGATGGCGATGAGAGTAAAGGAGAGGCCAAAGGAGTCGCTGAACAGACCATAGACCATCGGAGCAATGGCTCCTGAGCCCAGAGTGATCGCATAGTAGAGGCCATATCCCCGGGAACGAGCACTCGGAGAGATAATCTCTGCGACCGTGGCATAGAGAACAGAAGAGGTACCGTTTAAGACGACTCCCACAAAGGGGAGAGTAAACCACGTGAACGAAGAAGGAGACCAAATTAAGGAAAGAATACCAGCGGAGGTCAAGACCACTGTACCGACCACCATCGGAATAACTCCAAACCACTCCGCGAGAATTCCACAAACAAACTTTCCCACCGCGCCTCCTGCGAAAAGAAGGGTGAGAGCGAAGCCCACCTGAGCCATTGGAATCCCTTTCTGTAGAAGGAGAAAGGGGAGAAAAGTAAGCAAAGCAGTCCGGGTTGTAATATCAATGATCCCAATGGTCAGAAGGGATGAAAAGCTCTTCAAGTCCTTGATTCCCCAACCCCTCTTTTTGGCACTGAATCTTTCCTGGAACGAAGATAAAAAGGTATCACCCCCTTTCTCCCCGGCTGTCCTCCAGAGGACGGCCCCTGCTGCAAGTCCGAAGATGGAGAAGACCAAAACGGCCTGTCTCCAACCCCAGAGATTGATCATTAAAGCAAGCAAGAATGCTAAACAGACCTTCCCCACATCACCAGAAAAATTGTAAGTTCCCATTGCTGCTCGACGTCCAGAAATCTCGAAGACCCTCGAGAGGAGAGAAGAACTTAAACCGTGCTGCCCTCCGCCCGCTGCCTTTGCAAGAATGAGAGAGATCAGGATGGCTGGAAACGTGTGAACCCTTCCCAGGAGCAAGAACCCGCCGGCCAGTCCGAATGTTCCAGTAGCAATCACAGTCAGCTCGCCAATCTTCTCACCCAAAAAACTTAACGGAACCTGAAACAGGGCCATGGATCCGGAAAAGACCCCTTTCAGCAACCCCACTTGACTGAAGTTGAGGCTCAACTCCGCAGCAATGAAGGGCAGGAGGAGGTAAAGGGAATCCGTAAAACCATCATCTATAAAATGAAAGGCACAGAAGGAGAAGAGGGAGCGAGCTTTTTTATTTCTTTCAGACTTCATCTTTGTCTTCAGAAAAAGCTAAAGGGGACATTGGTTCAAATACAACTTTGCGATACAAAAGAAAAGATCTTAACCGCTGCTCGCCAACGCGGATACCGGTTCAAACAGAAACTGACATTGCCGAATGGGAGGAGTAGGATACGCCTCGATGCCAAGATAACCGAGAGGTTTATGACATAATGATAGATGGGCTGATGCCATAACAGGGAGTTGAGGTTGAGGCGGAGGGTCCCGGAGTTAACGGTGTCGTCGAGAGGAGTGGCTGGCAAATGGACAAAGATTATGTTGCATTTGAACCGACGTCCCCGATTGCTCGACGCCGTCAAGAGAAAGAAGATCAGCAGGATAGTAGAAACCAAGAAAATAAATTTTACTTTTTTCATTTTGCGGTGGCTGGAGGGCTCTGTCACTGCCGATTCCCATATAGGGCGTCGAGGGGACTCTGCGGAGCGTTTTTCATATCGCGCATGACATGAGTGTAGATCATGGTTGTCTCAACGCTCTTGTGCCCGAGGAGGTTCTGGACCTCTCTGATGTTGACACCGTTCATTAAGAGATGCGTTGCAAAGCTGTGTCTAAGGGTGTGCACGGATGCCTGCTTTACAATGCCTGCTTTTTCCACCGCGTCTCTTACAGCATTCTGAATCGTCTTCTCGCTTATATGGTGGCGTCTTATCTTTCCGCTCCTTGGGTCAACCGAGAGTTTTGATGCCGGGAAAATATACTGCCAGCCCCATTCTTTTGCGGCATTTGGATATTTCCGTTCCAGAGCATCTGGAAGGTAGACTTCCCCGTGTCCTCCTGCAAGGTCCTTGTCATGCAATAGTTTGACTTGGTCAATGTGTAATTTCAGTTTGTCTTTAACTGCCTGAGGCAATATCGTTGTTCTGTCCTTATCTCCCTTGCTCGCCCTTACAAATATCAGATTTGAGTCGAAATCGATATCTTTCACCCTTAAACGAGCGAGCTCCATCAGACGGAGTCCAGCCCCATAAAGAAGCTGAATGATAAGAAGGTTCAGTCCTTTTACATTCTTGAACAACTCTTGAACTTCTTCTGGAGATAAAACAACGGGTAGTCTTTGTCCGCGTTTTGCCCTTACCGTTTTACTCAAATCACCAAGCTCTTTCTTTAGCACATCCCTGAAGAGGAACAAAAGGGCATTGAAAGCTTGGTTTTGTGTGGAAGCTGAGACTCTTTTTGTTAGTGCAAGATAGCTTAGAAAATCTCTTACATCCACTGAGTCCATGGCGGCAATATGAAGATCCTTCTTTTTTGTATGAGATAAGTAATCAATGAACCTCTCAGTCCACTCGATATAGGAATGTTCTGTTCTATAAGAATAATGCTTGATGCGTATGGCCTGACGCATGTCAGTAAGTATTTTCGAAACATCGGGAAACTCTTCTTGGGGCAGGTTAGGAGAGAGGATTGAGGTTTTACCGTCCAAAAAATGATGGAAATACAGTCGAAGTGCATCACCAGCCTGTTTAATCTGCCAATCAGCTATATTCTTTTGTGATTTCAAGTAATTCAAGAACTTTTCAACCTTTAAATTATGTCGAAGCTCTTCATTTCTGTTAGAGAAAGCTAAGAATTTACTCACCCAGTGAGCATAAAAAGACACATTCTTTTCAGGGACAAGAGAGCGGGAAACGAGGAAGTCTTGAAACTCGGGGAGAATTCGTTTTTTCACTTAAAGGCCTCAAGTTTGCCAAAAATCCAATGTTATACGAAGTTCGTCTTTTGTGGTATTATATGGAAAATGCGAAATAGAATCAATAAATTTATAGACACCTTTCCTAAAAA
>Ga0299912_10002069_pt1 | contig 16408 bp, 19 predicted proteins | sample RVTome_2_FD_207667 | JGI IMG/M metagenome (GOLD analysis project Ga0299912, IMG submission 207667) | Soil microbial communities from uranium-contaminated site in the Upper Colorado River Basin, Wyoming, United States - RVT95D214 (version 2) ... | reverse complement strand
GTGAGAGTATGTCGTGGACGGTCCCCGCATCGTCATCGTCATGAATCGGAATCTTCTCCTGCAGAATCAGGTTCCCCGTGTCAACTTTCTCCTGCAGGAAAAACGTCGTGACCCCTGTTTCTTTCTCACCATTGATGATTGCCCAGTTGATCGGGGCAGCGCCGCGATACCTCGGCAGCAATGATGCATGGAGATTGAACGCACCGAGATGCGGAATTGTGAAGACCTCTTCCGGAAGTATTCTGAAGGCAACAACAACGATCAGATCAGGATTCAGGGATCGGATGCGGTCTGCGAACGCGGGATCCTTGAGACTCCCGGGTTGAACAACGGGAAGCCGATGACGAACTGCTGCTTCCTTGACCGGGGTGAGGGAGAACTGCTGGCCGCGGCCACGTGGCTTGTCGGGAGCGGTGATGACGGCCGCGATAGGGTACTGATGCTGGATGAGGATCTCGAGACTCGGAACTGCGAATTCCGGAGTCCCCATGAAGACGATGTGCGCTGCGAAGGAAAAGAACTCCTTTCCTGTTGGACACCGTTCTGATTCACGCCACTTCGGCCAGAACAGAGACGGGAGTTACAACGGGATAGCTGACTTCGATCTCGCCCTTTGCCACCTTGTTCAGCCTCCCACGGAGAAGCTTCCGCTTCACTGCCCCGAGTCTGTCGATGAATAACACACCGTTCAAATGGTCTATCTCATGGAGAACGACACGCCCGAGCACGCCGCTTGCTTCAAGCACTTGATCGTTGAATTCAAGATCCTTGTAGAGCACACGGATGGTTTCAGCGCGTTCGACTTCTTCGCGGATATCGGGAATACTGAGGCACCCTTCCTCCATAACCCACTTGCCTTGCTCGAACACCACTTCCGGATTCAGCAGCACCCTTGGCTTCTCCTTCTGGAGTGTTGACACAGGATCCTTGCTGTCTTCCATCCCGGAGATGTCCACAACGATCACCCGCTGCAGCGAACCGACCTGATTTGCAGCGAGCCCAATGCCATTCGCGGCATGCATGGTCTCAAACATGTCTTCGACAAATTTCACGAGCACCTCATCAACACGGCGTACGGGCTTCGCTTTCTTGCGCAGAACAGAATGATTGTAGATATAGATAGGAAGAAAAGACACAGAGGGCCTCACACGATATAGGACAGTGTTTGATGAAATATACAACAGCGTCGAGAAAAGGTCAATGACACGGATGGGCGACTACTTGACAATTCGACGCGCCCCCAGATAGCGGTTCTTGAAATACGTGCTTTCCAGGGAGGAAATCGTCACACCGTACGACACGCTCGCATGTGCGAAGAGATTATCTTCTATAAAGATACCAACATGAGATGGGGCACGCCCCGTGGTATTGAAGAAAACGAGGTCACCAATCTGCAGGTCGTCCTTACGAACAGGTGCTCCAAGTTCATACTGCGCCGCTGTCGACCGGGGAAGCCGCTTGCCGATTGCGCTCGCATACACGTTTGCAGTCAGCGCTGAGCAATCAATCCCACGCTTGTCCGAGCCGCCGAACTGATACGGCGCGCCGAGATATGACACCACATCAAGAAGAACACGGTCGCGATTCAGTCCTTTCGGCGTAATCGTGGGGTGAGAAGATGATGGAACCGTCGGCAACGTGAACTCCTTCTTCAGCCTGTTCACGTCGACTTTCTTGTCATCCTCCCGGGTCTCTTCCTCCCTTATTCTTGATGCAAAACGAAATTCATCATCCTCCTGTACGATGCGTTCCCCGGCTCGCTCCGGGCTCTTGAATCGCGGAGCCGACGATGAGCAGCCGGTGAACGCCAATCCCAGGAACAGAGGGAGCCACGGTGCCATCAAGATGATCCCGCTGTACAAGACGCCGCGCAGACGGGGTGTGCCCGCTTTCCGCCGGGGCACATACGACAAGGCCCCCAAACGGAGGCCCTGATGTGCGAACGCCATGTTTCGATGTTCAGCCAAGGTATGCCCGAAGCTGTTTGCTACGTGACGCATGCCGAAGCCGCCGGATCGCCTTTTCTTTGATCTGGCGAACACGCTCGCGCGTCAGCTTGAACTTCTCTCCAATCTCTTCGAGCGTCAGGGAGTGCTCGCGTCCTAGGCCGAAGTACAACCGAATCACTTCCGCCTCGCGCTCGCTCAGCGTTGAGAGAGCGCGCTCAACTTCTCGGCTCAGTGATTCCTTCATCAGCTCATTGTCGGGGGCCGGCTGACGCTCATCCTGGATGACGTCAAGGAGGCGGTTGTCCTCCCCCTGGGCAAACGGGGCATCCATGGAAAGATGCCGACCGGAAATCTTCAGCGTATCGGAAACTTCGAACAACGACATGTCAAGCTCTTCGGCCAGCTCGCTTGCGCTCGGCTCACGCTCGAACTCCTGCTCGAGCGTGCTGAACGCTTTGCCAATCTTGTTCAGCGCACCGACGCGATTAAGCGGAAGACGCACGATGCGAGACTGCTCCGCAAGCGCTTGGAGAATCGACTGCCGAATCCACCACACGGCATAAGAGATAAACTTAAACCCGCGCGTCTCGTCGAACCGCTTGGCAGCCTTGATAAGCCCGAGATTCCCCTCGTTGATCAGGTCGCCGAGCGACAAGCCCTGATTCTGGTACTGCTTCGCGACACTGACCACGAAGCGGAGGTTCGCCTTGGTGAGTTTCTCCAGCGCCCGTTGATCCCCTTTCTTGATCCGGCGGGCGAGCTCAATCTCCTCCTCGGATTTAAGAAGATCAACTTTCCCGATTTCCTGCAGATACTTGTCGAGCGATTGGCTCTCTCGATTGGTATACTGCTTTGTTATCTTCACCATTCATTCACCCTAGTCTTAAACATACAACGATAAACCCCGCCGCCATTCTGACGTGCACACGTCGGCCTCCAGGAATCTGCCTGCTCCTGATGTTACAGCTCTCATGTGCCACCCCCGACGTGGAAAATCATGTCAGGATACTCACAAAGTGGAATGGCTCCAGACACGTGGACGAAAAGTACATTCCCGGAAGGACGCGAGACTTCCCGTTGAGTCAATTCAATAGCTCCACGTTCAAGTCGGGGGTTCCCGTCCACGTCTCTAGCCCCGGACTGCATTCAGGATCTCTGCCCCGGTCTCATATTGTTCAACGACTTTCGGCGGCACGACCAGAAGCCCGGGAAGTCCCCTGAACTCCTTCCGGCGGTCCGTCAGCAACGGCAGCCGGCTCTCCCTACAGAGTCCAGCCACGAGCACAGTCATCAGACCCGGTCTTGCGCGACCAGCGAGCAGCTCACCGTACTTCCGGGCATTCTTCGGGTTAAGGCCCAGGATTTTCACAGCGGCCATTGAATCCTCGACGGCACGCACTTCAGCTTCAGATCTTGCCAGAGAGAACAGTTCGATCGCCTGAAACACGGTCGCATAACAAAAAAACTTGTTCATCGCCTGTCGAAGCAGGGATGATTGTCGAACAGAGCACAGGTGCTCAAGAAAAACATCAGTGTGAACGACGATTTTTGGGGCGGTCAACCCCGAATTCTTCGGGGTCAAACTGCCAACCCCTTCTTGTACGTAGCTATACGAGCCCTGAAGCGTTTATGTTTCCTCAACGACCCCTGGGAAAGGAGGAACTTGAAAACTTGCTCATGCGACTCAAGCTGCAACGCGGAAATGCGCTCGATCTCTTCCTCGGTCACCCCCTTTTTCTTCAGGTCTGAGCTGACCGTCAGTCTCGTCAATCGGACCCGCAGCTGCCCCTTGACTTTTCCGAGGTGCTGAATCACGGCACGGGGCACGGCAATTTTTCCCTGTGTATCGAGATTTGCTTCGAACTCTATTACACTCCGGCTCTGATCCACGCCTATCTCACCATCGCCAGGAAGCTTTCCCCAGCAAGTGAATTGCGGAGGTCAAAATACTCGGCAATTGTCTTCCCCACATCGGCAAAGGACGCACGAATCCCCAGGTTCACCCCCTGCTGTTTACTATTAGAGAACGCCAGCAGCGGTACATACTCACGGGAGTGATCCGTACTTGGGGTGACAGGATCGTTGCCGTGATCTGCCGTAATGAACAACATATCTTCCGCCCCAAGCGTTTCGACAATCCGAGGGACCTCGCGATCGAATTCAGCAAGTGCCCGGGCAAATCCGTGCGGATCGTTACGATGGCCGTACAATGTGTCGAAATCGCCCAAATTCGCCACAAGCATGCCGGATGCCAGCCCGCGCGCTTCGCGCACAACTGCCTCGACCCCCTCGGCGTTGGTTTTCGAATGGTATGAGCTGTCCAGACCCCGACCCGCAAATAGATCTTCGACCTTACCAACACCGACCGTCCTGATTCCTGCATCAAGCAGAAGGTCGAGCAGCGTCTTTCTCGGAGGCACGAGCGAGAAATCTCGCCTGTTGCCTGTTCTCGTGAATTTGCCCGGTGGACCGACGAACGGTCGGGCGATAACCCTGCTCACGGCACAGTCACCGACGCATACGCCGTCGCGAGTCTTCTGACAAATGTCGTACAACTGTGGAAGAGGAATAACTTCTTCGTGAGCCGCAATCTGAAACACCGAATCTGCCGAGGTGTACACGATCGGCGAGCCGGTCTTCACATGCTCTTCTCCCAGTTCCGCGATGATGGCCGTTCCTGACGCGGTCTTGTTACCAAGATATCCTGCACATCCTGTCACCTTGAGAAAGACCTGCATCAGTGACCCGGGGAAGCCGTGAGGGAAGGTTGGAAACTGTTTCTCGGTAATTACGCCAGCCAGTTCCCAATGTCCTGTAGTACTGTCTTTCCCTTTCGAGACCTCTACCATCTTCCCGTAGCTCGCGCGGGGCGCGGCCGCCGGAGGAACGCCGGTCAACGACCCGATATTTCCCAGTCCAAATGACGCAAGGTGCGGAAGGGTCAGTCCTCCGACGGCGAGCGCAGTGTTGGCCAGGGTATTGCTTCCTTGGTCATTGTAGTCCCTCGCGTCGGGAAGCTCGCCAAATCCCACACCATCCAGGATTATGAGCAGTGTCTTCTTCGTGTTGATCGCGATTGGCTCCCTGCTCGTCCCCTGGCTGAGCAGGATGATTTCTGTGAAGTTCCCCCCTGGTCGTTGCGCACCCCCCGGTGCAATCACACAGCGGCCACAGCCTGAGAGAACCTTGTCAGGAGTAGACTTCCTTCTCGTTGCACTTGCAGACTTGGATGCGACGCTCGTTGAATTTCCAGCTTGATGCAACTTTGGAACGTTCGGATGAGACCATCAGAATCGGTTGGAGAATCGTCCCGCAGACGGGGCATTTGGCCCCTTTTATTTGACCCGCTTTTGCTGCTTTGTCGGCAAATGATTGTTGTTTTGCCATATGTTTGCCAATCCCTTTCCCTAATCACTCAAAACACTTGTACGAGGTTCCCACCGTTTTCAATCGCTTTGCTCAGCACGCGAGATGTTCCGGCGAGGAGTTGTTCTTTCTGCATGCCCTCCGAAAGACCGCACACGCCAGCACTTACCGTTACGGAGAACGTCTTGCCGGTGTGGGTGATCACGTGGCTCGCGATTTGTTTGCGGATTTTTTCCGCCCACAGGTATGCATCGCTTGCTGCCGTGTTGACGAGTAGAACGCCGAACCGGTCGGCCTCCTCCCGGCCGACCACGTCATAGGTCCTCACGGTGTTGCGGACGATCTTCGCCACCTGGTTCATGATCGAGTCGAATCCTTCCTTGCCATATCGCTTGACGAGGGTATCCATACCATCAACGACGAGCGACACGAGTGCAAGATCATTCCCAAAATCCTCCGCCCGCTGCACTTCCTCTTCAATTTCCTTCATAAAGTACTTCTTTGTCACTGAGCCTGTGAGATGATCGACGATCACGAAATCCTTCACGAGGTCGTTCATGTACAGAACCTCAAGGGTCAGCGCAGCATTTTCTGCCAGCCGGTACATCGTCTCGACCTCAATGCCGGGAAAGTTGGAAACGTTTTTGCTTTCAAGTGTCAACGCACCGTAGCAGCGGTTCAGCGAACTGAGCGGGATGCACAGGAACGATCCCTGACGTTCGTTCTGTTCCGACCTGGTAAACCTCACCGCATTTGAGGAGCTCAGGTCATCGATGACCTCAAGCGTGTTTAAGCGGATCACACGTCCGACAACACTCTCATCATACTCGACAAGCTGATCGGGGACAACATACGGCTGTCCGGTCTTGTTGACGACTTTCTGCAACACCCACCCGTGCCGGTCCTCAGCATACATCACGATCGTAAGGAAATCCCAATTCACCAGGCGGTTCGCCTCATCGCCAAGTGCGTTGAGCACGGCGTACTCACTGGGGTCCGACCTGATTCTGTCCTGCATGCGCCGGATCGAGTTCAGCAATTCCGAATCGAGAAGCAGATCGTACTTGTCGGTGTAGCTCTTGATCAGTGCGGAGATGAGCTTCGTAAAATGTCCCAGCCAGCCGAGTGTCTCCGGGCCAAACGCGTCCTCGGCCTTGCTGTCTGAAACAATGACGCCAACAGGCTGCTGTTCCTGAGAGCCACTGAGGTAATAGACCGGCACTGCAACAAGCGACTTGATGTTCTCGGGTGAGCCGTAGTAAGTGACCAGCTCTTTCTCCGCTGAGGGGTTCACCCTTCCCAGCACCTGCGGCTTGCCGCTCTCGGCAACCTGACTGACAATGTCGGCACCGATTGCGAATCGCTTTGTCGTCATGAACTTCCCACTATCAGTTGCTGTCGCTTCGAGCACCATCTGGTGCTTCTCCCGGTTCGCCCAGAAAAAGGCCACTGTGTGGGCAAAAAGTACATCTCGTACCGACAGCAACACTTTGTTCAGCAAGAAGTTGAACTCGCTCCTCGGCTCCGCTTCGCTGGGGAACATATCCGAATCAAGATCGAAAAAGTCGGCGATGCTCGATTCCGGGGTTTTTTCTTCGATCGGGACTCTTGCGACAGGCTGAACAGTTTTAGTTGAGGGCACTACCGGTTCCTCTTCCTTGACCTCCTTCACCACATACGTCCCACCCGGTAACTGGAAATCATCGAACATTAATTTCTTCATGGTACCTTCGGGGGTTTGTCCATACAGTTCCTCTTTTTTCCCTTCGTTGCCCTTTGAATGGAGATGGCCGCGCGACCTCCACTGGAGAATACCGTACACCCCAGCCCCCAGGAGAGCCAGGCCACTGATGACTCGACCCACCGTCGAGCCAACAAAAAGACCGATGATGAGCACAACTGCCAACACAAAAGCGATTGCTCCGTTGATGGTGAACAACTTCTTCTTGATCGCTTCTACAATCGCCTTGGCGCTATCATCGGTCATTTCCCACCTAAGAAAAGGTCAGGCATTTTGGGAAAACATGGAAATCTAACCAAATAAAGACGGAAAGTCAACAACTTGGACGTTTCAGTAAAATTGATTTATCAGGTATGATGGCTAATCCTGCCGCCGTGAGCCGGAATATGCCCGCCTCGGTCAACTCGATGAAAACGCTTCTGGCACTTTCGCCCCTTTGAATCTTGAGGACGTCTATCGAACTTTTGATCTGGCGATGCACCATGCGGCGACCGACATTCCATCCCAGATGACACCGGTCCGGATGTATTCGTCAATTTGTTCGAGCGTCAGCGAAACCAGCTCAAATTCCTCCGTATCATCCGGCGTGCCGCCAACAAGCTGCAGCTCCTTCGCAATGTAGACGTGGCACATTTCGTCCGTAACACCGTTGTACGGATTGAATTCTCCGACCATGGACAATTCTTTTGCCGAGTAGCCGGTTTCCTGTGCAAGCTCATGCCATGCCGTCTGGTCGTGGCTCGATCCATCCTCGACGCTCCCGCACGGGAACTCGATGCTATCACGTTCCGCAAGGTACCGGTATTGATTCACCATGAGAATATTTCCGTCGTCCAATACCGGAATGACCATGGAGGAACCGTTCGTGTGGACATAATGATATTCGCCCGGTTTGCCGGAGGGCAGAGCAAATGTATCGCGCTTATATGTCCACCACGAATTCTTGAATACAATCGATTCTGAGAGTTTTTTCCATCGCGACAACGGCATACGAGACCTCGAGGCACAGAGATAATGAAAGGGCAGTATCGAATGCCTGCCCTCTCGCGGACTGTTAGTACTGGTAGGTCGTGAACGGCGGACCGAGGGTCACATATTCTCGATGAGCTCTTTTTCAGAAAAAAAGTGCGCCACCTCGATCACTCCGTTCTGGGGTGAATCGGAACCGTGAACGATATTCTCGCCTTTGTTGTCCGCGTAGAGCTTTCGAATGGTGCCTTCCGCCGCTTCTTTCGGATCTGTTGCACCAATGAGCTTTCGGAACTCGGCCACGGCATTCTCTTTTTCAAGCGCTATCAGGACACACGGGCCGCTGGACATGAACTGAACCAGCCCTTCGTAGAACGGACGGGCACGATGCACGGCATAGAATCCCTCCGCGGCTTCCTTGCTCAGGCGGATCATCTTCATGCCGAGGATCCTAAAGCCGGACTTCTGAATGCGTACGAGGACTTCCCCCTGAAGATTCTTTCTGACACAGTCTGGTTTGAGAATTGCCAGAGTTCGTTCTACCACTTGGTTCCCTTTGCCTTCCCTTTTTTCACTCTTTCTTTTGTCCGCCCCACGTGACGGGACGGGACCTCTTGCACCTTTGAAACACGAGCTTTTTCAGTTCCTTTCAACACCCTTTCCATCGTTTCTCCCAGCAGTGCCGGACTTTCGACCACATTGATGCCGGATTTGCGCATCACATCCATCTTTTCCTGCGCTGTCCCTTTTCCCCCGGCAATGATGGCTCCGGCGTGGCCCATGCGCCGGCCGGGAGGAGCAGTGCGGCCGGCAATGAAGCCGACGACCGGCTTTGTCACATGCTGATGGATGTACGCCGCAGCTTCTTCTTCCGCCGTTCCCCCGATCTCACCTATCATGATGATGGCTTTGGTACTGGGATCGTTATTGAACAGCTTGATCACATCGATGAACCGTGTGCCGATGATCGGGTCCCCACCGATGCCTACACAGGTTGACTGTCCTATGCCGCGCTCGGTAAGTTGCCACACAGCCTCGTACGTGAGTGTTCCACTGCGAGAGACTACACCCACTGGGCCGGGCGTATGAATGGACCCAGGCATGATACCGATCTTGCACTGTCCCGGAGAAATGATGCCAGGACAGTTGGGCCCGATGAGGCGCGCGCCGCTCTTTTTCATGTATTCGTAGACGTGGATCATATCGCGTGTCGGGATCCCTTCTGTGATGCATACGATCACTCGAATGCCGGCCTCCGCTGCCTCCATGATCGCATCCGCCGCGAATGCAGCGGGGACAAAGATGATCGAAGTATTGGCGTCTTTCTCACGCACTGCTTCGGCGACAGTATTGTACACTGGTACGGCGCGCTCAAAGGGATCCTTTTCATTGCCGGTATACAGCGTGCCCCCTTTCCCGGGTGTCACGCCGGCAACAACGTTCGTGCCGTACTCGATCATCTGTCCGGTATGAAATGTCCCTTCACCGCCGGTAATCCCCTGCACAACAAGTCGCGTATTAGTGTCAACAAGAATGCTCATCGTAGAACCAAGGTCGAATGCAAGGACAAAGTGTGGGAGAGAAGACTACTCCAAAAAATCCGCAACCCTGAGAATGGTCGCTTCGTCGAATTGCTTCCCCACCAACTGCACACCGATAGGCAGCCCCCTCTTGTCGCTCCCGCATGGGACGCTGATGGCCGGAACACCGGCCAGGTTTGCCGAGACCGTGTAGATATCCGAGAGATACATCTGCAAGGGATCGTTGATCTTCTCGCCGATGCTGAACGCTGTTGTGGGAGACGTCGGCATCAGGACGCAGTCAACCTCGTTGAATGCATTGATGAAATCCTCCTGGATCAAACGGCGAACCTTTTGCGCTTTCCGGTAGTAAGCATCGTAGTACCCGGCAGACAGTACATAAGTTCCAAGCATGATGCGCCGCTTTGTTTCCGCACCGAAACCTTCACTGCGTGACGCGATATACATCTCCGTAAGGTCACTTCCCTTGGACGACCTGTACCCGTAGCGGGCCCCATCGTAGCGCGCAAGATTCGAAGACGCCTCTGCTGTCATTAAGATATAGTAGGCCGAGATGTTGTACTCCAGGTGAGGGAGCGTTACTGTATGAATGAGGGCGCCTGCTTCCCGAAATCTGTCAACCGTTTTCTCGATTTCCTCACGCACTTCCGATTGGACTCCTTCGGTCAACGCCTCCTTCGGCAAGCCGATCTTCGTTCCCCGCACGTCTTTGGTTAACGAAGAGGCATAGTCAGGCACCGGAACGCGGGCAGATGTGGAATCGTGATCGTCGTGCCCTGCAATCACCTGCAGCACGCGCGCAGCATCCGCAACCGAGTTGGCGAAGGGGCCGATCTGGTCAAATGACGAGGAGAGAGCAACCAGCCCGTAGCGGGAGACCCTTCCGTAGGTTGGCTTGAGGCCGACGACCCCGCAGAATGAAGCCGGCTGGCGAATTGAGCCTCCGGTATCCGTCCCGAGCGCGGTGTGTGACATGCCTCCCGCGACTGCAACGCACGATCCGCCGCTGGAGCCGCCGGGTACTCTTGACTCATCGACTGGGTTGCGCACAACTCCAAACGCCGAGTTCTCCGTTGATGACCCCATGGCAAATTCATCCATGTTGGTCTTCCCGATCAGGATGGCATCCTCAGCGAGCAGTTTTTGCACGGCGGTCGCATCATAGAGCGAAACAAAATTCTCAAGAATCTTCGAGCCGCAGGTCACCCGCTCCCCCTTCATGCACAGAACGTCTTTAACTGCCACAACCATTCCCGCCAGCGATCCGGCTTTGCCTGCGGCAATCTTCTTGTCCACCGTCCGCGCTTGCTCGAGCGCCCTCACGGGAAAAACAGTAAGAAACGCATTGAGGCGCCTCCCGCGCTCAACGGCTTCCAGGAAGTGTTCCGTCACGCGTTCGCATGTTATGGCCCCTTGCTCGATCTCTTTGCGAGTCACGTCAAAGGTCGTATGCCTTCTCATCAGGAATCCTGCTCGTTCATCGTGGGAAAGAAACCGTTCTGGTGACGGCCGTGCGCCGGCCGCCGTGTCGAGGAGGCTCATCTGTCAACGGTGCGAGCGGCGAGACATCTGCGCCGTTGATCGTTGGACTGCGTACTTCCGCGCTGACTACTTGCTGTCGATTTTCGTGGACTTTTCCAGGTCATCCTGCAATCCCCGCATCGCGTTCCTGAACTCGCGAATCCCCTTCCCCAGATTCTTTCCGAGCGCGGGGAGCTTTTTGGGACCGAAGAAGATGAACACGACCAGGAGAATGAGAAGAAGTTCCCCACCCCCAATATTCTCAAACATGTCTCCCTCCCTATCCTTTCAGCTCTTCCTTCTTCTCGTTGATTTTCTTGACATCGGTTTCCACATCATCCTGAACCTCCCGTGTCGCCTTCCGGAATTCCCTGATCCCTTTGCCCAGGCCCTGCGCCAGCTCGGGGATCTTCTTCGCTCCGAAAAACACCAGAATGACCAAGACGATCAGGATTATTTCCGTTGCACCGAGATTACCCATCGCGTTATCTCCTTCCGCCGTCCGCGGCCGTTAGTGAATGTCCAATACCATCTACCTCTTGACCCAGCGAGTGGGACGCGAATCTCCGCAGGACCGATCGAAAGATCTTTTGCCCGTCGGTATGCCTGAGGAGCGGATCCGATGCTCTTTCGGGGTGAGGCATCATGCCAAGCACGTTCCCCCGCTCGTTGATGATCCCTGCAATATTCCGCAGCGAGCCGTTTGGATTGGCCGCCTCCGTCACATTTCCGTGTGCGTCACAATACCGAAAGACGATCTGGTTGTTCTCCTCAAGTGCGCCCAGGGTTGTTTCGTCAGTGAAGTAATTCCCGTCGCCGTGCGCTATGGGGATTTCGAGGACATCCCCCTCCTTGCACTCATTTGTGAAGCGGGTGCCGGCGTTCTCCACTCGAAGCCGGACGTATTTGCAGATAAATGTGAGAGACTTGTTCCTCAACAGAACGCCTGGCAACAGGCCCGCCTCAACCAGGATCTGGAAGCCGTTGCAGATGCCGATAATCGTCCCTCCGCGACTCTCGAAGCGCACCACCTCTTTCATGATCGGCGAAAACCGTGCGATGGCACCGCACCGGAGGTAGTCGCCATACGAAAAGCCTCCGGGAAGAATCACCACGTCAACGCCCTGCAGATCCGAATCCTTGTGCCATAGAAACACAGCCTCTTGCCCGAGGACTTTCTTGCTTGCATAGTAAGCATCGTGATCGCAATTCGATCCCGGAAACACGACAATGCCGAATTTAGCCTTCCGTCCAATCATTTACGCCTGTTCTATCTCAACGTGGTAGTCTTCCATCACCGGATTCGCCAGCAGTTTCCTGCACACTTCCTCCGTCACACGCCGCGCTCCTTCGGCAGAGCTGCTTTCGACGGTCAGTTCAATGTATTTTCCCATGCGCACATTGCTGACGCCCTGAAAGCCCAGAGCACCGATCGCGTGTTCGACGGCCTTCCCCTGCGGGTCGAGGATTGACTTCCGTAGCGTGACGCGTATTTTCGACAAAAACACTATCTCCCCCCTGCGGCTAGATATCTATTCGTGTAGGTTGCGCAGACCCCTCTTCCACAAGCTTTCTCTGGGAGTGAACAAGACGCTTGACGCTGCCACCCACATACCGAATAATGCCAAGCGAAATAAAGAGAACCAAGAGGGGGAAAATCGCAGTTCCTGCGGTAACGAACACTACGAGGATTGCAAGAACGGAGAAGATGAGCTTCCACGGTTCCTTTTGAACCGCTCGCTTCGAGATCCTTGGCAGCGTATCGTACTTTACCTTGCTGACCATCAGCAGTGACAATCCGACGACCATCCACGGCAGGAGAGACGCTAGATTTCCCAGTCGTGAGGTTTCGCTCCAGTAGTTGAGAACAAAAGATGCGAGCGTGATCGCGCTTGCAGGAATCGGAAGTCCTACGAATTGTTCCTTGTCATATCCCACCAATTGCACATTGAAGCGGGCAAGTCTGAGCCCGCCGAAAATCATCACGAGCGAACTGAGCAGCACGCCGAGCGCGCCCAGCTCCTGGAGATACACATGATAAACGAGGAATGCAGGTGCCACACCAAAGGACACCACATCGCTCAGCGAATCGATCTCAATCCCAAACTCGGATGACGATCTTGTGATCCTGGCCATTACGCCGTCGAGCGCATCAAATCCGGCAGCAAGTATGATGAGCCACGACGCTTGTATGAATTCACCGCTGCTGGCGTGGATGATGGACATGAACCCGCAAAACATGTTCAGCACGGTGAACAGACTCGGTACGACAGCCCTGGTGATTTTCATTGTTATTTCATTTGCCAATAATCGAGCGTGCGTTACGATAGGGCGGCAACAACTGTCTCACCGGCGCGTGTTCGTTCACCAAGCTTCACTTTGAGCGCTGCCCCTATCGGCAGAACCACATCCACGCGGGAACCAAACTTGATCATCCCGAACCGCGCCCCTGCAACTGTGCGGTCGCCGACGGACACATGCGACACGATCCGTCGGGCGATGAAACCCGCAATCTGTTTCACCAACACTTTCCCGCCGTTGCTTGAAATGCCGATGTGAGTTTGCTCGTTGCCGAGGGAGGCTTTGTCCTGATACGCCGCAAAAAACTCGCCGGGGAAGTGCCTGAAGTATTCCACCCGACCGGTCACAGGAAAGCGATTCACGTGGACATCCGCCGGAGACATAAAGATGCTGACCTGCACGGCCTCGCCGAGCAAGTACTCCTCGTCCTGAACATTCTTGATTAGAATGACTTTTCCATCTGCGGGAGCAATAACGAGGTCTTGGCCGGGAGGTGTCAAACGATCCGGGTCTCGGAAAAATGCCAGCGTGAACACAAAGAAAAGGAGCAACAGCCCGGTCACTCCGAACCTCACCAGTTTCCACTCGATGATGTACCACGACAGCAACGAACCGATGATCACAATGAGCATGACGACCGCGACAACATCATATCCATATTTTGTGATCAACCAGGTATTCCTTCGTCTGAGTGCTGGCGCACGTTCCGGCTGGATGGGTGAAGATTCATCATCAAAAAGTAAGAAATGCGGGCCTGAAAGTCAAAAAACAGAGAAATCCTCCATCTATGTCAGTACGCAAAGAGCGCTCCGCTGCCCTAGAGCGGCAACGGAACGCTCCTTGACTGTTCACGCGACCGAAGAAAAACTACTCAGACACGTGGAACTCAATTCGCCTGTTCATCGCCCGTCCCTTCGCCCTCGTGTTCGGAGCAATCGGTTCTCTCATGCCTCTGCCGACCGCGGTCAACCGAGACCCAGCAATTCCACGATCCATGAGGTACCTCTCCACAGCTTCCGCTCGTTTGAGAGAGAGTCGGTTGTTGTAGTCGGGCCTGCCAACATTGTCGGTATACCCCACGATCTCGACCTTGAGTGTCGGATTCAGGATGAGGGCGACATACGCCCGTTCCAATACCCGCTCTGAGCCTTTGGTCAACATCGCGCTTCCCGTAGCGAAATTCACCCCTTGCAGAATGACCGATTTCCCCTTTTCGAGAATAAGCGACTCCTTCGGGCCATCGTCCTTCGGGTCGAGCGGGTTCGTTCCACGTTTCACTTCGATACCGTCATTCACTCCGCCACCGTCGGTGTCCGCCTTCAGCGGATCGGTGTGGTTCTTCTTCACTTCTTCGCCGTCGGATAGTCCATCGCCATCAGTGTCGGGATTGATGGGATCCGTATGGTAGACCTTTAACTCATCCCAATCAGTCAGAATATCACCGTCCGTATCGACCTTGAGGGGGTCGGACTTGAATTTCAGCACTTCATCGCCATCCGAAACGCCGTCGCCGTCGGTGTCAACCTTGAGCGGATCTGTCTTGCGTTTCAGGGCCTCATCACCATCATTCAATCCGTCACCATCGGTGTCGGGATTGAGCGGGTCAGCCATGTAGGTGCGCACTTCTTCTCCGTCGCCAAGACCGTCGCCATCGGTATCCGCCTTGAGCGGATTCGTTCTATACCGCTTGACTTCTTCTCCGTCTTTGAGTCCGTCGCCGTCAGTGTCCGGATTACGGGGATCGGTACCAAGCTGACGCTCCTCGCCATTGGTGAGTCCATCGCTGTCATCGTCATCACTGTCGCTGCGTCCGAAATAGAAATTCAGTCCGGCCTTGGCTGTCGGGTAGGTGTCGGGCAGGTTGTGCTTCCAATTGTCCGTCAAATCGTCAACGATTCTATAACCGAGATCCAATGCAATGGATACTCTCCGCGACGTAAAGGCTTCGAACCCTACACCAACCGGCACGAGAATTGTTGGACGGATCTCGTCCTTGACGATGTAATTCTTGTCACCGTCCAGCCTTTTGTAGAACATCCCGCCAGCCCCGAAATAGAAATACGGATTGAAAGTCTTCCCGGGCGCGAAGTGGAACCAGCCGATGAGAGCGGCGGGGACCGCGTGCAGTTTCAGGTAGTTATATGACAAGTTTGCGAACTGCGGCCGTTGCTGTGATTTCAGTTCTTCATAGCCTGCAATGAGTCCGAGCGAGAAAATGCGTGCAACGCCGTACCGCAGCATCAGTTCGCCACCGGGACCGACAATCCGCTTGTTGAAGTCGTTCACCCACATATTCGCGCCACCACGAAACCCCAGCGACCATCTACCCTCTGTATTTTGTGCCAGCGCTCTCTCCGAAACAGTCATCAGGGAGAGCACCAACAGAGACAGAACAAATGTTCTCATTAATGACATCCTCCACAAGGGTAATTGTAGATAGGAAAGAACGAGATGCTCTGAGAAAACCACTTTGCCTCACCGAGCACCAGTCCGAAGAAATGCTCCAAGATTGGATGGAAGAAACTATATCATTTGATTCGAAAAGTCAAGGAGGAGTGTGAACGAGAGAAGGGGACGTTGACTTTCCTCAGGCATTTCAGTAAATTTGACCTGCCAAAGACACAATGCCCCGTCGTCTAATGGCAAGACAGCAGACTCTGGATCTGTTTATCGAGGTTCGAATCCTTGCGGGGCAGCTGCGGGGCCTGCGGCCCCGAATTATGAGTTGTGAATTCTGAATTCATAATTCACAATTATTCCGGCCTTATCGTCTAACGGTTTAGGACGCAGCCCTCTCAAGGCTGAAATACGGGTTCGATCCCCGTTAAGGCTACTGCCATGCCGACCGAACTTACCAAACGAAGTGAAGGTAAGTTCGTTGTCGGAATGAGCATCCCGCAACATCATTCGTTGCGGGATCTGCAACGGCTGAAATACGGGCTCTCCGCTTACGGGAAACAAGGCCTTCGGCGGACAGCCTGCCCGCCAGATAGAATTCAATGAGGCAGGTGGGGGATTCC
>Ga0299912_10002068_pt1 | contig 16409 bp, 12 predicted proteins | sample RVTome_2_FD_207667 | JGI IMG/M metagenome (GOLD analysis project Ga0299912, IMG submission 207667) | Soil microbial communities from uranium-contaminated site in the Upper Colorado River Basin, Wyoming, United States - RVT95D214 (version 2) ... | reverse complement strand
AGCTTCATCCACGTCTCCGAGGTCCTGAAGGCGCACCGGCTCCACACGATCTGCCGGAGCGCCCGCTGCCCGAACATCGGGGAGTGCTGGTCCAACCGGACGGCCGCGTTCCTCATCCTGGGGGATATATGCACGCGGGCCTGCGGTTTCTGCGCCGTCGCCAAGGGGAGGCCCTCGGCCCCGGACGAAGCCGATCCCGGGCACGTCGCGAGTGTCGTCCGCTCGCTGGGCTTGAAATACGCGGTCATCACCTCCGTGACGAGGGATGACCTCGCCGATGGGGGGGCCTCGATCTTCGCCCGGACCATCCGGGCCGTCCGGGAGGAATCGCCCCAGACGAAGATCGAGGTCCTGGTCCCGGATTTCGACGGGAGCATGGCGGCCCTGGACGTTGTGCTTGAGGCGGGGCCAGACATCCTGAACCACAACTTGGAAACCACGGAATCCCTTTACCCGGGTATCCGCAGGCCGGCCGGCAACTACCGGAGGTCTCTGGAAGTCCTGGCGGCCGCCAAGAGGAGGAAAGCCCTCACTAAGTCCGGCCTGATGATCGGCCTTGGCGAAAGGCTTGAGGACGTGCTCCAAACGCTTTCCGACCTGCGGCGGGCCGGCTGCGACCTCCTGACCATCGGCCAATACCTCCAGCCTTCTCAGGCCAACGCCCCGGTCGAGAAGTATTATTCCCCCGGGGAGTTCGACGAGCTCCGGGACATTGCGCTGGATTTCGGCTTCACCGACGTTGTGGCCGGACCGTTCGTCCGGAGCTCATTCCACGCCGACAAGCTGTACGCTTCGGCCAAGGGGAGGACCTGAAGACAATGCGCTACCTCGTGTTCACGGACATCCACGGCAACATGGAGGCCTTCCACGCAGTCCTCAAGTTCGTCCAGAAGAAGAGGATCGATCATTACCTCTGCCTGGGCGACCTCGTCGGCTACGGGGCCTCCCCCAACGAGGTCATCCAGAAGCTCCTGCCGCTCAGACCGCTCTCCATCGTCCGGGGCAACCACGACAAGGCCGTCAGCGGTCTGGACTCCGTTCAGACGTTCAACCCCATCGCCGCCTCCGCCATCTATTGGACGAAGGGCCACATCACGAAGAAGAACTTCGACTTCCTTTACAGGCTCCAGAAGAGCCCGGAGATCGTCCACGAGACGATCACGATCTGCCACGGCGCGCCCTTCGACGAGGACTACTACATCTTTGGAGAGTTCGACGCCGCCGAGGCCTTCGGCTACTTCCAAACGCCGATCTGCTTTTTCGGCCACACCCACTTTCCCTTCGTCTACTCCGAAAAGGACCAGGCCGTCGAAGGGACGTTCCTCGAGGGCAACTCCAACGAGGTCAAGCTGGAGAAAGGCACGCGCTACCTCATCAATCCCGGGTCGGTGGGCCAGCCCCGGGACCGCAATGCCAGGGCCGCCTTCGCCGTCTACGACTCCGACGCCCGGACCGTAAAGTTCTTCCGGGTCGAGTACGACGTCGCGGAGGCCAAGAGGAAGATTCTCGACGAAAAACTTCCCTCGGCCCTCGCCGAGCGGTTATCTCTCGGGATCTGATCCCGCAAAATTGCCGACAAGGAGAGATCGGGCCATGCCGGTGCTTCGGGCGGAGAGACTGACCAAGAGTTACAACAACCGGGTCGTCGTCAGGGATTTGTCCCTCGAGGTCAGGGCGGGGGAGATCGTCGGCCTCCTCGGCCGGAACGGGGCCGGCAAGACGACCACCTTTCAGATGGTGGTGGGGCTCGTCCGGCCGGACAGCGGTAGCATCTCCCTCGACGGGGCCGACATCTCACGCATGACCACCTGCAACCGGGCCAAGCACGGCATCACCTACCTTCCCCAGGAGGGCTCGGCCTTCCTCAAGGCCTCCGTGGAGGACAACCTCAAGCTCATTCTCGAATTTCTTCCCCGCACGCGGCCGGAACGAAGAGAGATCGGCCGTGGGCTCCTCATCGAGCTGGGCCTCCTCGACCTGGCCGGGCAGTCGGCCGACAGTCTGTCCGGAGGCGAACGGCGAAGGCTCGAGATCGCCCGTGCCCTCGTCCTCAATCCCAAATTCCTCCTTCTGGACGAGCCGTTCACGGGCATCGATCCCCTGACCATCGTCGAACTCCAGAAGATCATGCTCCGTCTCCGGGACAAAGGGATCGGGATCGTCCTGACCGACCACAACGTCCGGGACACCTTCAAGGTCGTCAACCGCGCCTGCATCATCGACGAGGGGGAGATCCTGATTGAAGGCGCCCCTTCAAAAATCGCCGCGGACGAACGGGCAAGGGAAAGGTTCCTGGGAAAGAATTTCGAACTGGGCGAAGAGGTCCAGGCCTAATCCTCGTCCCGGAAAAGCCTGTCCCCGAGCGTCTCGCCGAGGAAAAAATAGAACGGGAAGAAATAGAGGACGAGGAGGGCCCCCAGAAAGACGAAAAGACCGTCCGGGACGACGCCGAACATCTGGAAGATCGTTACGTTCATTGAACGGGCGGCGAGCCACAGGGACACGAGCCAGAAGACGGCCACGAAGAGGACATCGAAAGACTTGGCCTTGAGGAAAACTGAGAGCTTGAAGGGCGGACGCTCCCTCGCGGCCTCTTCCTCTTCCGCCTCCTCTTCGTAGGGTTCTTCCTTCCGGGAGCGGGCGGCTCTCCCTTCGGCGGGGATTTCCTCCCTCGGGATCGTTTTTTCGAAGGGCAGCGTCGTCTGGATCACTTTTTCCGGGAGACCGATCCCCGAATCCACGATCCGGCGGGCGGGCCTCTTATCCTTCTCTTCGGCGCCCTCCTCCTCGCTCTCCGGCAACGGCTCGCCGGCTTCCAGGTCCTCCCGCTCTTCCCCTTCTTCCCGGCTCATGGCCTCGTCCGCTCGCTCGAATCCGGAGGCCGGGGTCTCGTCCTTCATCCCGCTCGCCCAAGGGGGAAGATTATCTTCGGGCTCCGGGGGCTTGATACTCCGGGCTTTGCTTTCCTCTTCTCTTTCCTTGAGGACCTCCAAGAATTTCTCGATCTGCTCCTTTCCCAGCTCTGCCGTCCTGCCGATCTGGTCCAATTCCCGGGTATCAAAGGTCAGGGGTTTCTTCCCGGCCGGGACTTGCTCTTCCGTCTCGGGTTCTTCCTCGAGTTTCTCCACGTTCCCCTCTTCGGTCTCACTTCGGCTCCCGTCCCTTTCGGCCGCGAATATGACGGGAACTCCTTCCGCAGGAATCTCTGCACCGGGCTCCGCGGAAGGCACAGGAAGGGCATCCCCCCCAGCAGGCATGCCGGCGGGCGTCACCTCCGGGACCTTTTCCTCCGGGATCAGGTCGGCCGTACTTTTCTTGCCCCCCTCGTCACGCTTATTCTCGTCGACCAGGATCACCTCTTCTTCCGGTTCAGCCTCGTTCTCCTCGAGCACTTCCTCCCCGGCGGATTCCGCCGTTCCGGACGCCTGGTCCTCGGGTTTAGGGATCTCGTAGTCCTTGTCCTCGACGTCCGCATCGACGATCTTTTCCCCCTTGATTTCCTCTTCGGCGTCGGCATCCTCGGGAAAGAGGAGTTGGGTGCCGCAGTTGTTGCAATACGGGTCTTTTTCGTCGATGATCGCCCGGCAGTAAGGACACCGTTTGATGGCCATTAATTCATTTATATTGAGAAAATTGCCTCTTGTCAATCAAAGTTTCTCCGACCGCCGGGCCGGAAGGGCTGACCGTCGAACACCTTCGAGATTCTTGCCCTGGAAATTCAGAGCTACGATCCCGAATTTCCGCGTCTCTCCATGGTCAAACTGTTCGACGGTCAGCCGGAAGGGAAATTGACATTGCCGGCGAATGACGTAAAATATGACCGCCGTGGGCGATTAACTCAGAGGTAGAGTGCTACCTTCACACGGTAGAAGTCAGAGGTTCAATTCCTCTATCGCCCACCACTTTCTTTTCAACGACGCGTGCGGGCCGTGCTCTTATTTCACGGGCCCTAAATACTTGTCCAGCCACGCCAGAGATTCCTTGATGTACTCGGTTCTCGGGGGGATGTGGTCGGTGTCGTATAACTTGAGTTGTTTGTGCTCCTTGGGAGTTCCCAGCAGCTCGAACATCGGCTTGATGCCTATCTCGAGACCGGCATCGTACCTGCCGTTCAGCATCAGGGTCGGTAGTTTCACCCGGGTCACATAGTTGAGCTTAGAGGCTTCAGGGCGCGCTCGTCCTCCGATGCCGCCTCCCAGTAATACACTTGCTTTGATGCGGTCCTCCACAGCCGGGATGATCGCCCCGAGCGCCCCGCCCCAGCTCATGCCGTAATAGGCGATTCTGTTGCTGTCGATGTCCGGCCGCGTTTCCAGGTAGTCGATGCATCTCCTGAAGTCTTTGACGATCTGGATCAAGAATTCTAAATAGGCGTGAGAATCGGCGCCACCATGGATAGGGATCAGCGCAGGGTCTCCGCGTTCAAACGTTCCCTTGTAGACAGGGAAAAGCGCAGCTCGGCCGTTTTTGACAATAAAGGAAAGGAACATCGGAAATTCATAATAGTTCTCGAGGTCTTCGCTCGATTTTGTTCTTAGAGAGGCGCTGCCTGGGAAGTAGATCACCGTTTGATACGGAGGCGAGGCGTTGCCGGGAAGAAAGAGATAGGCCATGACCCGCTCGCCGCCATAGGCGGCGTCGAAGGTGATCTTCTCCCGGATCCAACCTCCCGGGCTTTCCTGCCGTGATTCGATTCGTTCCCTAAGGTCTGTCTTGTCGTAGGAAAACTGCTCCCTGTAAACTTGAAAGACGGGATCTGCTACCGGCATCTCCTTAAGAAAATTCCTGGGTTCAAGAAGCTTTTCCAGTTCAAAGGCCGAGGAGGGGACCTTTCCCGGCTCAATATAGAGAGCACACCGAAAACCGTTCTTGGAGGAACGGTCCATAGGAGGAGCTTGTCTTGTGTTGCCAAACTCGTACGTATTGTCATCCCAGGCCCCGCCGCGGACGGCCCTCCCCATCGGGGTCTCATTCCAACACCATTCGCGGACATTCCCCGCCATGTCAAATGCCCCATAAGGCGTGATGCCCGGCAGACTTCCCACCGGGACCGGGCCTTTGCCCTGGAAATTGCTGAAGGGGGCGAGCAGGGCGAAGCCTCCCAGCTGGAAAACACGGACCATCGGAGTGTACTGTCCTCTGGCCGTCCCCCAGTGAACCATCGTCGGTAGGCTTTTTCCGGCCCATTCCGCATAAGCCGCCGCCTCGTACCAGCTAACGCCCGAAACCGGATGATCGCCCCGGCCCTCGGGATAATCCCCTGCCAGCCATGTGGAAGGGCCGGATTGACCCGCCGGGTCAACGAACTCCTTGATCCCTTCTTCCCAGGTCAGCTCTTTTCCGCCTTTGATAAAACCATGTTTCCAGTATTCCCTTTTTCTGTATCCGCCGTTGTTGACGAACTCCTTGAATTGCTTATTCGTAATCTCATACTTATCAATGTAGAAGTCCCCGATATTCCCTCTGATCGTTTCTGCGCCCTGGACCCGGACCATGCCTGGCGGAACGCTTCCGGTCCTATCCATGGCTCTTACGAGATCGTAAGGAATGACGGTTCCGGGCTTTCCGATACCACCTCCACTATCCCAGGTGGATGACGCAGCCAGGACGGTATCGTAGCCCTCCTTTTCCATCTTCCATCTGAATATTCCGACGGGCAGTCGGATCTTCTCGATCGGCGAGACGCCAAGATACTCCCATTCCCTCTCCGGCGCTTCGTAATCCTTGATATAAATCTTCGCGCCGGGCGGCTCCGTCCTGATATCGACGTTCAACGAACATTGGGAAAAGAGTTCGGCCAGCTTGGCGTCGCGCGGGAAGATGGCCTCGGCTTTTTCCGCGAGCCTGTAGGGCGCGATGAGGTTGCGCCAGACATCGTTCTCCCCGATCATCCGTTCGATCTCCGGAAGCGCCACCTCCCTGGCCCAACGGACCTTGACCTGATGCCGGAAGAAAAAGTATGCTGCGGCCGCGACCGCGACGACAGCCAGGGCCGTGGGCACCGCGACCGCTGGGCGGCGGAGGCGTTTCAAGAGCGAGCGTAAACTAAAGACTCCCGCCGCCTCCGCCTGGAGCGCCTCTTCGTATTTTTTCAGATCCTTCAGGATATCCTCGGCCGTTCTGTAGCGCGATTCGCGGTCCTTGCGGAGGGCTCGGGCGACGATCTGCTGCAGCTCCTCGGGGACCGGCGGCTTGCGAAGCTTGATGGGCTTCGGGTCCTCGTGGATGATCGAATGGATGATCGAAAGATCCCGGTCTCCCCGGAACGGGAGCTCGCCCGTCAGCATCTCGTAGAGGACGACCCCCAGGGACCAAAGGTCCGTGCGCTGGTCCAACTCGTCCCCCCGGGCCTGCTCGGGCGACATATAGGCCACCGTCCCCAGCGTTGTCTGGCTACGGGTCAGAGAGCACCCGCCCCGGAGCTTGGCCAGCCCGAAGTCCATGACCTTGGCTTGGCCTTTGTCCGTCACCATGATGTTTGCGCTCTTGATGTCCCGGTGGATGATGCCCTTGCGGTGGGCCTCTCCCAGGCCGGTGGCGACCTGACTGATGATGTCCAGCGCCTCTTCCGGATTCAGCGGCCTCTTCTTGATCCTATCCCGGAGGGTCTCCCCCTCCACGTATTCCATGGCGATATAAGGCCGTTCCTCGCTTTCCCCGACCTCGTGGACGACGCAGATATTGGGGTGAGACAGGGCCGCGGCCGCCCGGGCTTCTACGAGAAACCTTTCCTTGAGCTCGTCGGATTCAGCGACGTGCGGGGGCAGGAACTTCAGGGCCACGCTGCGCTGGAGCCGGATGTCCTCAGCCTTGTAGACGACCCCCATCCCGCCCCGGCCGATCTCCTCTACGATCCGGTACTTGCCAGCGATGGGGCTGTCTTTCGAGATGACAGGAAGCGGAGTGGCCAGGGTTTTCGTCAGGAAGGCCTGATCAGGTCTCGCTTTTCCTAAAGGCGTCGCGCAATTGCTGCAGAAATGTGAGTCTTCTCTGTTCTCGGCATGGCAATTCGGGCACTCCATGGCACCTTCCCCTGTCACGATGCCTGGATATTATCACCGCAGGAGCGGCCGGTCAACCGCGAAACACGACCCCTCGATTGTGCCCAAAATATGTCAGGAATATCAAAACATATCTAAAGATATCGAAATCTATCGAAATCCTGGAGCCCTTAAAAACAGGCCTATTGCAGTGGATATTCATTGTTTTCTACACTTTAGCTTTTTCCGCCGCTTCCTACACACGGTAGAAGCCAGAGGTTCAATTCCTCTATCGCCCGCCATGCCCCCCAAAACGCCTACCTTATCCGGGCCCCCTCCTAATTCGCTAGGAAGGGTTGGGGAGGTTAATACGATTAAAAAAGAATCTTGAAGACGTTTCGGATTTCTTTGAGAACCTGCCCCCGTCCCTGCAAAATCGCGGCCGTTTCCAAAATTGTGCCCGTCTCGGACCCTTAAGCTTCTTCAGAGAAACTTCAAAGTATCCTTGAGGCTATCCAACACTTTTTTCATATCGGGTAATGGGCTTATGAGCCTTCCGAGCTCTCGTTCCCAGTACGGTCCCAGCGTTTCCTCCAGATCTTCTGGGAAGATTTGGTGAAGACTTTTAAATTCGATTTCCTTAATTTCGCATTTCTTCGCGAACGCTTCTTTTATCTTTCTCCTGTCGAAATCTACCTTGCTGAGCTTCCAGAGGTCGAAAAAATCCCTGCATTTCTTACGCTCTATCGCGGCCCTTAGCTTCGACGCAAATATCTCTGCCAGCGACTCGATTCTGACGCTGAAGGCGACGTAATCCGAATACCCCTGCGGAATCGCCCTTGTCATGGCTTTATCAACGAGGTCATTGGGGGTTACATCCACCTTTATCCAGTTCCTGTCGATTACGCCTTTGTATTGAATCTTGAGTTGAAGATAGTCGGGATTAACGTGGCTGCTTTTCAGGACGAATTCGATGCCTGATTTCTTTTTTACGTCGGCGAGAATCGTTTCGACGTTGCCCAGAAGCTCTTTCAGCTCGCCCTTTATCAGGCTGAAGTCCAGGTCCTCCGAAAGACGCCAGATTCTAGGGAAGTAGACCTTCGATAGCGCCGTTCCTCCCTTGAAGACGAGGTTCTGGTCCTTCGCGAAACCGTAGAGAAGCCAGCCGAGAACATAATCCTTCTCGACCATCATAAGGCTGAGATTCCTCTGCCGCGCCTTTTCCAGGAGCTCGCGTTTGTCAATCAATACATCCACCTCTTGGAATTTATATCGGCGTTGACGAGGAGCTTCCATTTCTCCGAGTACTTGCCTCGTTTTACGCCGAGCTTGTCAAGCACGGGGTAGCCTTCTGTTAGGCGGATGCCTTTGAATGTCGCGGCATATTTGTCAAACAGGCCCGTCGCTTCGAGGATAAAGCCGAGGCGCTTGAAGACGGCAACGTTTTTAGTCTTAATGGCAAATTCCCTTATCTTTCCGAAGTCTAGTTCTTCATGGTTGAAGTATATCGCCCTAGCAACCTCGTCGATCCCGCCCGCGTGCTCTGAATGATCTAGGCAGTCGACGATGGTCTTGTCGTTATTTGATATATTGACTTCCCTGCCTTCGATTACGGCTTTCTCTATACCGACGAATTTCTCCTTCGCGAGCTGGACGAAGACGAATCTGGAGGTTAGCACGCTTATAGGCTTCTTCGCCTTGGTCGTGCAGATGAAAACAGACGTGGGAATCTGGTCAGAGAGCCCGTGATAGTTCAGGGCGGACCAGAAGCCTATGTAATAGGGCTTCGTCAGATGCGAGGCGATGATAAAATCATGGACTATGAAGCTCTCCGCGCCCTTGACTCCAATGTCCAGAGGAACGATGGCGTACAGGCCGCCCTTGATAGTAAGAATCCACTTCTTCCTCTTGAGCTGGTGGAGAGTGAGGTACGGATTTTCCTTCAGTATGGCTCTGGCATCTTTTACGGTGAAGATGGGCCTGTTCTTCCTGGCGAGCTCGGTTAGAAGGAGCGATTCCTTTTTCCCGATGCCTTTCCTATATTCTTCTGTAATTTCTTTCATATTATTAAATATTTTACAGATTCATATAAATATTTAGGCCCGATACGAGCAAAAGTCAAGGGGTTTTCTACCAGAAATGGAAATTCGATTAATTTCCCCTGGTGCCAAAGGTTTTTAGTTCTCTTGCGCCGGGAGGAGAGAGCTCCCACCTTTGTGATTCCCATCATCAACCCCCTTTTACTGACACAGCCGGCACCCGAAGTGTGCCCAAAAATATCGAAAACTATCAAAAAACATCCAAATCCATCGAAATCCGGAAGGCTTTGAAAAGAGGGTGTTTACAGGGGAAATCCTTTATTTTCTGCGCTTTCACTTCAGGCGTGGCTTCCTCCACACGGTAGAAGTCAGAGGTTCAATTCCTCTATCGCCCACCATCTCCCTGCTGCGTTCAATTATCTATCGCTGGAACAGTTCCATCCAGATCCCGTGCATCAAGTCCGGCAGGTTCATGATGCTCCGGCCATAATAACCTACAAGGCTTCAGCTTCACCCCGAGCGGTCTTGCACCCGACTACGCGCTTTATTCAGGTCGGTAACTTCGATGCTAACAGCGATAATGTCGCTATCGTCGTGATCTCGAGGAAGGATGGAACCTTTGCTGCTATTTTCCGTATATAACAATGTTATTATAAATAACGCCGTTATTTATGGAGGCACGATATGAGCATCCAGGACAGGAAATTGAGAGAAAGCTCCCAGTTGAGGCAGAAAATTCTAAACGCAGCCCTGCGGGTGTTCGCCGAGCAGGGCTACGGTAAGATATCGATGAGGAAAATCGCCACCCTCATAGACTATTCCCCGACGACGATTTACAGGTTTTTCCGGAACAAGGAGGAGCTTCTGGGGACCATCGCAGCCGAGACCTACGGCGACCTGTCGGCGAGGTTTGAGACGATAAAAGCGAAGGGCGGCCAGAATCCGCTCGGCACGCTGAAATCCCTGGTCCGGGAATACATCATCTTCTGTGTGGAACGGCCCGATATGTTCAGGCTGTATTCGGATCTCTGCTCTTTCGAGATGGAAGATGGGATCATGTATGAGCGCCTGGGGGGAATCCGTTACAGGGTTTATCAATCCTGGTTCAAATACATAAGGCAGTCAATCGAGTCCGGCTATCTCGGACTAAAAGATGATCTGCGGATTTTTCTTTACCTCTGGGATGACGTCCATGGGTATATCGATCACAAGATTCGTCATACTCGGATTCCGAGGAAACCGCTTGCGGATGATTCGGCCGAGTATCTGAGTCTGGTCTTTCGCGGAATTGAGACAAAAAAAATCCCTAGAAACGGAGGAACGCTATGAATAAACGATGGATTTTTCCTGCGGCGCTTATACTGGGCCTGGCCCTAGAAATCAGCGGGACGGCTTCATCAGCGGGAACGAAAGAGATGAAGATAGTCGCCACTCCCTCCATAGCGCTATACGGGGAGCCTTTTTCCTGGAAGGTCACGGGACTTCGGCCCGGCGAGAGGGCGACGGTCAAGGCGGCCTCCAAGGACGCACGCATGATTCTTTGGGAGTCGGAAGCCGTCTTCGAAGCCGATGCGTCCGGAGCGATCGACATGGGCCGTCAGGCGCCTGTTTCCGGAGGCTACGCGGAAGCGAACATCTTCGGGCTCCTCTGGTCCATGAAGCCACCCAACTCCGATCCCAATAAACCGATCGCCTATCGCAATGATGGGGTCAACGGCTGGATGGTGGACCTGACGGCCACGAATTCGGTTGGGACCACGGCCACGACCAGGTTCCGCTGCGTCTATCAGAGGCCGGGCGAAGCCCTCGTCCGTGTCCCGCTCGAACAAGACGGCCTGAGAGGCTTTCTTTACTATCCGGCGGAGGGCGGCCCGTTCCCCGGCGTCATCATCCTCGGTGGATCGGAGGGCGGGCTGTTCGAAGGGTGGGCCCGAGCCTTCGCCGCCAACGGCTTTGCGGCCCTGACCCTAGCCTGGTTTGCGTATCCGAGCCTGCCCGAGGAGCTGGTTGAGATTCCCCTCGAGTACTTCGATCGGGCAGCCGCCTGGATGAAAGCTCAACCCAAGCTCAAAGCAGGAGGGCTCGGGTTGATGGGGGGCTCCAAGGGTGGCGAAGCGGCCCTTCTTGTGGCCTCGCGGGATAGCGATTTCCGGGCCGTCGTCGCTATGACCCCGGCGGCCCACATGTGGGAAGGGCACACCATGAAGTTCTTCTCCCCGGATTACAAGCCCGTGTCTTCCTGGAGTCTCGGCGGACGACCTCTTCCCTACATACCCTTCAAGGTCACTCCCGAGGAGAAGGAGTTGGAGCAAAAAGGTGAGCTCGCGTCCTTTGTCAAGTTTTTCCGAGATGGTCTGGCCCAGGCCGATCCGGCGACGATCGAGAAGGCGGCGATCCACGTCGAAAAGATCCAGGCCCCGATCCTGCTCATCTCAGGGACCGACGACCAGATCTGGCCGGCCGGGGAGTTCTGCGCGGCCATCATGGCCAGGCTGAAGAAGGCCGGATTTTCCTACGAGGTCAAGCATGTCAGCAACGAGAAAGGCGGCCACTCATCCTGCCTTCCCTTTTTAGTCACGGCCAATCGCGGCATGCTCATCGACGGGGATCCCAGCGGCGGATCGCCCCAGGCCGACGCCCGGGGAGGCTACCGGTCGTGGTCGGAAACGCTAGCTTTTCTCCACCGCCACCTGGACCATTGAAGGAACCATCAAGGCAAGGCCGGAGCAGGGCTGAGACGGACGAATCCGCTGCTCAGATCACCGCAATGGAAGGGATTCCCTCGAGACGTCCTCGAACACGCCAAAAGGTGAAGATCTGTGCCCAAAGTGTACCCATACAGCTCGGATCGGCCGGATTTTCCTCAGCCGGATATAGATGGCCTAAGGCCGCGCAGGTTTTGGCTTACACAGGAAAAGAAGCACGGTATAAATGAGCAAGAGGACCGCAGCTGATAATAAAAACCAGCCTGCCCTTACTTTTGCGAACTGGTAAACCACAAGGAAAACGACCACCACGGCCCCCGTGATTATTGCGCTGTTGATGACCGCCAGGTTCTTTTCGATATCTTTCAGCGCGAAAAAGAACAGGACGGCCCAGCTCAACTGGAAAAGTCCATACAACCGGGGAATGAACCCGTGGTCTTCAGCGAGCCCCATGGCGGGGAGCAGACGCTCAGGCGCTATGGAAAACGCCAGAAACCAGAGCAGAAACAGGACGATGCCGATCCAGAGAAGGACCTTAAGACAAACTTCGTTTTTTGGCATTTGACTTGCTCTCCTTTTGGCTGTTCCCTTTATTAGAATATCAGGACTCAAGTTCCGTTTGTCAAGTCGACTCATCATTCCTGGACGAGCCGAATCCTTAGCCCGTCAATCGCTGCAGGAGAGATGGAAATGTGACCGGCATCGTCCTTGGCCAGCAACCGGCGCTCCTTCAGAAACTTCTCCGCTTCGCCGATGGATCGAACGCTCAAGACAATCCCTTGAATGCCGGGCGACTCGACATGAACAAGATGAATTCGTGGGCCGGTATTGAAAACGAAGGCATCATCAGAAATCTGCGGCGAAGGCTTGAGCAAAGCGGTCCATTTGTTCCTTGCGTCCTCCAAGTCCTGGACACCGACGGTAATTTCGGCTACGGCGACGATCCCCAAGGGCCCTCCTGTTCTTGCCGTCAACTCGTCACTTGCCGCTTTTCGCCTTTGCGCGACGGCCTGTCGATCCTTGTAATCGCAGAAGAAGATGAATGCGTTGGTTGGCGGGAAGTCTGTCAGCCCCACACTCGACCATTCGGCCAGAATCTGCCTGCCCGGAATCTGAGACTTGTAGGATCGGAAGTCCGTATGGGGGATGTTTCTTCTGGTGAGCTTTGCTGCGGTCGCCTCAGCGTCCGCTTTTGGCTCGAAGGCGATTCCTTGGAACTCAGTCTTCAGCGGCTTGTTGTCTTCCTTTGGGAATGACACGAACTCCAATACGGCGTTGCCGAGCGAGAGGCCGCCACTGGCAAACGTCCCGTGCTGATAGAATGGCCATACGTCGGGCAGTCGGAAAGTGTCCCTGAAATAAGTAAAGAGCGATTGTGCTTGATCGGATACAACAAAGAAGTGTTCGACTCTCGTCGCTAGAGCCCATTCCTCTGCCCCCGAAGCAGGAGCAAAAAAACAAAGCGACAACGCTGCAGAGAGTATCAAGGCTCGTCTCAAGATGCCCTCCTTTGTATAAATATTTCGCACAACCGGCAAACTACGTGAGCCTGATTGATGCTTTTATTAAGCGTACGCGCCATGACTCCCTTTATTTCTCTGTCAGGAAAATACGTGAGCTTGAAGACCTCAAGGGAGAAACAGAGCCCATATTTTCTCATCGAAGCCACCCCATCCCTAATATGCTACACAGTATGTATCCTTCTCCAGAAAAAAAGCAAGAGGGCGCCGGTCTGGCGGAAAAGGGGCAGGTGGGAACCATTTCTTGTGAAAAATCGTATTCTTATTAGATTGTATTCTTATTAGACTGGAAGGATTTATTTGCACCATCGATGGGGAGACATTTCATGAGAAAGCGAACATATCTCCGGGCGGGTGCCGGAACGGCCGCAGGTCTGACTTTGTTCCTTTTGTTCGCCGGAAGCAGCCCGCTTTCCGGCCAAAGTCTCGACATCCCCTCCCATAGATGGGGAATCAGCTTCGGCAATTCCAGGGAATTCACGGGGCTGCGGTTCAATTTCCGGGACTCCCGGGTCCGGCGCATCTCCGGCATCAACGTGACCTTATGGCAGCCCCGCAAAGACAATAAAGAAGCCGTCGTTTCCGGGATATCCCTGGGCGTCATTCCCGGCGGCGGGACGCTGAAGGGGCTCCAGTTCGGCCTCCTCGGCATCGCCGCGGAAACGAAGCTTTCCGGGATTTCGATCGGTCTCCTCGGCCTGGGAAGCGGCGGGGACATCAGCGGCATCAACATCGGAGGGCTCGGCGCCGGGGCGGGAGAAAACGTCAAAGGCTTGAACCTCGGCGGCCTGGGCGTCGGCGCGGGGGAAGACCTCTTTGGAATCAATATCGGCGGGCTCGGAGCGGGCGCCGGCGAGAACATGACCGGGCTGAACGTCGGCGGGCTCGGGGTCGGCGCCGGTGAAAACGTCATGGGTATCAATATCGGCGGTTTGGGCGCCGGAGCCGGCGAAAACATGGTCGGCATCAACATCGGCGGCGTCGGCGTCGGTGCGGGAGGACGGCTCGCCGGGATCAATATCGCGGGCCTGGCCGCCGGGGCTGGGGACGAGCTTATTGGATTGACTGTCGCGGGAATCGCAGCCGGATCCGCCAAGGTCCGCGGCATTACGATCGCGGGGGGCGCCGTCGGAGGTCAGGACCTCAAAGGCGTTCAACTAGCGATCGGCTCGGTCCTGGTGACGAAGGGCGGCCGGATGACCGGCCTGGCAGCAAGCGCGTTCAATTATGTCCGCGGACATCAGACCGGGTTGGCTGTCGGGATCGTGAATTATGCCTACAGCGTAAAGGGCCTTCAGATCGGTCTCGTCAACATTGTCCGCGACAATCCCCGGGGGTTAAGAGTGCTTCCGATATTCAATTCGAGCTTTTAATCGGGGACACAATACCAATTTCCGAATTTCCTGAAACGCCGAGTTTTCAAGGGGAGAATTCACGAATTCGGAAATTGGTATTGTGTCCCTATTTTCTCGCCTTGTAAATCTCCGGCCTTTTCGACATAATAAAAATCTTCGTTGACGAGGTTTGGATGAGGAGTGCCGGCGGTTGAGCGAGTTCCTGGAATTTCACGACGTCTCCAAGAAGTTCGGAACGATCCAGGCCGTCGCCGCCGTAGCCCTCGAAATCAGGAAGGGGGAAGTCTTTTCCCTCCTTGGCCCGAGTGGGTGCGGCAAAACCACGATGCTCCGGCTCGCGGCCGGATTTGACCATCCGGACACGGGCCGAATCCTACTCGACGGCCGGGATATCACCGACCTCCCTCCGAATAAGCGCCAGGTCAACACCATCTTTCAGAGCTACGCCCTTTTCCCCCACATGACTGTCCGGGAGAACATCGCCTTCGGCCTGCGCGTCGCGAAAAGGTCGAAGCCCGAGATCGAATCCGAGGTCGAAAGGATGCTGCATCTCATCCGGATGACGGACCAGGCGGATAAAAAACCCGACCTTCTCTCCGGCGGCCAGAAACAGCGCGTGGCCATCGCCCGAGCGCTCATCAACAAACCTCAAGTCCTGCTCCTCGACGAGCCCCTGGCCGCCCTCGACCTGAAGCTCCGGCAGAGAATGCTCATCGAGCTGGACATGATCCACGACGAGGTCGGGATCACGTTCCTCTACGTCACCCACGACCAGGGGGAAGCCATGAGCCTCAGCGACAGGATCGCGGTCATGGAGTCCGGACGGATCGACCAAATCGGGACGCCCGTGGAGATCTACGAGGCGCCGCGGACGAGCTTCGTGGCCGCCTTCATCGGCGATACGAATTTCCTGGAAGGAGAGGTCACCGGCCTAGAGGATGGCGAGTACAGCCGGCTCGAGATCGCCGGCGTCTCCGGCATCATCTGTTTCAACGACAAGTCCATCCGGCCCGGGAACCCGGTCTTCCTGAGCATCCGCCCTGAGAAGGTCCATATCTCCCGGGACAAGCCCCAGGAAGAGCGCCTTCGGAACATGATGCCCGCCGTCGTCGAGGACGTGATCTATCTCGGTTCGACGACCAAATACTGGGTGCGGGCCGGCGAACTGCGCGTCCAGGTCCTGCGCCAGCACTCGCGTTTTTTCCTCGACGAGAAGCCCATCCGCTGGAACGACCCCGTCTGGATCTGGTGGCACGGCGACGACGGCTTCATGCTCGAGCGCTACCGGGAGGTGGACGAGGACCTGCTGGCCGTTCCGCCGCGCAAAGTGGGTGAATCCGACGGCGGGAACGGAAAGGATTAGGGGCGCCGGCGGATGAAGACGGGCGCCCGAAAGAAGCTTCAAGAAGCGCTGGTTTCTTCTCCTTCGCTCCTCTGGCTGGGTCTTTTTTTCCTTTTCCCGACGCTTCTCGTTTTCGTCCTCGCCCTGCGGCCGGCGAATCCTTACGGGGGCATCGGCCAAGGCTGGACGCTTGAGAACCTCCGCCGGCTGGCCGATCCTTCCTATCTTGAAGTCGCCCGGCGCACCCTGGAGATCAGCCTCGTAACGACCGTCATCTGCCTGCTCCTGGCCGTCCCCATCGGATACTACCTCGCCCGCGTCTCGTTGAAATGGCGAAATCTATTCCTGATGCTCATCATCATCCCCTTCTGGACGAACTTCCTCATCCGGGTCTTTGCCTGGAAGGTCCTCCTCCATCCTGAGGGGCCCATCAAGCACATCCTCGTTTTCCTGGGATTGGCCGGACCT
>Ga0299912_10002067_pt1 | contig 16415 bp, 15 predicted proteins | sample RVTome_2_FD_207667 | JGI IMG/M metagenome (GOLD analysis project Ga0299912, IMG submission 207667) | Soil microbial communities from uranium-contaminated site in the Upper Colorado River Basin, Wyoming, United States - RVT95D214 (version 2) ... | reverse complement strand
AAGCAACCTAAAATGATACAATATACTGGCAATGAAAAGAGGGTGGTGCCGTGGACAGTAAAAGCCTGGAAATGCTGGAGTTCCACCGGATAAGGGAGATACTGGCTGGATTCACTTCATTCTCCACCAGCCGGGAGCTGGCCCTCAACCTGGAACCCCTGACGGACTACGACCAGGTTTCTTTATTGCTGAAACAATCAGCCGAGGCACGCCGCCTGCTGTCTGAGGCACCGGATTCCTCTGTCGGCGGCGTCCATGATGTCCGGGAAGCCGCCAGAATGGCGGCTCTGGGCAAGATTCTTGAGCCGCTGACCCTGGTGGAAGTCCAGCAGACCCTGACCGCCAGCCGCCAGTTGCGCCACAACCTGAGTCGGCGGGCAAAGGAGTTCCCCCGGCTCTGGGACATCGCCAGCGGTATCACCGAAATGCCCCAGCTGGAAGAAGATATAGGTAATTGCCTCACGCCAGCCGCTGAATTACTGGACACAGCCTCCCCCAAGCTGTCCACCATAAGACAGCGGCTGAAGAAAGCGCGGGAGCACCTGCTGGTTCACCTGGACGGCATCATCAAGTCGTCGCGAGGGAAGAGAATAATCCAGGAGCCAATTATTACCGAGCGGGAAGGCCGGTATGTCATCCCAATAAAGATGGAGCACCGCAAGGAAATCAAAGGCATTGTGCATGATGTCTCCAACACCGGCGCCACCCTCTTTATCGAGCCCTGGGCGGCCCTCGAGCTCGGCAATGAGCTTCGCGAGCTGGTAATGGAAGAAAAACATGAGGTTGAGAGAATTCTGCGGGACTTGAGCCTTAAGGTAGGTGCCCGGGATTCAGAGATTGCCCGGAATATTACCCTGATGGCCGAACTGGACCTGGACCTGGCTAAAGCCAGGTACGCTTATAAAGCGAGGGCTGTTGAACCCGTACTCACCAACTCTAGCAATGATAGCCCCCGCATACTCAGGCTGGTTGAGGCCCGGCACCCCCTGCTGGGCGAGAAGGCGGTGCCGCTCTCCGTTGAGATGGGTCGCGACTTCTCCATCCTGCTAATTACCGGACCCAACATGGGCGGCAAGACGGTCGCCCTGAAGACAATTGGCCTGCTGAGTTTGATGACGCAGGCCGGCCTGCCTATCCCCGCCTCCGCCGAAAGCAGTGTCCCCGTCTTTGATGCTCTGTTTGCCGATATCGGTGATGAACAGAGCATCGAGCGAACACTTTCCACCTTTAGCTGGCACATAGGCAATATCGTCCGCATCATCAACCGCGCCACCAAAATGAGCCTGGTGCTACTGGATGAGTTGGGCACGAGCACCGACCCGGCCGAGGGTTCAGCGCTGGCCCGCTCCATCATGCTTTACCTGTTATCCCGGCGCATCATCACCGTGGCCACCACCCACTACGATGACCTCAAGGCCTTCGCCCACACCACCCCTGGACTGGAGAATGCCTCACTCGACTTCGACCCGGCGAGCCGGATGCCAACCTATCACCTTACCGTCGGTATCCCCGGCGGCAGTAATGCCCTGGCCATTGCCGCTCATCTCGGCTTACCCGCTGACATTGTAGCCAGTGCCCGGGAGATGCTGTCTCAAGGCACGCAGCAATTGGAGACCCTGCTGGCTGACCTGGCTGATGAAAGGCAAAAACTCCTGGCCACCCGCCAGCAACTGGAAAAGGCCGGAGAGGAAGCCGAACAGCGAAATCTTGAGCTGGAAAACCGATTGAGAGCGCTGAAGGCCGAAGAACGCCAAATCCTTCAGGAGACACGGGACCGGATTGTCCTCGAGGCGGCCGATTTACAGAAGGAAATCCGCCAGGCGATGACTCAATTGCGCCGGGAAAAAACACGGGAAGGAATCGAGCAGGCGAAAAAGGCCCTGGCCGAAATGCAGGAACGACTCAAGAGTGAGGTCTGGCAGACTAGGGCCAAAGGAACTACCACTGGCGAAGCGGCGGATGACAGCGTCATCAATATCGGTGATACCGTCCTTATCAAAGAGGCCAATCTACCGGCTACTGTACTCTCGATTTCCGTGAAAACGGGACAGATAGAGGTACAGGCTGGCCGGGCCAAGCTTACCCTCAGCCTGGACAGCGTCGCCAAGACCACCGCTGCCTCTGGTAAAACCACACCCGTGTTTACCCCGGTAACCAGAGAAATCAGTCACCGTACCGTCCCGCGGGAACTCGACCTGCGTGGCAAGCGGGCTGATGAGGTAGAGCCGATGCTGGACAGTTACCTGAACAGCGCTTCTCTGGCCAGCCTGAGTGAGGTACGCATCATTCATGGCCTGGGCACCGGCACCGTGCGCCAGATTGTCCGGGAACTATTGCCCACTCACCCGCTGGTCAAATCCTTCCGCCCCGGTGAGCGGGGGGAAGGCGGCGATGGCGCCACCGTAGTCCGACTGTGATTAGATTTAGTCGACCCCATCCAGCTGTCCCCCTTCCCTTACGGAGGGAAGGGGGAACGACAAAATCCCCCTTAATCCTCCTTTACAAAGGGGGAGACACAGTAGGTGGGTAACTTCTCCCTTTTGTAAAGGGAGAGCGAGAGGGATTTCAACCTGGGTGTCAAAGAGGAGCTTTGCTCCTCTTTTTTCATCTCCCCCTCTACTTCAAAGGAGAGGGGGATTCAGGGGGTGAGGTTAATAGACAACCTCTGAGTCAGAGCGCAGAGTTGACGAAAATTATGGGGCATGCTAAATTAAACGAGGACTGCCAGATTGAGACCTTCAAGAGTAGCACTGAAAGGAGAGAGCCATGATTTCTTTCAGCCCCAGCGAAGAACAACAGATGATTGTCAACATGGTCAAGCAGTTCGCCAACGATGAAATGCGCAAGATTTACCGGGAATGCGATGAGAATGGCGAAATTCCGGAAAGCATTATTGACACTGCCTGGGAAATGGGCTTCATTTCTAGCTGTATTCCCGCCGAACACGGCGGCCTGGGCGAGGAACACTCAGCGGTGACCGGTTCCCTGCTCGCGGAAGAACTGGCCTGGGGCGACCTCGCCATGGCCATGCATATCCTCTGCCCCTTCCTGGTGGTCTACCCCGTTGTGGAGATGGGCACCCCCGAGCAAAAGGCCAAATACCTGCCCACCTTCTGCTCAACGAAGTTTCAGACCGGTACCATCGCCCTCATTGAGCCCCGCTTCAATTATGACCCCTACTCTCTAACCACTACCGCTCGCCTTGACGGCAATAGTTATGTCCTCAATGGTAAGAAGTGTCTGGTCCCACTGGCCGCTGGCGCTAATCCGTTCCTGGTCTTGGCGGCGGAAAACGGCCAGAACCAGGCTTTCATCGTTGAGCCGGGCACCCGCGGTCTGGAAGTCGGTGAACGAGAAAAGAATATGGGCATCAAAGCCCTGGCTACTTATGAGGTCGCTCTTAACAACTGCCGTATACCCAAAGAGAATCGCCTCGGTGGTGCTAAAGGCTGCGATTTCAATCAGCTTCTGAACCGCTCACGAGTAGCTCTCTCGGCCATGGCCGTCGGGGTGGCCAAGGCCGCCTATGACTACTCACGAGAATACGCCAAGACCCGTGTTGCCTTTGGCGAGCCTATCGCTTCCCGTCAGGCCATCGCCTTCATGCTAGCCGAGATGGCCATTGAGATTGACGCCACCCGCATGATGACCTGGGAGGCCGCCTGGAAGCTCGACCGTAAGGAAGATGCCACCAAAGAGGCCGCCCTGACCAAGATGTACGCTGATGATATGGTACTGACGGTAACTGACCGCGCCGTCCAGATTCTCGGCGGCCATGGCTACATCCGCGACCATCCGGTGGAAATGTATTTCCGGAACGGGCGCGGCTTTGTCACCTTTGATGGTATGGCCACCGTATAAAAGGAGGTGTTGTCTGATGATTGATTTCAGCCTCTCTCCGGAAGAAGAAGCCGCTGTCAAGTCCACCCACAAAGAAGCCGAGGAGGTAGTCCGCCCCATCTCCCGCTACTATGATGAACACGAGCATGAGGAACCCACTGACCTCATTAATCGGCTCTGGGAGCATCGGGACGAGATGGGTAGTATGCTGGGTATGGGTGTTGCCTCCGCCCTCAGGGTTGAAGAGATGTGCTGGGGTGACGCTGGTCTGATGCTAACCAACCCGGGTTCCAGTCTGGGCGGCGCCGCCATAATGGCCTCCGGCACGCCAGACCAGATGGGTCGTTTCCTCGCCCGTTTCAATGAGGGCGAACCCAAATGGGGCGCTATGGCCATGACTGAACCAGGCTGTGGTTCGGACACCTCGGCCATCACCACCACCGCCGTGCGCGATGGCGATTTCTGGGTGCTCAATGGTGAGAAAATCTTCGTCACCGGTGGTAAGAGAGCCATCGATAATTCCAAGGGTCTGGTGGTGGTCTGGGCTACCGTCGACAAAACAGCCGGCCGGGCGGGCATGAAGCCCTTCGTGGTGGAAGCCGGGACCCCCGGAGTCCGGGTGGAGAAGGTGGAGAAGAAACTCGGCATACGCGCTAGCGATACCGCCACCATCATTCTGGATAACTGCCGCATCCCCTATGAAAACATACTGGGCAGTCCGGAGGTCAGAAGGATAGACCGTGGTGACACCGCCGGCTTCAAGCGAGCCATGGCGACCTTTGATGCCACCCGACCCATCATCGCCGCCATGGCACTGGGAGTAGGCCGGGCGGCGCTCGACTTCATCCGCGATACTCTGGAAAAGGAAGGCATCAAAATCCGCTATGGCCTGCCGCGCCACCGGCTGACTTCCGTCGAGCGCGACATCATGGACATGGAAGCCAATTATAAGGGTGCCAAGATGCTGATGTTGCGGGCGGTCTGGATGATGAGCCAGGGTCAACCCAACAACCTGGAAGCCTCGATGGCCAAGGCCAAGGCCGGCCTGGCCGTGACCCGCATTACGCAGAAAGCCGTGGAGCTGATGGGGCCGCTGGGTTACTCCCGCAAGCTTCTCCTGGAGAAATGGATGCGTGACGCTAAGATTAATGATATCTTTGAGGGCACCGGTCAGATTAACATGCTGGTGGTGGCCCGGCGTATCCTTGGTTTCTCCAGCGCCCAACTTAAATAAAAGTGAACCCGGCATACTGGAAGAAAGCTAACCATTCCGGTAACGCCAGCAAATATGAAAAACAAATAGTAAGGAGGTTTTTAGATGGCACAGATTAGAGATGCAGTGATAGTGGACTACCTGAGGTCGGCCTTCTCACGGTCGAGACCTAGGGAGCCAGAGCGGGATGTGTTCAACAGCCTGAGGATGGACGATGTTGCTGCCATGCTGATCAAGGAACTGATTAAGAGAAACAAGATTAATCCTGTGGAAATCGATAATGTCCTCACTGGCACAGCCCTCGGCTACGGTGAGCAGTGGACATTCGGCGGTCGCAACACGGTGTTCTTGGCGGAATTGCCCGTAACCGTTGGTGGCCGGGGAATTGACCGACAGTGTGCATCAACCCTAGAAGCCTCCAACGAGGCGGCTATGGAGATTATGCTCGGCTACTCCGATATCGTTATTACTGCCGGCATTGAGCATATGACTCACAACCCCATGGGCGGCGGCCCCCCTGGGTCCCTGGTCTTCAACCCGGCACTGTATGGCGACCCGCGTTATGCCCGCTATGACCTGGCTCACTCTCAGATGGGTGACACCGCCGAGAAGCTGGCCAAGCAAGAAAAATTCTCACGCGAAGAAATGGACAAGTGGGCGCTGAGAAGCCATCAACTAGCCGCCAAGGCGATACAGGAAGGCTACTTCAAGGGTGAAATTATGCCCATCGAAGTGACACTGGCCGACGGCAAGAAAGCCATCATCGAGACGGACCAGGCGGTCCGACCAACGACGAGCATAGAAGGCCTGGCTCAGTTACAGCCGGCATTCTCGCAAGATGGTCTCATTACGGCGGGAAACTCGTCACCACTTAACGCCGGGGCGACCTGCACGGTCTGGATGTCCGCCGAGAAAGCGAAACAAATGGGGCTCAAACCACTGGCCCGGTTTGTCTCCTGTGGGTGGGCGGGCGTCGACCCGACCCTCATGGGCATGGGCCCGGTACCAGCCAGCCGGATGGCACTCAAGCATGCTGGCCTCCAGGTCAAGGACATTGACTACTGGGAGATAAACGAAGCTTTCTGTGTTGTACCTCTCTATGCCATCAGAGAACTGGGCATCGACCCGAACAAGGTCAATATCAAGGGTGGTGCGACCGGTATCGGTCACCCGCTTGGCGCTTCGGGGAACCGGCTCATCGGCACCCTGGCCCGAATCCTCAACCTGCAGAAGGGCCACTATGGCGTCGCCACTGCCTGCGTCGGCGGCGGACAGGGTGTCTCCACCGTTCTTGAGAGAGTCAACTAGAGCCAGCCATTTCATCTAAAAAAATGGCAGCGCCAGACCCGGTCTGGCGCTGCCATTCAGATTTTAGAACCAAGAAGGGTCTCATGGACGCAACTGACCTGTTGGAGCAGACATTCCGGGAATGGACCGAGGGCAGAGACGCCACCCAGGCCAGGATTAACATTTACCGGCAAATCAGAGATATACCTTACGGTATTGTCCCCGAGCTTAACCACCCGGAGAGGTATATTGAGATACTCAACCGGCGGATGGGCTCTTGCACACCCAAGCATTTCCTGCTCGGCAACATGTTCCAGAGGCTTGGCCTGCTGGTGCTCTACGCCGGCTATCCGTTTCAGTGGTATGAGGACACCATTGAGTACCCACCCGGCTTAAAGCAATTGGCAAAAGAGCTACCCATCAGCCATCACCTCGCCTGCCGGGTCGAGGTCAATGGTCGGTTTGTCCTGATTGATGCCACCCTTGACCCACCCCTGAAGAAGCTTGGCCTGCCGGTAAATGAAGACTGGGACGGCTTCAGCGATACCATGCTACCGATGAACCCCTGTGGTGAAGAGGAGCTTTACCACCCGTCGGAGGCCCTTCTCATGCAGCCGCACTATGATGAGACAGCTCTCGCCTTCTACCGCAAGCTTAACGCCTATTTTCAAAGTGTAAGACAGACCCAACCAGAATAAGCGAGAACCTTCAGTCAGCGCCGGCCTCCACTGAGCTAACGCCATTAACAAATATCCTGCCCTTGACTTTGGCTGGTATCCATTCTAACATAGCGCCAATGTTTGCTGTTGGGGAGGGAAAGCCATGATAAAGATGATTTACTGCCTGCGTCGTTTGCCCCATCTTTCGCGTGAGGAATTTCAGCGTTACTGGCGGGAGACACACGGGCCACTGGTGCAAAAACACGCTGACACCCTGCATATTCGTCGCTATATCCAAGTGCACACTGATTATAACCTACTCAATGATAACATGCGTGCTAGTCATGGTGGTCCTGAACCGTATGATGGCGTGGCTGAGCTGTGGTGGGACAGTCTGGAAGACTTATCCCCACCCACCCCCTCTCCTGAGCGACAGAAAGCGACCCAGATGCTTTTCGAGGACGAAAAGCGTTTTATTGACCACTCACGTTCTCCCGTCTGGTTTGGGGATGAGCGTACCTTCGTTCGTGGCTGATACTGCACCGGCGTAGAGAGGAAAAAACTGGTTTCGTTACACGAAAGACCGAACATCAGCCAAATCAACTGTACGGAGCAAAGAAGGCAGGATGAAAAGTCAAGGCACCTCAGCGAGACAGCCTTATCTGGACTGGCTGAGAGTTTTCATCGTGCTGATGCTTATCCCCTTTCACACCGCCATGACATTTGCCCCCTATGAGTGGTATTTGAGGAATAACGAGCTGAATCTGGCCACTCAGGCACTGGTCATGGTTCAGGACCAGTACCACATGGAGCTTCTTTTCCTCATCGCCGGTGCCGCCACCTGGTTCTCGCTGGGTATCCGCAGCGGGAAGAGTTACCTGATTGAAAGGTTACAGCGACTGGTCGTTCCTTTGATATTTGGCATGCTGGTGCTGGTTCCCCCCTGCTACTACATCGCTGCCCTTCAGTTCGAGCGCTATGCTGGCTCGTTCTTCGAATGGTACCCCGCCTTTATTCTGGCCCAGACGCTGCCCTTCCGTACCGGCTTTGCCGCTGGTGCCCTCTGGTTCCTCTGGTACTTAGTCTTCTACACTTTGGGGCTGCTTCCCTTCTTCCTGCTTATCCGTCGGAAATTCGAACATAACCTCATCCCGCGACTGGCTAGTTTCTTTGAAAAGCCCGGTGCCCTCTTTGTTCTGGTTATTCCCACGGCTATAGTACAGATATACACCAAGTTCGCCCTGTCACGTGACTTTCTCTTTTTCTACTATGTCATATTCTTTGTCTATGGCTTCTTCCTGCTCTCCGAACCGCGCTTCCAGCGCGGCATCGATAAGAGCGGACCCATTGCTTTAGTTGGTGGTGCCATTACCATGACGCTGTATATGCTCCTCGTCTTTCCGGTCTGGTGGAAGGCACCACTGGGCTCAAGTTACTGGCCAGCCCTCAGCGGCGAGCCCGGCACACTGGGACACGCTTTATACTGGACACTGCGCAGTTTCAACGGCCTGTTCTGGGTAATCGGCCTTCTCTACCTGAGTCGGAAGTTCCTCAATTTCAGCAACCGGTTCCTGGAGTATGGCAACGATGCCGTTCTGCCTTACTATATCATCCATTCCACCCCCATTGCGGTGATTGGCTACTTCATCATTCAGTGGGATATGGCTGTCTTGCCTAAATACGCCATTAATGTCGTCACCGCTTTTATCGCTACCGTCGGGCTCTATGAGCTGATGAAACGAACCAATGTGACACGGTTCTTGCTGGGTATGCGGCTCAAGAAAAAGGGGGACAACCACAGACTAAAATTGGGTTGAAACCCACCCCCTGCCCCCTTGCCTCGCTGCCTTCAAAGAAGCCGAGAGCCTACTTCGAGTTAGTAAAAAAGCGGGGGCGAGTTCAGCAATACGCTCTGCAAGGGTAGGAATGAGGCTGTGGTGGGTGACTTCCAGCCAGATGGGAGTGACCGAGATAAAGCCGGCCTCAATCGCCCAGATATCCGTGCCTTCTTCAATAACCTGACCGGGACGCGTGCCGATGGCGGTAGCATAATTGACGCTGGAGCTGCCGCGGACTTCGGCCAGCCGGACATAGCCACCTGAGGCGGTTTTTGTTACCCTTATGCCCTTGATTTGCCCCAGAGGAATATTTGGCACATTGGTGTTAAGAATAGCATCGGTCGGCATCTGTCCGTTCCTGATGCTCAATGCCAGAGACTCGGCGACCTGCGCCGCGACATCAAAGCGCGCTTCTTCGTCACGGCGGCTGGCCACGAGGGATATGGCCATGGACGGTATTTTGCGTAAATAGCCCTGCAGTGTAGCCATCACCGTGCCCGAGTAGGGAATATCGTTGCCGACATTGGGCCCGAGGTTAATCCCGGAAACCAGAAGCTCAATGCGGGCCTGAGCCAGACGGCGCAACCCCAGAATCACGCAGTCGCTGGGCGTGCCACTCACAGCATAGGCCTTAACATTGGGAATGGGAGAAGATACTTCTGCTATGTTGATGCCACTATAGAGGGAGACACTGGTGCCCGCGCCACTCTGCTGTTTATCCGGCGCCACCACCAGCGTTGGGCCAAGCCGGCCCATCACCTCCGCCAGTGCCCACAGCCCCGGCGAATCAATGCCATCATCATTGGTAACCAAGATATTCATACAACACCCCCGGCTATGACGGCTCAAACCCGAAACCACTACGAGCCCGACGGCAAAATACTGCCCCTCTCTCTACCAGCGACCTACCAGGTCGCCCTTTCTAGTCTCAGCCGGCTTTTTTTACTGTGATGGTTACCGACTGGCTGACTTTGGCCCCCTTACTGTCAGTTACGGTCACGATAACAATGTAATCGGCGCAGGCGGTGGGGGCGAGCCACTCAACCACCGGCCCTTGTCCCACGATTTGACCCCGCTCGGCTGACCACTGGTAGCTAAGCCCGTCACCATCGGGGTCCGAGGCAACACAGTCAATCATCGACCCCTCAGCCTGCCTAATTACTGGTGGTGCGGCACTCAAACTCTCAATACGCGGCGGGTGATTGAGGCTAACATTAAGTACTATCTGCTTCGTGGCCTCACCACCGTTGGTGTCGGCTACCTTCACGGTAATAGTGTAAGTGCCCTTGGCCTCGGGCGCCGTCCACCTAACAACCGGGCCCGATTCAGAAATCGTACCGCCGCTGGCTGACCAGACATAGGTCAACTCATCACCGTCCGGGTCAGAGGCCACACACTTGACCTCAGCGCTACCCTGCGGCAGCACCCAGCCAGGTTCAGCCGTCACATCAGTGATAACCGGGGCATTATTATGCGGGGCGCAGGCACTCAAAGCCATGAGAAATAGAAGTGAAATCGCCAGAGTTAATCGGCCTCTGGCTTGATTCACAATTACCATCACGGCACTCCCTTCTTCTCTCTCCGCCGGATAAACCACGGCCGGAAAGTAAGAAAGCCCTGCCGGTAAAACAGCAAGACTATTAGTGCCAGACACAGGAGTATGATGTCAAGAACTAAAGCGCCGAGGGGCGACAGGCGGCCAAAAAAGTCCTCCCAGATACCGAAGCAATAGGCGCATTCCGGGAACTCTCCCACTCCGTGCGCCAGTGCCCAGCCATTATTCGCCAGAAAGCCCGCGGTAAGGGGCAGGCAGATTGCCGCGACAATTCTGGGGAAGACTCCCAGAACCAGAAATATCCCGAGTACCGCCTCTATCCAGGGAAGATAGTGGGCAATGAAATAGGCCACCGATGGTGTCCAGAAGGATTGCAGCAGTGCGTCAGCAAACTCAGTCTGTCCCGGTAATTTGCCGGTACCGGATACTAGCAGTATCAGCCCAAGCACTATCGCCGACCCGATGGCCACCGGGCGCATATTCATAGGACGCTGTTTCACCGTATTATCTGTCTCGGAGTTAATTACCATTGTGTATATTGAATAATGATACCACATTTTAACTCCCGTGGGGTTATCCGTCGCCGGTCAGTGCCAACAAAACAAGGCTCTTAGCCGACTCAGATGGAAACGGGGAGGAGAATGCGGGGGTGTCTTCCGTCACCGCCTTAATAGGTCAGACTGAAGCGGCCATCCTGCCAGTGCCAGACAGGAGATTTCGGTTCACGCTGTGGTGTACCACCTTCGCCTTTATCGCCGACTGAGCCGGCCAGTAACCCTGGAAACCGGACCGGCTGCCGCCGGTGTTCCGGTATTGCCGCCACAGGTCCGTATTAAGAGTATGGTGGACTACTTTCACCGGTATTCTGGGCTGACCGGGCCAGGCGTAGCCCCGGAGACCCACGCGGTGCGTGCCGCCATCCCGGGAGTGGCCAAGGAGCGCCCTCGGCTGTCGCCTCACCGGAACGGATGAGATGTAACCAGGAGGCTGGAAGGAGTACAGATATTCTTTAATCAGCTTCTGCAAGCGATGGTAACTATCGGCTTTTTGCTTTCGGAACAGAAGATATGACGCCGCCAGCAGGCTAGCCCCCAGCGGAGTCGTGAATGGCTCCGGCAGAGCAATCAGAACCAGACCGAAAGTCCTCAGTAACCGGCGAGCCATTTTCTACTCTCCCGCCTTCCCTAAATAAGATAACTCACCAGGAACCAGCCCTGATGAGTCTAAGTACCGGATTTGTGGGTATCCATTTACAATTCTACTATGGAACTGCGTCTTGTCAAGGGATTTTCCCCACAATTTTCAAGATTTTTTTACTGACTCGGAGAGTGTTTGACTTATCACCATGTTTGACTTATCATGCTACGATATACTTATCAAGACACACCGGGACAAGGAGATAATCATGGCTGATATCAGAGTAGAGAAACTGGCCCAGACATTGGTAGACTATTCCGTAGCCGTGCGCCCGGGGGACCGCGTGGCTATCTATGGCAGTAGTGTGGCCGAGCCACTGCTCAAGGCCATCTACGCCCGGGTACTGGAGGCTGGCGGTCACCCGCTGTTACTCAGCTCTCTGCCCGATATTGACGAGGTTTTCTTCCGCTATGCATCTGACGAACAAATCAAGCATGTGCCGAAGCCAATTGAACTGATTATGGATACCTACGATGTCCGTATCTCAGTACTGGCCGAGTCCAATACGAAAGCCCTGAGCAATGTTGACCCGCGTAAAATCGTCCTGCACCAGCAGGCGCGCACGGAATTGATGAAGACCTTTATGCGCCGGTCGGCGGCGAGAGAACTGCGCTGGACTGTCGCCCCCTTCCCCACCCACGCCTTTGCCCAGGATGCCGAAATGGGTCTGGGCGAGTATGAAGACTTCGTCTACCGCTCCTGCCTGCCGGATATGAACGACCCTATTGGCTACTGGCAGCGCTTTTCCGCCCGCCAGCAGAAGATTGTTGACTGGCTTAAGAACAAAAAGGAGGTACATGTCAAGGGACCCGATACTGACCTCCGTCTCAGTGTTGCTGGTCGAGTCTTTGAAAATTGCGACGGTCACTACAACATGCCTGACGGCGAAATCTTCACCGGACCGGTCGAGGACAGCCTTGAGGGCCATGTCTGTTTCTCGTACCCGGCAATCTATCGCGGCCGGGAAGTGGACGGGGTGCGACTTTGGTTCCAGCAGGGCAGGGTGGTGAAAGCCACCGCCGATAAAAACGAGGACTTTCTTAATAAAACGCTGGATACCGATGCCGGTGCCCGCTATATCGGCGAGTTCGCCATTGGCACCAACGAGGGGATTACCCGTTTCACCCGCGAGATACTGTTCGATGAAAAGATAGGTGGCAGTTTCCACATGGCGCTGGGGGCTGGTTATCCCGAAACCGGCAGTAAAAATGAGTCGGCCATCCACTGGGATATGATTTGCGACCTGCGCCAGGGTGGCGAAATCCGGGTGGACGGGGAACTGCTCTACCAGAACGGCCATTTCGCGCTTGATTTCTAAGAGGGCTCCCTCAGCCAACCGATACCATTACAGCACCGTAAATGTTCAACCGTGATATTTTTATAGGCTGGGAGATATAAGGAAGCGGAGAAAGAGAAATGGAAAGGGTCCCTGTCTCACCAAAGAGAGGAGCGGCGGCGGAGCGGGACTGGACAAAAGGAAATATCATTGGCAACCTCTTATCGCTAGGTTGGCCGATGATGGTGGGTGGCAGCCTCAATATGCTGGGGCCGACCATCGACATGATATGGGTGGGCAAACTGGGGACAGCCGCTATTGCCGGGGTGGGCATTTCCGGTATGGTTGTCATGCTGGTGAACTCGATGATGATGGGGCTATACCAGGGTTTGAGAGCCATGGTGGCCCGCTTTATCGGCGCGGGTAATCCCAAGGAAGCTAACCATGTAGCCCAGCAGGCCCTCGTTCTTAGTATTGCCTACTCCATAATTATGGCGGCTATCGGTATTCTCTTTGCCGAGCGGATGCTAATCCTGCTGGGCGTTGGGTCTGATGTCGTCAGGCAAGGAGCACCATACCTGCGCATAAATTTCGTGGGTATGGTGACTATGTCCTTCCGGAATATGACGGAAGCGACGATGCAGGCATCAGGGGATTCCCGGAGACCGATGTGGGTCGCCGTCTTCTTCAGGCTGTTCCACATAGCTCTTTGCCCGTTCCTGGTCTTCGGCTGGTGGCTCTTTCCCCCCATTGGTGTCAGTGGCGCCGCGGTGACCAATGTCTTCTCTCAAGGCCTGGGGGCAGGTATTGGGCTGTGGCTCCTTTTCAGCGGACGGACGCGCCTGCGGCTGAGTCTGAGAAACTTCCGCATTGACCCCGTTATTATCTGGCGTCTGGTAAAGCTGGCCCTTCCTGCTTCTATCACCGCGATGGAAAGGACCTTGGGCAACCTGATATTGATGTGGTTTATGACTCCTTTTGGTACACTGGCGGTAGCCGGACATACCCTCAATCAGAGGGTAGAAATGTTTCTCGCCGTACCGGCAATGGGAATGGGCCAGGCAGCGGGCGTGCTGGCCGGACAGAACCTGGGTGCTCGTCAACCTAAGCGAGCCGAGAGGACTGGGTGGCTGGGGGCTGGCTTTTTATCAGCTATGATGCTAATTCTTTCAGGAGCCATATTGCTCTGGGCCGAAAACATCATTCGCATCTTCAGCTCTGACCCTGACCTGGTGCAGTTAGCCGGTACCTTCCTCAGAATAGCCGCCGCTGGTTACTTGGTAATGGGTGTGTCGGCGGTATTACAGCAGTGTATCAATGGTGCTGGCGACACCCTGGTGCCAATGGTGATTATGCTGCTCAACATGTGGCTGGTACAGGTGCCGCTGGCTTATTTCCTCCCACGGGTTACCAGCCTTGGTGTTTTTGGAGTCCGCTGGGCCATGGTGATTGGCATGGCTACGGCGGCCGTTGTTTACATCATATACTTCCGCCTGGGAAGGTGGAAGCGCCAGAAAGTCTGATACGATAGATTTCCTGAAATTGGGAAAGCCTTGACAGTCATAAGGCAAGGCTTCAACATAGCCTTGTGGGGTGTAGTTTAACCTTCAACCGTGAGATTGCCACTGGATAGGGCGTTTATTAGGGGAAGAAGATGTCATTGCCAGCGAAGAGCACATTGTATAAAGAGTATGTCATTGAGGAGTATGTCAATGTCAAGGAGCCGTTCTACCTGCCCATTAAGGACGAGGTCCAGCTCTTTGAAGCCGCCTACGCTCAGAAGATACCGGTGCTCTTGAAAGGGCCAACCGGCACCGGCAAGACCCGGTTTCTGGAATACATGGCTTTCCGGCTGGCTCGGCCGCTCACCGTGGTCAGACCCCTGGCCACAGATTCTTCACTGCCTGAAACGGCAGCGCCGGGCTTGCCTCTGGTGACGGTTACCTGTCACGAAGACCTGACCGCCAGCGACCTGGTGGGACGGTTCCTCTTGGAGGGCGAGACCACCAAATGGATTGACGGGCCACTTACCCGGGCAGTTAAGGCCGGCGCCATTTGCTACCTCGACGAAATCGTTGAGGCCAGAAAAGACACCATCGTCCTTATCCACCCCCTGACTGACCACCGCCGCATACTGCCCATAGAAAAACTCGGCAAAATCATCGAGGCCAGTGACGGCTTTCTGTTAGTTATCTCTTACAATCCCGGCTATCAGAGCGCCCTCAAAGACCTCAAACACAGTACCCGGCAGCGATTTATTGCTATTGAGTTTGATTACCCGCCACGGGAACTTGAAAAGGAAATCATTAAACACGAGAGCGGTGTTTCTGATGAAATCGCTGACGACCTGGCCAAGCTCGGGGAAAAGATAAGAAATCTTAAAGACCATGGTCTCCAGGAGGTGGCCAGCACCCGCCTTCTCATTTACGCCGGCCGGCTTATTGTCCAGGGCGTGGCCGCGCGCCGGGCCTGTCAGACGGCTGTTGTCTGGGCCGTTACCGATAGCCCGGAAGTCCAGAAGAGCATTGAAGAGGTCGTCTTCTCCATCTTTGTGTAAACTTACTTATCGGGAAAGGCAACTGCTACACTAACGGCATCCCTCTGCCCTTTCGTGCCTTTCTTTTAAGACTAGGCGATTTAGTCAGGCGCCTTTTAGCCATTTCCTTTGTATTTGGCTGAAATTTAGTGTAGGCCATTAGAATTAGTGCGCCAGGACCAAACTGAGGGCTGAACGGCGGGCCGGGGAAACACTGACGGGGATACCGGGGTCCTTGTAGTGTAGTGACTCGCTTGCGTTAGACGCCAACCTTGCTATATCCCTTTCTTGTCTTTTTCCTGACTTTAAAGCAAACATCTAAGTCAAGAGCATCTGCAACTTTGAAAAACGTGCTGAGCGTAGTGTTGTGGTCTCCCTTTTCCAATCTCGATATAGCAGGTTGCCTTGTTCCAATGACCCTAGCAAGCTGAGCTTGGCTAATCTGCAATTGGATTCTACGGTCTATAAAAGCACGAATCATCTCATACTTAGGTCGCAAAGCTTCATACTCCTTGCGAATTCCAGGCTTTTTGAGCAGTTCTGCCTCAAATTCATCGTAGTTTGTGATTCTCCTGTTTTTCATTGTTTTGTACCTACCCACATAACTACCTAACTACCAATATATAACACATTTGTTATATTGTCAATACCTTGACATATAATCATTCATCCTTTTAATAGCTAGACGCCTATCGCTCTCTGAAATTTTATCCTTCTTTTTCAGAATAGCGTGTAGCAATACGAACCTGCGTTCTGTATAAGCAATAAAAAGAATTCTATATATATCTGAGCCATGCTTGATTCTAAGTTCTCTAATACCGGATTTGTCTATTTTCCTTGAGTAAGGCATCCCAAGAAGAATATTGACCTCTCTTAGCAATTTCAGTACGTGCAGAATTTCGGCTATAGCTCCGTCAGGCTGCTGTAGGATAAAATCCTTAACAGGTTCGTTTCCCTTCTTGTCGTCGTAAAAAACAACGCGCCAATCCATGCTGACCATTATATAATATTGAT
>Ga0299912_10002066_pt1 | contig 16415 bp, 14 predicted proteins | sample RVTome_2_FD_207667 | JGI IMG/M metagenome (GOLD analysis project Ga0299912, IMG submission 207667) | Soil microbial communities from uranium-contaminated site in the Upper Colorado River Basin, Wyoming, United States - RVT95D214 (version 2) ... | reverse complement strand
TTGCACATCAACGGGCAGTTCAGGTAAATCCGGGAGCTGCAGAGGAGATTGTCAAAAAAGGAGCTGAGGTGCTTACCTATCCCGATACGCAAGGCAAATCTAATCTGTATTTTTTGCTTGATGAATTGAGTAAGCGCGGCATTGCTCAATTACTTGTCGAAGGCGGTCCGACAGTAACAGCATCATTTTTGAAAGAGCATCTCGCCGATGAAATCCGAATTTATATCTCCCCCAGAATACTCGGCTCACAAGGAGGTGCTGATATAACCAAGTCAATGAATGAATTAACCGAAACCATTGGCTTGCATTATGTTGATACGAAGCGTTTTGGTGATGATACGTGCATAACCGGCTTAACGGAAAAAGCCCTCAGGGAGCTTTCAATCGTCGTTCATCCTTCGTAGTATCCGCTGCTTAGCGTAGCTTGTTACCTTGCGTAGTCTGCTGCGTAGCACCAGTCGCAGAGCAAAGGACTACGGAGAAGGAAAGGAATAAATAATGAAAAATATCGAAGTCCTGGGCTTGGAGACCCTGTCTGAAATCCGCTCTGGGGATAACTTGGCAGATATTATTATCAAGTGCAGCGATGCTGAAATCGGCGGCCTGCAAGACAAAGATATTATCGTTCTTACGAGCAAGATTGTATCTAAAGCCCTCGGGCGAACAAGGAAACTTAGCGAAGTGAAACCCGGCAAAAAAGCCCTGGCAATATCGGCTCGAACCGGCAAAGACGCCAGATGGCTGCAAATGATTTTTGACGAAGGCCATCAGATTCTGGCAATTATCCCCCTTAAAGGTATCATTGAGAGGCACATTATAAATGCCTCGCAGGATAGTGCATCCGGCAAAGAGCTTGTCGAGCACGAGCAGGCCCTCTGCATAACAAGAGGCAAAGATGGCCAAATCCACACCTGCGATGCAGGTATTGACGGCTCCAATCATCCGCCCGATATAGTTAGTCTATTACCCAAAGACCCGGACGCCGAGGCAAGAAAAATAAGAGAGCAAATCCAGAAGCTATCCGGCAAACATGTGGCTGTCATCTTGGCCGATACAGAAATGATACCATTCGGCACGATGGATTTTGCGCTGGGTTCATCGGGTATTGAGCCGATATCGAAAAAGTTCGGCCAGAAGGACTTATTCGGCAAGCCCAAGTTCGGCGGAATAGACCTGACGGCATACGAGCTTACCGTTGCCTCAACCCTCGTCTTTGGCCAAACAGGCGCAGGCATTCCGGTTGCAATAATAAGGGGCTATGAATACGTGATTAGCGAGACTGAGAATATATCAAACACTATCCTGTTACAAGCAAGCGGCGTCGACGTTACCAGAGCAATAAAGGCGACTATGCGGGCTACCGCTTATGCCTGCGGCCTGAAGACCCGCCTGCTTTTGAAAATTGCTTCCTGGTTTGTTTAATGGCTTGTGTCATTTCAAGTTCAGCGAAAAACCTCTTTTTTCATTTTTACTTTTGTGTCATAAGCACTTTGTGATACAGAGAGTTAAATATCGCTGTCTGTAGTAAAAACAAGAGCTGAAAACAGCGATACTCTGCATTGTTCTGCCACCGAAAAATAGAACGGCCAGTTTGAGTAGGTCATATATAGATAATAGCAATGAGTCATCTCATTTTTTTGCTTAACTTGGGCAAAACTTGCTCCGATATAGCATCTAAAACGTGTGTAGATTGTCCGAACTTAGAAAGAAAAGCAAAAATGAGGGCTGAAGCCCTATCGGACGATGTTTTTTGCTATTTTCGGCTTAAAGAGCCGCAATTAACGTCCGAAAAAATATAAGTCCGGCTAAGAAAGGCAGATTGCAATGAAAAAATTGCTGATTTTCTCATTTGCTTTACTGGCATTTATATTATTTGGTTCCCTTGGTTGCGAGAAATATCGTAGTTGTCGGGGAGCTGGGCCGGTGGAACCGGATGTCACTAAAATGTATTTTTTGGATCAGACATGCAAGCCAATGATTGCGGCAGCGGTGAAAGCGGAACCTCTTGCCATGGAACAACCTGCTCCGGTCAAACCAAAGCCGGTAGCTGCCAGTGAGCCCGGTCGGCTTGTAATCTCAAGGATTTATCCGGCTCCGGAATTTGCCATTATTCAAATGGACAAGATAATGCCGGAGGAGGTTGAAATAAACAAACCGTTCGATTACTCTATCAGCGTAAAAAATCTGACGAACGCAACACTAACCAATGTTGTGATAACCGAGGAGCTTCCAGGTAATTTCAAGTACACAAGCTCAGAGCCGAGTGCGAAAGAAAATGCAACTAACCTTGTCTGGAAGATAGAGTCGCTTGAGTCGAAAGACAGCAGGCGAATTAAAGTTACCGGCTTGGCTACAGACGCCAATTCTCTCAGGGTATCTACAACCGTTGTTACCCACTTCTTCCCGGCCAGTGCCGACATAAAAGTAATCCAGCCCAGGTTGGAATTGGCGGTGATGGCTCCGGCTGGCGCTATATTGTGCGATAACATACCGGTAAAAATCGTGGTGACCAATGCGGGAACCGGCTCCGCACGAAATGTTAAAATTGTCAACACGCTCCCGGCAGGCCTGCTGACAACTGACGGCAAGAGCGAAATTTTATTTGATGCCGGAACCCTGTCGGAAGGTCAGTCACGGCAATTCTCGACATACCTTCGGGCCATCAAGACCGGCAAATATGTCAGCAAGACCGTGGCAACAGCTACAGACCTAAAGTCTGAATCACAGGAAAATACAATAGTTGTAGGTAAGCCAGTGCTAATAATCAGCAAGACCGGAACCGAAAAGCAGTATGTCGGTAAGGTGGTAACCTATGCGATAACAGTTACCAACAAGGGAGATGCGCCAGCGAAAAATACTATTATAGAAGATACCATTCCTCAGGGAGTAACCTCTATAAAAGCAACTGCCGGAGCGAAGCTGACCCCGTCAAGGAAAGTAGTGTGGCAATTGGGCACACTTGCGCCTGATGCTTCTCAGAAGGTCCGTGTGTCCTATGTTCCAACTCAAGTAGGGACGCTGACGGATAAGACAGCCGCTATTGCATATTGTGCGGAGGTTGTTACGGCTTCGGCAGAAACTTCAGTGGCCGGAATCTCTGGTGTGCTGCTGGAGGTTATTGACGAGGAGGACCCCATCGAAGTAGGCACCAACGCAACATACATAATCAGGGTCGTCAATCAGGGCTCGGCCCCCGCTACGGGAATCAATATCACCTGTGGTCTGGAAGATAATGTTCGGTATATTTCGTCAACAGGTGCAACGACCGGCTTAGTTGAAGGCAATATGATAAGGTTCGCTCCGTTAGCAAGTCTCGCTCCCAAGGCCAAGGCAGTTTGGCGCGTAGTTGTCCAGGCACTGGCCCCGGCTGATACACGCTTCAAAGTTACTATGAATGCCGACCAGCTTACTCGCCCTGTTGAAGAAAATGAGGCAACACATCTATACAAATAGTATTCTAATAAGATAAGGGCACCACGGCGTAAACCACATCGTGGTGCCCTTATGAAACTGCAACTCTGTTATTTCCACAAGAGCAGCAATCCACTAATTTTAGGTTTTTCTTACCTGTTATCCCGAGCCAAGAGCGTAACCGAGAAATCTCATTTTAGTCTTATGTTTCACGCCAGATTTTAGCTTGATAAACAGCTGGGACGGTTTTTAGCCATTATTTACTTGACATCAGATGTGTTTTTTGATAATATAATATCGTTGTGAGTGCAAGCAGGCGGTTTCGCTACAGCTTATCATTGCATTAATGGCACATCGCAACAGGGAGGCGGGGTGACGCTAAGATTCGATATGAATTGCCCGTGTCTCCCTTTTTTTATGCTCGCAGCGATTTCTGCGATTGAACAAGTCTATAACGCAGTGGGTCAGACTTGACCAAAGCCGGGGAATCAACTATACTCTTTGTATCTAAACGCCGTATTAAACAGAAGAGAAAAATGCCTGAATCTAATAGAGAAAAATTTAAGGAATACTGGAAAAGAACGGAAGTGATTCGAGAATACCAGCGGATGCTTTACACCTTCGGAGATATGGAGCTGCCTTACGTATTTGCTGCCGAGCACAGCCGATTCAGGGATAGAACAGTTGTGAGAAAAGGTATTATTTTGTTTCAAAAGCCGCATATACTACTGCCCGGATATTACAGCGGACCAGAGTTCAAAGGAGGGTTTGAGCATGCAAATGCAATCCCTCCTGAAGCTGTTTATCTTTTCAGAACTATGGGACTGCCTTACTCTCATATAACCAACAAATTAGTAGCTGAAGAACAGATAGAATATGGCAGTTTACAGAATGTCTTAGATGAATTTAACCAGCAGATGGACGAGCAGGAGAACGCAGAAACAGGACTTATAAAAGGCATCCTTAATGGAGCAGACGTCTCTTTAATGAGATATTCATTGGGATTGATAATTAAATCAGCGCCACAAAATGTGAAGGAATTTTTCGAGCACTTAAGGAAACAAAGGGGAGAGCCAATTAGACCTGATGAGAAGATAACGGATGAGGACATCAGGAGATTATTCGAGTAAACCGCGTTAGAAAGCTCAGGCGGTGTTAACCTGCTTTCGCTATGTATTTTTTACTCTCCTAAAGGACGGAGCTTTTTTTCTAACGGGGTAAATCCCCATCATAAACCTTTGGGTGTTCTTTGTATCCTTAATACCAATTGTATTTAATAATAGCGCTTCAGATAGCAAATATGCAAATTATGAATACCTAAACCGTGAGATTGCCACGCCAGCCTTCGGCTGGCTCGCAATGACATCCGTCAGCGCAGTAAATAAGTATAATTCGTATAATTAGTCGCTTGTGTTGTCAGCCGGAGCCCGATAGACATTACTAAGAGCAACTTGAAAAGCGTCAAGAAGAGTTGCTCAACCGTTTTTCACAACAACTCAGTAAGCAAAAACTCGAAGAGCAGCAATAGAAAGAAAAAACGCGAATTTGAATGTTTGGCTAACTTTTGTTTTGCACAATTTCAGGGGCAAATCGGCATTCGCCTGGTTTGCCCCTGACTTCATTGTAGTTGAATCCATATCTCTTGCTTTTTAGCTTGGAGCTGGTGTAGTAACAAGAATCGCTCAGGATTTTTTATTCAACATCTTCTTGCTTCTTAGGATGTGATGATAGTGCTGGGCGAAGCGGTGGGCTTCATCACGAACATATTGTAGCAGCTTGCGGGCGGATGAGTGGGCAGGCAGTTTCAACGGTTTGGAACTCCCCTGCAGGTAAATATCCTCCTCTCGCTTGGCAATCGAAACAATTTTCGTATTTTGTCCCTCGTCCTTTGTCCCTCGTTCCTTGTCGAGTGTGGCGAGCATATTTTTGAGCGCTGCTTCAGCGGCTCTTAGATGACCCAGGCCTCCGTCGATTAAGATAAGGTCTGGCCAGAGTTCTTCGCCACGCAGGGCATATTTGTATCTGCGTCTGACCACTTCGGCAATCATTGCATAGTCATCGATACCTTTTACGGTTTTTATTTTGAATCGCCGATAGCCGTTCTTAAATGGCCTGCCGTCAATGAATTTAACCAGTGCCCCTACCGCCTCCGTTCCTGCGATGTTGGCCACATCGATACCCTCGATAATCCTGACCGGCCCTTCGACAAGCTCAGGGCGGTGAGCAACGTCGAACCGCTGGGGGCATTGCAATATTTCTCGTAGCTGGACGAGGGCTTCGGTCGGGTCTGCGGCGAAGACCTCGGGCTGGACATCTTCGTTGGGCAAGCCCCGGCGGTCGAGCCGTTCAATCAATCGAATACGGTCACGAAACATCGATGCCTTTTCGTACTGAAGCTTTTCAGCCGACTCGGCCATTTGCTTTCGTAGCTGACGCAGGATTGTCGAACGTTTAGACCGCAAAAATTTTATAAGGTCGTTGACGACATTTTTGTATTCCGGCTTGTTAATCTTGGCTGCACACGGGGCAACACATTGCTTTATGCTGTATAAAATACAAGGCCGGAAGAACTTGCGCTTCGGGTCGTTTTCTCTGATGTCCAAGGTGCAGGTTCGGAACTTGAATATTTTTTGCAATTCCACCATAACCAGCCGAAGGTCCTTCGCACCGGCAAAAGGCCCGAACAATCTGCTGCCGGCTGGACGGGGTTTTCTGGTAATATAGACACCCGGGAAATCATCTCCTGCGGTAATTTCCAGATACGGAAAGGTCTTGTCATCGACAAGGTCCGTATTGTAAGGCGGGCGGATGTCCTTTATCAGGCGGGCTTCCTTTAATATTGCATCGACCTCAGTTTCGGTTTCCAGAAAATCGACGGTTTGTGTTTTACTGAGCATCTCGGTTATTTTTGGCCCGCGTGAAGTGGCTATGTCGCCGGCTGGCTGAAAATAGCTGGCCACTCGTGACCGCAGATTTTTGGCCTTGCCAATATAGAGAACCTTGTCCTTCGGGCCTTTCATAAAATAAAGGCCCGGACCTGTAGGAAAGCCCTTTATTTGCCGGCGAATCGAATCAAACCTGTCTTTTTCTTTGTCAGAATCCATTTGTATTGTATTTTATCAATTAGCTTGGAATAATCCCTAAAAAGTGTAAGAACAGCAGTTTATTTTAGCCCTCTGTCGTTGCTTGTAAAAGCGTTTTCTGCCTTTTTTGTCGTAGAATGAGGCAAAACGTTTGTCAATTAACTCCGGTTAGATACAATTGCTACTCTGCGAAGCAGTCGCTTCCATTCTCCGTAGTATTACGAAGGATGAAACGTAGCACGAGTTGCTCTCCGATTCAGAACTATTTGGTAATAAGGGCTGATTATGCAACCTACTCGTCTGGGCGGAGGCCCAGCCGTAGTCCCGAAAATCGATTTAAAACCCAGCCAGACTATCGTTTTTATCGGCGACAGTATAACTGATATGGGCAGATGCCAGCCGGCTTACAGGCCTCTTGGTTTTGGTTATGTGCACTTTGTCGGCAATCTGCTTTGGGCAAAGTATCAACAGTTGAATCTCAATATTGTGAATACAGGCATAAGCGGTAATACCGTCCGGGACCTGAAGAATCGTTGGGCAAAAGATTGTCTTGAGTATAAGCCGGACATTTTAAGCGTCCTTATCGGCATAAATGACCTGTGGCGTCGGTATGGAGAGCCAGAAAAGATACCTGCTGCGGTATATCCTGATGAGTATGAATTAACATACAGGCAGTTACTTTCGCTCGTCTCGGCGGAGCGAGCCGTAGCCGGGCAGGTAAAACAAAAATGTAACAGCCAGCTTGTGTTAATTGAGCCCTTTATGTTTTGTGATGATTTAGAAAATAAAATTTTTCAGGACCTTTGGACCTACATTCGGATAGTTCATCATCTGGCGAAAGAGTTTGATGCTGTTTTAGTGCCGTTGCAAAGCTGGATTGATGAACAAATCAAGCAGATACCTCCTGAGAAATGGTCGCATGATTCGGTGCATCCTTACATCTGGGCGCATGCTTGGATTGCGCAGCGATGGCTTGAAGCTACAGGTCTCTAAAAAATTTTCTCTGTCAAAAAAAATTTTTTCTCACTATAGATTCAGTAGCTACAAGGGTTAAGAAAAAAGGTTGACAAATTTATCAAAAAAATTCTGACTTTAGTCTTTACAGCTTATTAAATTATCATTAATCTGCCGATACTAACTTTACAGCTTTTGTTACTATATCTGGAGTAATTCCTGATTTTTCTTACTATATGTTGTGGTACCGATGACGTTCGTTTTTGAGCGGGGAGATACGTAAAATGTCCTACAAGTTCGAGCCTGAAAATCCCTTTAAGAACCAGTCCGCCGCAGGTGGACAATCCCAAATGACTGTCGCAAACGGCGAATCTAAGGGTTTGAAAATAGAACATTTCTTTTCAAGCCCCGGCGTGCACCCATTTGAGCAAATCGAATGGGAGCTGCGTTCGGCCAAGATTACAAACGACACTGGTGAGGCAATCTTCGAGCAGGATAATATTGAAGTTCCGATATTCTGGAGCCAATTGGCAACAAAGGTTGTGGCAAGCAAATACTTTTACGGTGATATCGGCTCCGGACAGCGGGAACATTCGGTGAAGCAGCTTGTCCATCGTGTTTGCAAAGCGATTGCCGACCGCGGTAAAAGGGATGGTTACTTTGCTACTGATGAGGATGCCGAGATTTTCTACAATGAGCTGACCTGGCTGTGCGTAAATCAATATGGGGCATTTAATTCTCCTGTGTGGTTTAATGTGGGCCTTTTTGACGTCTATGAGATTGCCGGCAGCAGGCATAATTTCCACTGGGACCCACGCTCGCAAGCCGCCGTTGCCTGTAAAAACAGCTACGAATACCCACAGGCATCTGCCTGCTTCATTCAATCCGTTAAAGATTCGATGGAAGATATAATGCGCCTGGCAATGAGCGAAGCAATGCTGTTTAAGCACGGTTCCGGCACCGGAACCGACCTTTCAACACTGCGGAGCAGCAAAGAAAAGCTATCCGGCGGAGGAAAACCATCCGGGCCTTTGAGTTTTATGAGGGTCTATGACCAGATAGCAGCCGTGATTAAATCGGGCGGAAAGACCCGGCGGGCAGCAAAAATGCAGTCGCTAAAGGTCCGTCATCCCGATATTAAGGAGTTTATTACCTGCAAGACGGAAGAGGAGAAGAAGGCCTGGGCACTTATCGAGGCCGGCTACGATGGCGACCACAACAACGAAGCATATAGCAGCGTGATGTTCCAGAATTCCAATCTGTCTGTCCGTGTAACCGATGAGTTTATGCAGGCGGTGGAAAAGGATGCAAAATGGGCTACCTATGCCGTAACAACAGGTGAAAAAATGCAGGAGTACCCGGCTCGTGAGTTGATGCAGTTAATTGCCGAGGGCACAAGAATCTGCGGAGACCCGGGTATTCAGTATGACAGTACCATAAACCGCTGGCACACCTGCCCGAATAGCGGGCCGATTAACGCTTCAAACCCCTGCAGTGAATATATGTTCATCGATAATTCGGCCTGCAATCTGGCTTCATTGAATCTTATGAAGTTTCGCAGGGAGGATAATTCTTTCGACATTGAGGCATTCAAGCGGGCGATTCGCCTCTTTATTATTGCTCAGGAGATTCTGGTTGATAGTGGAAGTTATCCGGACAAAGAAATTGCTGAAAACAGCCATTTGTTCCGTCCGATTGGCCTTGGTTACGCTAATCTCGGCTCTTTTATTATGAGCCAGGCCCTTCCTTATGATTCCGACCAGGCAAGGGCATTGGCCTCGGCCATCAGCACCATAATGACGGGAGCTGCTTACACGGCAAGTGCCGAAATAGCTTCGATAAAAGGGCCTTTTGAGGGATTTGGCAAGAACGCAGATTCTATGCTCAAGATTATAAATATGCATCGCCAGCATGCTTGTGATATTCCGGAATCTCATTGTCCGGCTTACTTGCGCAATGCCGCAAAGGATGCCTGGGACCAGGCCCTTGACGCCGGCACCAAAATGGGCTTTCGTAACGCTCAAGCAACTGTCCTTGCGCCGACGGGCACTATCGGCTTTATGATGGACTGTGATACGACAGGTATTGAGCCGGATATAGCGCTGGTTAAATATAAGTTGCTGGCCGGCGGCGGAATGCTCAAACTCGTCAACAAAACCGTGCCGATGGCTCTGGGTTGGCTTGGCTATAGCATCGACGACATCAAATCTATCTGCGACTACATAGATAAAAATGAAACTATTGAAGGGGCAGAAAAACTCAATCCGGAGCACTTGCCGGTTTTTGATTGTGCTTTTAAGCCGCGCAACGGCAAAAGGTATATCCATTATATAGCACATCTAAAAATGATGGCTGCGGTTCAGCCGTTCATATCCGGTGCCATAAGCAAGACCATCAATATGCCGAAGGAAAGCACAACCGAGGAAATTGCCGCTGCTTATATGGAGGGCTGGAAGCTGGGACTAAAGGCCGTGGCAATCTATCGCGACGGCTCCAAAAAACTCCAGCCCGTTTCTACCAAAAAACACAGGAAAGCAAAGGCAGAAGCAGAGACGTCCATTCCTGCCCGTCCATTCAGGCGCCGACTGCCGGATACACGCCATAGTATAACGCATAAATTTTCTGTCGCAGGGCATGAGGGCTACCTGACGGTAGGGCTGTATGAAGACGGTCAGCCGGGTGAGCTGTTTATCACTATGGCTAAGGAGGGCAGCACCGTCGGCGGTCTTATGGATGTTATTGGCACCTGCACCTCTATGGCTCTTCAATATGGCGTGCCGCTGATTACGCTGGTGGATAAGTTTCGCCACGCCAGATTTGAGCCATCAGGAATGACGTCAAATAAGGAGATTCCCTTTGCTAAAAGCTTGATTGATTATATTTTCTGCTGGCTGGGCTGTCGGTTTATACCCGGCTATGCGGAGAAAAATACTCCCAATAGAGCAGAGGTGCCGGCCACAGCTAACAAGGATATAACAACCGCCAAGCAATTGGTGGAAAAGACCAAAGACCTTGCACAAAAAATTGCCGAAGCAAAGGCCGGGGTAAAAATCAGAGCAAAGGATGAAGACCAGGATTTATCAGAGCCGGAGCAGGTAAGTAAGCAGCCAACTTCGACCACCATAAACAGACTTGCCGGCCTGGCATCTCGAATCAAGACTTTTGTAGGTTCAGCTATCAGCGATAGTCAAGAGCAATTGCAATCTGATATGGAGGTTATGGAGCAATTTAACGCCCAATTTGCGCATTTCGGCGACGATGCTCCTGCCTGTGATATTTGCGGGGCGATTACGGTCCGCAACGGCACCTGCTACAAGTGCTTCAACTGCGGCAACTCTATGGGCTGCTCCTGAGAATTGATTATTTTCTATTGATTATTATTCTTATCTCAGGCCAAGTCTTTGAATTAACTTCACTTAAGAATCTAAATTTTCCAAAAATAGTTTGACAGGCCTGACTAATTCTCTAAAATATCAGCTTTCTTATAGTTGATGGGTTTTTCTATGAAGAGTTTTCTGGCGAAAAAAGGTGAAGTTGAGCAAAAATGGCTGCTGGTAGATGCCGAAGGGGCTATCTTAGGCCGAATGGCTGCGAAAATAGCACCGATACTTATGGGCAAAACCAAGCCAACTTATACTCCGCACGTAGATACAGGCGATTTTGTGATTGTTGTAAATGCCGACAAGATAAGGGTTACCGGCAAAAAGGCCGAGGTAAAAGAATACGATTATTATACGCACCATCCCGGCGGCCATAAATACGTCAGTTTCGCCGATATGATGGCCAGAAAACCTGAAAAGGTGGTTGAAATGGCGGTAAGGCGGATGCTGCCTAAAAATGCACTTAGCAGAAAGATGCTTAAAAAATTGAAGATTTACCGTGGCCCGGAACACAAGCACCAGGCCCAAAAACCCGAAAAGATAGAGTTGTTTTAGATTAGGTAAAATTAGGTAAAAATACAAATTATGGCAAAGACCCAAGTTGATAATCCTGCAGTTAAACCGGCTGCCCAGACCAAGGTGGAAAAGAAGGGAGCTGATAAGGGTGGTTACTACTGGGGCACCGGCAGAAGAAAAAGCTCCGTCGCCCGTGTCAGAATTAAACCCGGCACCGGCAAATTATTGATTAACAAAAAAGAGCTTGGAGATTACTTCAAACTGGAGCAGGACAGAAAATCAGTTTTGGCGCCCTTATTGACAGTTGGGGCGGAAAAATCATTCGACGTTTTTATTAACGTCAAAGGAGGCGGAATTACAGGACAGGCGGGAGCATCGCTGCTGGGAATTGCCAGGGCGTTGAGGAATTACGACGAGAGCTATATCCAGCTGTTGCGGGATGGCGGCCATCTTACTCGTGACCCGAGGATGGTCGAGAGGAAAAAGCCGGGACAGTCAGGTGCGAGAAGGAGATTCCAGTTCTCGAAGCGTTAGTCGATTAATGTTTTGGACTTTGAGAGGCCGCTGGAATCTTCCAGCGGCCTTTTTAATTACTATGGAGCTAAAGTATGTTTGGTCACAGTGAAAAATTGAAAGGCGCGGCTTTGATGGTTACGGCATGTGTGTTTTTTTGTGTGATGGCCTCGCTGGTAAAACTGGTATTGCATGTCGATGCTTTTAAAATAGGTCTGTGGCGGTTTGTTATCGGCATGGGCCTGCTTGGAACGGCGGCGATGTTTGCAAAGATACAATTAAAGTTCCACAATTGGCGGCTGTTATTTGTCCGGGGATTACTTGGCGGGGCAGGAATTGTAATAATGTACTTTGCGATTGTAAAGCTGGGTATGAGCAAAGGGATAGTTCTGGTATCGACCTATCCGATTTTTGCCTACATCTTCAGCATAGTATTGCTTAAAGAAAGACCGAGTGTGATGTCAGCTCTGCTGATAGTGGCGGCATTTACCGGAATCTGCCTCGTAGCTGGAGGCAATAGCGACATCACAAATATTTTTGAGAGCTTTGGACTCTATGAAATGCTGGCGGTCAGCGTCGGTGTGATGGGCGGGCTGTGCATAGTGACGATACGCAAGCTCCACGAGACAGATTCTTCATATGCGATTTATTTTTCGCAATGTGCCATAGGATTTTTGATAGCGGTGGTTCCTGCAAGTGCAGGGTCGAGTGAGATTGATTTCGGAGATTGTTTGATTCTTGTGCTTATCGGAGTGACGGCAACGGTCGGACAGCTTATGATGACTCAGAGTTACAAGCACCTGCCGGTCCGAATGGGAGCCACACTGGCTATGCTTGAGCCGGTGTTTTGTTACCTTGCCGGCGTGGCTTTATTCGGCGAACTAATTTCGGCCAAATCCATTATGGGGACTCTATTGATTATTGGCTCCTGTGTGGCCATGCTTTTACACGATGGGCGTCCTGCAAGCGTCGCAACAAGATTGGTTGAGAAGACAGAGTTTGTTTAAGAAATCGGAGTTGGCGGCAGTTATTTGCCGGGCTTTGGTTTGCAAAGTGCCAGTGAGTAGATTACAATAGACGCGACCCCCGCCGTTTTGCTTCGCCTGCTGCCTCGTCTTGCGACGAGCGTCGCAGAGGCATGCAAAATCGAAGCTGCGGGGGAGCGGCTGTTTTTTTATCAGAAGGAGAAACTATGATAAAAGTTGCGATAATCGGGGCAAGCGGATATACCGGAGCTGAATCGATACGGATTATCATCCAGCATAGTGAGGCAGAGCTGGTCTATTTAACCGCCCTGCCGGAAGAATGCGGGGCTGTGGAGGATGTTTTCCCGCAGTTTAAGGGCCGGTGCAATCTGCAAATCGAGCCGTTGGATTTGGGTAAACTGTCCGGCCTGGCCGATGTTGCCCTTTGCTGTCTTCCTCATAAAATCTCTATGGCGTTTGTTCCGAAACTTTTAGACGCAGGGCTAAAGGTCGTTGATTTTAGTGCGGATTATCGACTAAAAGATGTAGCTGTTTACGAGGAGTTCTATAAGGTTAAGCATACCGATACTGCCAATCTATCACGGGCGGTATTCGGCCTGCCGGAGTTGTTCCGCAAGCAGATAAAAGGCGCTGATTTAGTCGCTAATCCCGGCTGTTTTCCTACAGGTGCATTACTGGCGTTAGCTCCGCTGTTAAAGGAAGGCCTTATCGAGACAGATTCGATTATCGATAATGCGGTAACCGGTATATCAGGGGCAGGCCGAAATCCTTCGAGCAAATTTCATTTTCCGAATATGAATGAAAATTTATTTGCCTACGGCATCGGCTCACACCGTCATATGCCGGAGATGGAGCAAATCGCTGGTGAAATTTCCGGCTCGTCTGTGAAGATACTGTTTCAGCCACACGCAGGGCCTTTCGACAGGGGGATTCTCTCAAGCATATATTGTCAGCCAAAGGGTAAGGTAAGTAATAAGCGATTGGCAAAACTTTATAAGGATTTCTACGCCGACGAGCCGTTTGTGCAGATATGCAAGGATGCCCCTGCTGTTAAGGACGTCGCCGCGACGAATTATTGCCATATCTTTGCAACCTGTGTCAAAGGCAGGATTGTAATATTCTCAGCAATTGACAATCTGGTAAAGGGCGCATCAGGCCAGGCAATTCAGAATATGAATATCATCTTCGGCCTTGAAGAAACCCTGGGGCTTGCTTAGGATCGAATATGGCCGAATGTATTCTGAAAGTTGCTACGTGTCAGTTTGCTGTAGGAAAATCTATTGAGCGAAACTCCCAGCGGATTCAAGATTTTCTACGGCAAGCACACAAAGCCAAGGCAGACATTGTGCATTTTCCTGAATGTGCGATGAGCGGCTACGCAGGATTCGACTTTCCAAACTTTGATGGGTTTGACTGGGAACTTCTCAAAGAAGAAACCTTCAAGATAGTGGCTTTGGCAGGCAAATTGAAGCTGTGGGTTGTATTAGGCAGCGTCCATCCGCTGACCCCCGACAAAAACATTCGGGGGCGGGCCAAGCCAAATAAGCCCGCCACACGTATGGCGGGCAAGCCGCACAACAGTCTCTATCTGATTGGCCCTGACGGCAAAATTCGTGACCGATATGACAAGCGTTTTTGTGTGGCCGGCGAATTGCGCCGTTTTACACCCGGCAATAGGTTTGTTTATTTCACCGTCAACGGCGTAAAATGCTCGCTTCTTATATGTTTCGATTTGCGTTTTCCCGAGCTTTACAGGGCATTGTATAAGCAGGACATCAACTGTGTATTTCAATCGTTTTATAACGCCCGGCAAAAAGGCCCAAGCGTTCACACTCATATTATGCGACAAACGATGCAGTGCCACGCAGCGACGAATCATTTTTGGGTGAGTATGTCAAATGCGAGCGGATACTATTCGCCATATCCATCATGTTTCATTCAGCCGGATGGCAAAATTGTCCGCCAGCTCAAAGCCAATCGGCCCGGTATGATGGTCAACACGGTTGATATGAGCAAAAAATTCTACGACCCGACGGCCGGCTTTCGTGAAATCGCCATTGCAGGTAAACTAACCAATGGATAAAAGATAGAACTGTTTTGTAATAGTAATTACAATTGTCACCAAATGGAAATGATAAAAAAGCGGACTAAATTAGAGGATTTTGACGAAGAATTGCGTAAGGCAGAGGGGCGTCCCTATAAGGAAGTGTTAGCTCTTTATGGCACTTTATTTGCAGAGGCCGTTTCGCTCGGAATTTTCAATGAGGATAATATCCTCGATGGTATCGGGGTAGATATAAGGATTGCAAAAGCTATAAATGGATTAGGTTCGTGATAGATGGCAAGTATACAAAAAGAATTTGAATTATTGTTAGAAAAAGTTGGAACACAAAATGGTTTTCAATGCAAAAAATATAAGAGTATAAATCGTGGTACCAACAATATAGTAGAGTTATCTGGACGAATCGGTTGTTTGCTCTATATTAAAATTATATCAAAAGAACCATACCGATGGGGCGTTACAAAAACCCGAATCGAAGAGTTGGAAAATTTACATAAGAAATGGTTTGTAGTTCTATTGTATGAAACACCTGAGAACGGATACCTATTATCAGATGGTGATGTAAAACGTTATATAAGTGAGAATCTTTGGCCTTTAGGGAGGGGTCGAAATAAGAATGAATATAAGGTACAGCCAGGAAAGACGCTAAAATACAATAAACAACCATTTGAGACATTTGAGGAGTTTATAAGATTCTTGAATATAAAATAATATTCTTGAGATTATATGATTTGTTAAACATAGTTTGAAATTGCATACGATTAGGAATAATCCTAAAGAGATGAGAGAAACAGAATGGTAAGTCATCCCATAATTACTGAAATTGATGTATTGGTTGCAACTATTGCTTTTTTAAGAGAACGGGGAGTTGTGTGTTATGGAATCTCGGTCCCAAGGGGAAAGGGAATAGAGAAAAGCGCTGCGGAAGCCAGTGCTTGGGCAGCTTTAGGCAACGACATACCGCGTACTTATCCATTTTCGGCTGAAGGTGCGGATATAATAGGCATATCTGCGACTGAGTGGTGGAAGATTGAATGCAAGGGTTCCGGAGTAGGAAAACCGCAGACCCAAAGAAATAATTTTGATCGGGCTCTTGCAAGTGCAGTCAGTTATTATGAAGAAAAACCTACAAATCTTCCTAAGGAGTATGACCAGTATCAGAATGCACAGCCTTATTTAGGTTTAGCATTACCATCCTCCCAGGCATACTTGAATGAATTAAAGAGAAGGGTACGCTTGCCGTTACGAAAAGCCTTGAATCTGTGGGTTTTACTTTACGAATCTGACTCAAAAAAAATCAGGGCGATATCACCAGAAGATGGCTATTGAATTCCGACGCATAAATTCTCATTCTATTTTGTTTATTTAAGAAAGAATTTGATATGAAAAATAATACGATTACAGCTCCAAAGGGTTTTTTGGCGGCGGGGGTGCATTGCGGGATAAAAAAATCCGGCAATCTGGATTTGGGAATGATTGTTTGTCCAACAGGGGCAAAGGCCGCGGCGGT
>Ga0299912_10002064_pt1 | contig 16428 bp, 13 predicted proteins | sample RVTome_2_FD_207667 | JGI IMG/M metagenome (GOLD analysis project Ga0299912, IMG submission 207667) | Soil microbial communities from uranium-contaminated site in the Upper Colorado River Basin, Wyoming, United States - RVT95D214 (version 2) ... | reverse complement strand
AAGCGGGATAAAGATTCTTTTCATAAGGTTTCCTCCGGGGCCATGGCCCGTTTCCCTTCTATTTTATCACGGCGGTCCGGCCGGGCGCGGCGCCGGGCGAAGTTGACGCCACGCTGCGGACATGATAGGAGTTGCGGTCGGACAGGGTGCGGCGTGAAAGCGAAAACCGTCTGTGTCGTCGGCCTCGACCTGGCGGGCTCACCGAAGCGGCCGACGGGGGCCTGCCGGCTGAGCGGCGGACGGGCATGCACGGCCATCCTCTTCTCGGACGAGGAGATCCTGGCCTATGTCGCGGCCGCCCGGCCCGCTCTCGTCACGATCGACGCGCCGCTCCACCTCCCGCCCGGGCGGACGTCCATCCATGACCGGAACGCGGTCCACTATCGTCCCTGCGACCTCGAGCTCAGGGCACGCGGCATCCCGTTTTTCCCGATCACCCTCGGGCCGATGAGGACCCTCACCGAGCGAGGCATGGCGCTCCGCGCCGCGCTCGAGGGGCGCGGTTTTCGGGTCGCGGAGATGTATCCCGGCGGTGCGCAGGATGTCTGGGGCCTCCCCCGGGCGCGGCGAGATCCGGCCGCTCTCCGCCGGGGCCTGGCCCGGAGAGGGGCGGCGGGCCTCGCCCCGCGCATCTCCGACCACGAGCTCGACGCGGCCACGGGAGCGCTCGTGGGGCTCCTTTACCTCGAAGGACAAGCGGAAGTCTACGGCGATTTTCAAAGCGGGGCGATCCTTATGCCTCCGGGACCCAACCGGCGCCGGACGCGGCGTCCGGGCCGCGAACGCCCGCCGCTCAGCGGGAGAAAAAACGCTGCCCGCGTTCCGTCGCCGGGCAGATGACGGAGAGGGCCCGGGGCAGGACGCGGAATTCGACCCTGTCGCGCGCACCCAAATACTCGCCGTGGTACTGCACGGGCAGGTCGCGCCCGGTGATGATCACGCGCCGGGCCTTGAAATGGGGCAGCCGTTTCTGGTAACGCCCGAAGTAGATGAGCGGGAAAGCCCGAGTGTACTGGCCGCTCGTCATTTCGTAGAGCGTCACATCGAGATAGCCGTCGTCCAGCCGGGCCCGGGGAGCGATGAACCAGCTGTAACCGTAGTAGTTGGTCTTGGCGATGATGCAGTCAAAGAACCGCGACTCGATGACCCGCCGCTCGAACCGCTCGCCCCGGTCGTCTATTCCATCGAGAAGCTCGATGGTCTTCTGTTCGCGCGGATAGCTGAGGAGCCGGCGGACGACTTTGCGGTGTCCCCAGGCGCCCAGGACGTTGCGGAGGTGTTTTTCCTCGGTCGCCGCGGCCGTCGCGCCGACGCTGCCGAACCCGAAACAGCGTCCCTCGACCTCCACGAGGTCGACGCGCCGGGCGACCCCGGTCGCCAGGTGGTCGATGGCCCGCCGCGGATTTTTGGGGATCCCGAAGGCCTTGCGGAAGGCGTTCCCGCTGCCGAAGGGGATGATGCCGAGGACGATGGAACTCAGCCGCCCGGCCTCGTGCAGGCCCTGGAGCGTATCCGCGATCGTCCCGTCCCCGCCGACGGCGACGAGGATATCCGAATCCCGGCCGATCTCCCGGGCCCGTTCGACGGTCGTCCGGACGTCGCCGAAGACGTCGTGGATGTCGCCCGGGAGTTTGGCCTGGAGATAATTCCGGAGCTTCCGTTTCCGCACCCATTGGGAATTGGACGCCCGGGGGTTGATCAGGCAAGTGATCTGGCCGGGAAATTCCGCGCGGTCGAACATCTTCATTCTCTATGAGCCGTTCCTTATAACATGGGAGCGGGGGACTGTCAAAATCGCCCCTGGGGACAGGCCTGTCGGCTCCATTCAGGACCGTTTTGCCCGGCCGGCTAATCCTCCGCGGCCGCCCCGGAACCTCACTTTATCCGTTGCGGAGAAGGACTACCATAACGAATAAGAAGGCCCGATTTCAACCCTCACGCCCCCTCCCGCTCCCGCCGCAGCCGGCCGGCGCGTTGTCAGACGGCCGCTTCTTGGGCTACAATGGGTCGGAGCTGGGCGAATCATGGTTCGCACGAAAGTCGAAACAACCTTCGAAAGCCGGGGCCGGACTTTTCTTCTGCGCGTCGAGGACTCCTCCGAGGCGGCGGACTATCAGAAGTACGAGGACTTGCGGAATGCGGTCTGGGGCTTTCCCGAAGACCATCTGGCCGGGACGCGGAACATGATGTGCGAGAACTTCCTCCACGAGGGGTCGAGCCTCTTCATCGGGGCGTTCGTCGGCGATGAGGCCGGGCATTTCTCTAGGAAGGCCGCGCCTCTCGCGGGCTTTTGCTACGGATTCGTCGGCCGGCGCGACAAAACACGGGGCTTTCGCGACCCCGCCAACCTCTGGTTCTACGCTCAATATACCGCCGTCCGGCCGGAGTTCCAGGGCATCGGCCTCGGCGTTCGCCTCAAGGAGTTCCAGCGGCAGGTCCTGCTCGACCACTACGGTGTCACCCAGGTTGTCTGCACCTTCGACCCCCTGACCGCCGTCAACGCCCAACGGAACATCCGCCATTTCGGGATGGCGGTCGTCGATTACCGCGTGTCCACCTACGGCGAGTACGGCGGGTTTCTCAACCGGCTCGACGTACCCACGGACCGATTCTTCATGGCCTGGGACCTCGAGCGGAAGCCGGGCAGGCCGGAGTACGACCTCGAGGCGGCCCTGGCTGCCCCCCGGCCCATCTGGACCGGCGAGCGCCGCGTCGCCGGAAAGAGTTCGGCGCTCGAGCTTGAGGTCGTGGAGGGGACGGACCCGGAGGCCGCGGGCGACCCCTTGCTCGTCCGTATTCCGCTCGATTTCTACCGGATGCTGCAGGAGACGGACGTCGCGGATGGAGAGGTCCGACGGATCCCGCTGGACTGGAGGATGGCCACGCGCACCGTTTTTCAGGCCCTCTTCGCCCGGGGTTATGGGGTCGTCGACTTCCGGAAGGCGGAAGGCCCCCCCTCCGCCCATTATTATGTGTTGTCACGGACCCTCCTGCCCGCACGATGAACAAGCCGCCGCTCGTCCGGACCCAGTCCCTCGCCAAGGCGTATCTCCTCGGCGACGTCCGGGTCGCGGCGCTCGAGGACGTGACCCTGGCCGTCGGCGAGGGCCGTTTCGTCGCCGTCACCGGGGCCTCGGGCTCGGGCAAGTCGACGCTCCTCAACCTGCTCGGCGGTCTGGACACGCCGACCGGCGGGACGATCGAAGTCGGCGGGGTCCTCATCTCGGCCATGGACCGGGAAGCGCTGGCCCGTTTCCGGAGATTCGGCGCCGGCATGATCTTCCAGTCCTTCAACCTCCTCCCGTCCCGGACCGCTCTCGAGAACGTTGAGCTCCCTCTTGTCTTTTCGAACGTCGACAAAAAGGAGAGGCGGCGCCGGGCCGCCGAGTTCCTCGCAAAGGTCGGGCTGGCCCACCGGGCGAACCACCGGCCGTCGGAGCTCTCTGGCGGGGAGCAACAGCGGGTGGCCGTGGCCCGGGCCCTGGCCAACGGCCCGCGGCTCCTTCTGGCCGACGAGCCGACGGGGAATCTGGACACCCGGACGTCGCGGGAGATCGTCGGCCTCCTCGCCGAGCTCAACCGCGACCGGCATCTGACCGTCATCATGGTCTCCCACGAAGAAAGCCTCGTCCGCGAATTCGCCCAGGACGTCGTGCGGCTGCGTGACGGCCGGGTCATCGCGACGGAGAGCCTGGCATGAGATTCGCGGACGCCGTCGAATTCGCCCTGGACAGTCTCCGCAAGCGGCGGCTGCGGACCTTCCTCACCGCGTCCGGGGTGATGATCGGCATCGGCGCGCTCGTCTCCATGATCTCCTTCGGCAAGGGGATGCAGAAAAACGTCTCCGAAGCCTTCAAGGCCTCCGGCCTCTTCAACACGATCATGGTCATGCCCGCGGGGGCGGGGATCCCCTTGGGCGACCCGGACCGGCCGCTTCGTCCGCCGGAGAAGACCGCCCGGGCCGACGCCGTTCTCGACGAGGCCGCCGTCGCCGAGATCTCCAGGCTGCCCGGCGTCCGGATGGCCTACCCGGAGGTCAACTTCCCGGCCCTGGTCAGCCTCGAGGGAGAGGAGGAGTTCCGGCTCGTCCAGGTCATCCCCGCGGCCGTCCTGGCCTCGGGCACCGCGCAGGTCCGGTGGGGACGGAGCTACGCCTCGGACAACGAGGAGGGCGTCATCGTCAGCCGGACGCTCCTGCGCCGCTTGGGGACGTCCGAGCCCGGGGCGGGCGTGGGCAAGACGCTGCGGATCACATCCGTCTCCGTTGACTTTGGCCAGCTCGCCGGCCTCGACCTCTCGACCCTTTTTTCCGGACAGAAACTCCCGGTGGCCCGGGAGGGCTACGATTTCCCCATCGTCGGCGTCACCGACGTCAACGCCTTCGGCGGCGGGCCCGGAGCGCTCCAGAGCGATGTCCTCATCCCGCCGGGAACGGCCCGCCGGATCAAGCGGCTCCCGTTCACCAGCATTTGGGACCTTTTAAGGATGAGGGGCGGGCGGCTCGGCTATTCGGCCGTGAGCGTCAAACTCGAGTCGCTCGCCGACCTGGAACGCGTCGCGTCCCGGGTCCGCGAGATGGGGTTCACGACCTTGGCCCTGGCCGACCAGTTCGAGGAGATCACGCGGGCCTTTTATGTCATGGACATGATCCTGGCTGCCGTGGGCATGATCGCCATCGTCGTCGCCGCCCTCGGCATCGTCAACACCATGGTCATGTCCATCCTGGAGCGCTTCCGGGAGATCGGCGTCATGAAGGCCGTCGGAGCGGGGGACAAGGACGTCAAGAGGGTCTTTTTCTTCGAGTCCGGGGCGATCGGCCTCGTCGGCGGAGCGGCCGGGTGCGCGCTCGGCTGGGCGACGAGCCTCGTCATCAACCGGATCGTCAATCTCCTTTTGGCCCGGCAGGGGATGCCTCATTTCGACTACTTCGCTTTTCCGCTCTGGATCTTCCTCGGGGCGGTCGCCTTCTCCCTGCTGGTCAGTCTCGTCTCCGGCATCTACCCGGCCCGCCGGGCCGCCCGCGTCGACCCCGTCGTCGCCCTTCGTCACGATTAAGCCCGGGTCCGCGATAAGTGGGGACACGGGCCCGAGGTCCGGATCCCGATTTTCTGATATAATGCCCGTCTTATGTGCGGCGCACTCGGCCTCCTCTTAAGACGTCAAAGACTTCTCCGCGCGGGATTCAAGGAGCAGCCATGATAAATCGCCGGATCGGATTCGTTCTGACCATTGGGCTCGTTTTCGCCGTCGCCTCTTGCACGGTCGCCAAAACACCGCCGACCGTTGAGGCGAGGGCGCGGGAACTTCATCAGAAGATCCTGACCGTGGACACGCATTGCGATACGGCCTTCGGCCTCCTGCGTCAGGACTGGCGCATCGGCGACCGCCACGACCCGGCCCAGCGGGGAAGCGGGAAGATCGACCTGCCGCGTATGGTCGAGGGCGGCCTGGACGCCGAGTTCTTTGCCGCTTTCGTCGGCCAAGGGCCCCGGACGCCCGAAGGCTACGCCAAAGCAAAGGAGCGGGCGCTCCAGGTCATTGCGGCCCTCTATAAAATGGCCGAGGATTACCCCACCCTCGTCGGTCTGGCCTTCACGCCCGACGACGCCTACCGTTTGAAAAGAGAGGGCAAACGCATCGCCTTCATCGGGATGGAGAACGGATACCCGCTCGGTTTGGATATTCCCCTCGTGGAGTCCTTTTTCAAGAGGGGCGTTCGCTACATCACGCTCGTTCATTCGTCCGACAACGACATCTGCGACTCGGCCACGGACAGGCGGAACCCCGAGGACAACGGGCTGAGCGAGTTCGGCCGCCGCGTCGTCGCCGAGTGCAATCGCGTCGGCATGCTCGTGGACATTTCCCACGCCTCGGAGAAATCGTTTTTCGACGTCCTGGCGGCCTCGCGGGCCCCCATCTTCGCCTCCCACTCGAGCGCCCGGGCCGTCTGCGACAATCCGCGCAATCTCTCCGACGACCAGCTCCGCGCCCTGGCCCGCAAGGACGGCGTCATCCAGATCTGTTTTCTGTCCGCCTATGTGAAGAAGCCGGAGCCCAATCCCGACCGCGACAAAGCCCTCCAGGCGCTCCAAGCCAAGTACGGCAACCTGCGCGAGACGAGGGATGAAGCCCTGAGGGAGAAAGCCATGGCCGAGCGCGAAGAGATCAACCGCCTCTATCCGGAGAGCCGGGCGACCGTCGCCGACCTCGTAGACCATATCGACCATGTGCGGAAAGTCGTCGGCATCGATTACGTCGGGCTCGGGACCGACTTCGACGGCGGCGGCGGGGTCATCGGTTGCGATGACGTGAGCGGCATGATCCACGTCACCGAGGAGATGCTGCGGCGGGGCTATACCGAAAGGGAGATCGAGAAGGTCTGGGGGGGGAACTTCATGCGGGTCTTCCGGAAAGCCCTGGCGCTTCGGGGTTGAACTCGACAAAACTGTAAAATTTATTTACAATAGCCCCGGAAGCGTGTCGATTCTCCAGACAAGCTCCTGCCTTAAAGCCGTGGATTCTTGGCATGAAGGTTGCTCCTTTTCTCGTCCGGGTTCGGAAGGAGGACATCCCTCGCCCTTGGCCCGGCGCTTCCGGCGGAGGCCGGGAGCGACCCTGTCATGAGTCAGGTCTGAACATGGTCCGACGCTTGAAGTCCCTGATCGTCGCCGCCGCCGTTCTCGCCCTCGGCTGGCCGGCGCTCGCCTCCGTCTTCGGCCAGAAAACGGCGGAGAAGGCGCGCATGGGCGGGACGCTGCGCATCAAGGCCTACGCGGCGCGTTTCAACCAGGTCTTCGACCCCGCGTCCTCGACGACCCATTTCTTCATCGCCGAGCAGCTTTTCGACGGCCTGCTCAATCTGGACAAGGATTTCAATATCACCGCCGGCCTGGCCGAGCGCTGGATCGAGGCCGACCGGCAGCAGAGGCACATCTTCTTCCTCAAAAAAGGCGTCCGTTTCCACCATGGGGCCGAGCTGACCGCGGACGACGTCAAGTACTCCCTGGAGCGGTTGGTCCAAAAGCGGCCAGATAATCTGTACTTCCAGTACTTCACGACGCGTGTCGTGGGCGCCGCCGATTATTATGAAGGGCGGGCGACGGAGGTCACGGGGTTCCGGGTCATCGACAAGTACACTTTCGAGATCCAGTGGCTACGGCCCTATGTTTCCGGGCTGTATTTCCTGGCCATGTACTACTGCAAGATCCTCCCCCGCGACCTCCTCGAAGCCCAAGGCCCGGCGTTCTTCGAGAAGCCTCAGGGAACGGGCCCCTTCAAGTTCGATTACTGGGTCCGGAGTCCGAGGCTCGAGGTCGTCGGCGTCCGGGTTAAACGGAACGACTCCTATTTTGGCAAGAAGCCCTACCTGGACGCGGTCGAATACAGCCCCTATTTTACCGAGGACCAGTTCCGGGAGGGCCAGGTCCACATCATGCCCCCCCCGTCGGAAGGGATCCTCAGCCGTTACCCGAAACTGGAAAACACCTCGCTGCGGACGGCCTTCCTCGGCTTCAGCTGCGGTCTCCCCCCTTTTGACCGACCGCAGGTCCGCCGGGCTCTCGCCTTGGGCTTGGACCGCGAAGGCCTGGCGCGGGCGGCCGGGTCGATCGAGGCGCCGACAGAGGTCATGAACAACTTCATTCCCCCGTCCTTGCCCGGCTTCGGCCCGCGCAACGGATTCCCGTTTGACCGGCCCCGGGCGCTGGCCCTCCTGGCCGAGGCGTCGAAAGCGGGGCTCTCCCGCGTCGTCCTCCCGGTCGTCCCCGAGCTCCAGGTGCCGATGCCCGTCTACAGCGAACTCGCCCGGCAACTCACGGAGCTCGGCCTGCGGCCGGACATCCGGCGGCTCAGGACGATCGACGACGTCGGGGACCTGAAGGCCCCTTTCCTCGTCCTCCTGGACTGGGCGATGGATTTCCCCGATCCCGAGGACATCGTGGCCCCGCTTTTCGCCTCGCGGGCCGTGCTGAACGTCCTGACGATGGGCTACGGCCGGATGAACCTCGACCGGCTGCTCGAACGCTCCGAGGTCGAGCCCAGCTACGAGGCCCGGACGCGTCTTTTCCGCGAGATGGAGGATCTTCTGGTCGCGGACCTGCCCGCTCTTCCGCTCTATACGACCAAGGTCCGGGTCAGTCTGCAGCCGTCCGTCCGCGGGGCCCGGACGCCGGCCCTGGGCTTCTTCTTCCTGAATATCAAGGAGATCTGGCTGGAAAGGTGAGTCGAGTCGCGTGAGCATCAAAGTCTCGCTCTATACGCGCTTCACGGTCACCATCACGGCTCTGCTCCTGGCCCTGGTCGCCGTCGTCCTCTTCTTCGTCCAGCGCGAGATGGTCCAGACCATGTTCGAAGAAGCCCGCGCAAACGGCACGCGCTGGGCCGACTACATCATCTCCCTGAACTCCCGCCGCCTCCAGCTCTTCGACATCGACGCCCTCCAGGACTACGCGGATGAAGGGGTTGACGAGCGGCTGCCTTTCATCGTCTTTTACGACGCGTCCGGGAAGCCCGTCGCCGCCACCGGGGCCATCCAGAGCTATGAGAGCATCTACCGTCACAGCCACCTCGAAGGGGAGGTCCGGCCCGAATCCGTCCATTACGAGCCCCTGACGCTGCGCATTCCGGGCGGCACCTACCGGGTTCTCGAGGTCGAGCGGCCGATCTACTTCCCCGGCTCGATGACGCGGTGGGGGTCGATCAAGATCGGCCACTCCCTCGAGGACATGTGGATGCAGGTCGGCCGGCTCCGTCTCGTCCTCGTTCTCATCGGCCTGGCCGGGCTGGGGCTGGGCGCGGCCGGCTCGGCCGTTCTCGCGCGGCGGATCACGGGGCCGCTGCAGAAGCTCGTCGAGGGCACGGTCCGCATCGCCCGGGGGGATTTCTCCCATCGCATCGAGGCCCGGACGGCCGACGAGATCGGCGAACTCGCCCGGAGTTTCAACGAGATGATGTCCCAGCTCCTCCGCGCCCGCGAACGCGAAGAGAGCGCCAAGCGGAAGCTCGTCCAGGCGGAGAAGCTGGCCTCGATCGGCCGCTTGGCCGCGACCATCGCTCACGAGATCCGCAACCCTCTGACCTCCGTCAAGCTCAACATCCAGAAAGTGGCCGAGAACGACAAGCTCGATGAGCTCGAACGCGAGCATCTGGGGATCTCCCAGGAAGGGATCGGCCAGATCGAAAAGTTCATCAAGGAACTCCTTAACTATACGCGCGTGCCCGACCTCAACCTGGAACGGTTCTCTGTGGAGCAGGTCATTGAAGAATCGCTCAAGCTGCTCCACCACACGCTCGTCGAGAGGCGGATCGTTGTCGAGAAGCAATTCGCCGGCGGCCTGCCGTCGATCCTGGTCGACGGGGATAAGCTCCGGCAGGTCTTTCTGAACGTCCTGCGCAACGCCTGTGAGGCTGTCGCCGAGGGCGGGCGGGTCACCATCACCCTCGACGTGGCCGAGGACCAGGGCCGGCCGCACTGCCGGGTCAAGATCGTCGACGACGGCCCGGGGATCCCGGACAAGGACCGCGACGCGATCTTTGAGCCCTTTTATACGACCAAGACGACGGGCTTCGGCCTGGGCCTGGCCAACGCGCGCAAGATCGTCGAGCAGCATCACGGGACCGTCCGGCTGGCGAAAAGAAAGGGAAAGGGGAGCTGTTTCATCATCTGTCTCCCCTGTCAGGAGAAACGCCCATGACATCCATCCTGGTCATTGAAGACGACGTCCTGGTCCGTAAGACGCTGCTCTCCCACCTCAGCAAACGGGGCTTTGAGGTTATGTCGGCGGAGATGGGGGAGGAGGGCATCAGGAAGTTCGGCGAGGGCTGCCCCGACCTCGTCGTCCTGGACGTGCGCCTGCCGGACCTGGACGGCTTGGAGGTCTTGCGCAAGATCCGCGAGCGGAACCGCAAGGCGACCATCGTCGTCATGACGGCCTACGACGATATGAAGACGACCGTCGAAGCCGTGAAGCTCGGCGCCTTCGAATACCTCGTCAAGCCGCTGAACTACGTCGAGCTGGACCTGACGATCGACAAGGCGCTCCAGGTGCGGGCCCTGGAGGAAAAAGTCCACCTGCTCACGGAGGAGCGCCAGCGCGAGTACACCATCGACAACATCATCGGCCGCTCCGCCGAGATGCGGGCCGTTTTCAAGCTCATCGGTTCCGTGGCCAACGCCCGGGCGAACGTCCTGATCCAGGGCGAAAGCGGGACGGGCAAGGAGCTGGTCGCCAAGGCCATCCACTACAACAGCCCCTTCCGCGACGAGCCCTTCATCGTCATCAACTGCTCGGCCATCTCCGACACCCTCCTCGAGAGCGAACTCTTCGGCCACGTCAAGGGCGCCTTCACCGACGCCGTCTGCGAAACGCGGGGCAAGTTCGAGATGGCCGGCAAGGGGACGCTTTTTCTTGACGAGATCGGGGACATCTCCCCCAACCTCCAATCGAAGCTCCTGCGGGTCATCGAGACGCGGGACTTCATGAAGGTCGGCGGGGAGAAGGTGCTCAAAACAGAAGCCCGCATCATCGCCGCCACCAACCAGACCTTGCCCGCCCTCATCGAGAAGGGCCGTTTTCGGGAGGACCTTTACTATCGCCTGAAAGTCGTCGAGATCGTCCTGCCCTCGCTCCGGGAGCGTAAGGAAGACGTCCCGGACCTCGTCAGCTATCTCCTCGAAAAGATCAATCGCGAGCTCCGCCGCAACGTCCGGAAGGTCCCGGCCGACGTGATGAAGGCCCTCCAGGAGCACACCTGGAAAGGCAACGTCCGGGAGCTCGAGAACGCCCTGACCCGGGCCGTCATCCTGGCCAAGGGCGACGTCGTCCTCCACGATAACCTGCCCCTCGAGACGGCGGCCAAGAAAGAGTTCCCGGGGGAGCTCGTGTCGTTGGATGAGGTGGAAAAGAGCTACATCCTGCATGTCCTGCAGGCCGTCCGGTGGAGCAAGACGCGGGCCAGCGAGGTCCTGGGCATCAGCCGGCCCACCCTGGACAAGAAGATCAAGGATTACGGCCTGGAACCCGGCCAGCCCGCCTGAGAAGCCGGCGCCCTGCCCTGTAAACCCCTTTTACCGGGCTTTAAGAAACTTACCGGCCGGACCCCGTCCGCCCCGGCGTGCGAGCGGACCTCCTCCCTTAGCCCGACGGCCCGTCTGGTTGGCACGAAATCTGCTATTTCTTCAGGTGTGACCCAAACGAGGTAATGAGATGGCTGCTCAGAAGATCGTCATCGTCGACGACGACGAAACCATCCGCAAGACGTTCTTTCTCCTTTTCAGCAAGAAATATCGCGTTTATCCCGTTCCGGACCCGAAAGAAGCCCTGGCCCGGTTCCGGAACCAGGCGGTCGACCTGATTATCGCGGATTACAAGCTCCCCGGCCTCAACGGCATGGAATTGATCGGCAAATTCCGGGAAGCCGGCTACGAGGGCGAGGCCATCCTGATTACAGCCTTTCCCGACCAGATCAGCCTCCGGGACCTCGGTCGGTATGCCATTAGTCAGTTCTTCGTCAAGCCGCTGGACCTCGCGGTCCTCAACAAGTCCGTGGACCGGCTGCTCGTTCTCCGCGAGCACCTGGGCCAGCAGGCCTGACTGGACGATCGCCGCGGGCCAGCTGCCGCGGCCCAGAATGGACGATAGGGGGTGAGCAGATGTCGACCGAACAGACGTGGTTCCGAGGCCTAGAGGGAGCCTTTGAAAATGCCAGAAACTGGCTTGAGCGACCGGGGACGGAAGCGCCCCGGGTGCCCGAGCCGACAGGAAGCCGGCCGGAGGCGGGGGACGGCCGCCTCAGGGAGGCGGTCCGGACCGCCGACTCGGCTCCGGAGGACATCCCGGCGTTCATCTCTTTTATCGAGACCATGTGCGGAGGGGACCGGATCTGCCTCAAGCGGCTTCTGGAGACTCTCGAACGGCTGATCATCATCCGGGAGCTCAACCGCTGCCGGGGGAACCAGCGAACCGCGGCGGTTCACCTCGGCCTCAAGTACACGACCCTTAACGAGAAGGTCAAGAAGCACGGGCTCCGCGTCTCCAAGCACGTCCAGCTCGTCAACACCTGGACGGAGCCCTGAGCCGGCCCGCTCCTGCCGGAGTGGTCGGCCCGCGCGAAAATACCCCTCACCGGACGGGGTTCTTACTGCCCGCCAGGACGGAATCGGCCTGTAAAGCCCGTTTACAGGCCGGCACCGTTTTTTACGGCCTGGAACATGCTATTAAGGGCAGGCTATCCCATTCCGACTGGCACGATTTATGCAGCATGATTAGTCGTCGATCCTCAAAACCCTCCTTCTTGTTCTTCAGGAGCCAGGGGGGCTGCCAGGCCCCCCTCCCCGGCTCCGATCAAGCGACCCGAAACAGGCGGGCGGTTTTCTGTGACGGGATCAATCGGGCGGGCACGACGTTAGGAGGGAGGATGGATGACCGGGGAGAGTCCGTTACTGAGGCTTCCTGGCCCACAGCGCCCCGAAGACCGTTTCGGACCAGATGATATCCGCCTGGATGAACCCTGTCTCGCGGAGCCATTTCAGCCAGACCCGCGCCGGCACCGAATGCGACTCCGTCCGGTCGCGGGCGTGCCACTCGGCGACTTCCCGCTGGGAGACGCCGTTGCTCAGGACATCGCGTTCCCAGCACTTCCAGGTCATTTCGGCCGCCGCTTCTGAATCCGAATCGATCATGGCGGAAAAGATGAACAGGCCGCCGGGCTTGAGGGACTGGAAGACGTTGCGGCAGGTGGCGATCTTATCCACCGTCCCCTCGATGCGGTGGAGCATCAGGTGGGACAGGACGTAGTCGAAAGCGTCGGGCCTGAGGAAGCGCGACTCAGGCTGGCAGATGAGCTCGACCCATTCGGCCCGGGAGCCGAGCCCGTCCTTGCAGGCCAGGATCATCTCCAAGTCGCGGTCAACGGCCGTGAGCTGGGCGAACGGCTTCTCCCGGAGGAGACGGCCGGCCAGGTCTCCGGTCCGGCAACCGAGCTCCAGTACGGACGAATTGCGGGGCTCCATGTTCTGCAGCCCTTCGAGCAGAACGTCCAGCATCTCATCATAGGAGGGGACGAACCTCCGGACTTGCCTGTCATATGATTGCGGATGGCTTAGAAAGGACCCCGCCTGGATTTCCTGGCGCCCCGCAATAAGATCCTGACTCATTGTCTCTCAGCCAAAATAAATCATCCGTTCCCATTCTTTTAGTCGAATAAAGTGGCAAGAAGTTGAAAAATCTGCACTTGCGGCCGCCCCGAGGTGTCCCCCGGGGGCCCGGGCGGCCAATTTTTTGGAAATAGGCAGAAGCGAAGCCCCGCTCGGACGGCCGAATCCCCCGCTAGATACCGGAGACCCAGGCTCTCCCTTCAGGCCGGGTCCTTCTCCGGGCCCCCCTTGAGGCGGTCGGCCGAACGGACGCCCGCACGTGAAGGAGGAGGGGGGCGAGGTCGACGCGTCGGCCGACCCTGTCAGGCCAGGAGGTGCCTTGGCCCGCCGCACCGGCAGGATCGAGCCCCTCACGGGCCGGGGCTCGCCGGGGGCAGGTCCGGGTGGGGGGTTGACGCCGGAGGACCTTGACCGGCCCGCGGAGAAAGGCGCGGACGCTGGCCCTGTCATTGACCCTGGGGCACAAGATCCGCATTTATGACCGTCCTTGGCAGAACCCGCTTCTGCCAAGTGTTTAGTCGGAGGAGTCCCCCCAAAGTCCGCTGCGGTCATGAAAAAACCGCAGGGCCGGGCTACTGGGCGGGGCCAGGCGACGGGCAAGTTGATACGCGGCGGTTGAAAGTCCGTGCCCGGTCGGCTACACTCCCCGTCGGAAGATTCTTCAGGACGAGGTGGACGACGATGATGAATTCCAGAGCGTTGCGCGTCGCGACCGGCTTGTGGGCGGGTCTGGTCTTTCTGACGGTCTCCGTCGCCGCCGAGCGGACCGGCTTCTCCAAAGACGAGTTCCTCGGGCGGCGGACGGCCCTCATGAGCCAGTTGAAAGACGGCCTGGTCATCTTCTTCGGCGATGTTTCGGCCCCGCCGGGGGCCCATTTCCGCCAGGACAATGATTTTTTCTATTTCTCCGGCAACGAGGACCAGAACGCCGTGCTGGTCATGGTCCCGCGGAGGGCGGAAGCCTATCTGTTCCTCCCCCAACAGACGGCCCGCGAGGAGATGGTCGACGGCCCCAACCTCCTCCGCGACCCGCAGGCCAAGGCGAAGACCGGATTCACGGAAATTTTCCCCCTCTCCTATCTCGACGAGTATCTGGCCCGGACGATGGACCGCGGCGAACCCGTTTTTCATGTCCGCCTCTCTCCCCGCGACACGATGGACGGGGCACGTTACGAGACCAGCCTGTTTTATGCCCGGCAAGCCCGGACCCATTACAACGACCAGGTCCCGCTCGATAATCACCGTCTGGTCAAGCTCCGGGAGCGCTACCCGCAGTGCAGGCTGCAGGATGTGACGCCGCTCGTCGACGCCCTCCGGGCCATCAAGTCCCCGGAGGAGATCGAGGTCCTGCGTCGGAACGGCCGCATTTCCGCGCAGGCGGTGAAGGACGCCATGGCGGCCACGCGACCCGGCGTCTTCGAGTATGAGATCGAGGCGGCGGCCATGCATGTCGTCCTCCGGAACGGAGCCCGCGGAGCCGCTTATGCGCCCATCGTCGGTTCCGGCCCCAACTCCTGCATCTGGCACTACGACCGCAACGACCGCCGCGTCGCCGCCGGCGACCTCGTCCTGATGGACTTCGGCGCCGACCTCGACCACCTGGCCATGGACATCACCCGGACCTGGCCGGCCGCGGGCCGTTTCACGCCCGAGGAGCGCGAGATCTACGAGGTCGTCCTGACCGTGGAGAAGGCGTGCATCGAAGCCTACCGGCCGGGGGCGACCCCCAAAGACGTCCAGGACCACGTTGCGCGGGTTCTGAAAGATAAGGGCCTCGACCCCCGCGGACTGCGCGGCGGGTTCGGGCACGGCGTCGGCCTTTCGACGCACGATGTTCCGCTCGGCGGGGTCCTCAAGGAGGGCATGGTTTTCGCGATCGAGCCCGCGCTGTATTATCCGGAGAAGGCGGTCGGGATCCGCATCGAGGACACCGTCCTCATCACCCGCGACGGCTGCGAAGTCCTGACCCGCGACGTTCCCAAGGAGATCGCCGACGTGGAGGCGCTCGTTGCCGTCGGCCGCGGGAAATAGGCCGTTCGCCGTCCCCCGGCCCGCCATCCATCGCCTCGCGTCCGACGGGCCCTCGCTTTCTCCAACGGCGCCGTGTTGTATATAATACGATATCGCGACATTCCAAGGAGGCAGACATGAGAGCAAGAACCGCGTTGGCGCTACTCCTCTCGACGCTCCTGTTTCTGGCGTCCTCGCCGGTCGAGGTCAAGAAGCCCGTTTTCAGCGGCCAGGCCGCCTGGTCCTACATCCGCGACCTTTCGACGGACGCGATGATGGGGCGCAAGACCGGTCACCCCGGCGGGCTCGCGGGCGCCCAGTATGTCGCCGCCAAGTTCAAGGAATGGGCGTTGGAGCCCGCCGGCCCGGGCGGATCCTATTTCCAGGAGTTCCCCCTTGCCTATAGCTTCACCGAACCCGGGGCAACGCTCCAGGTCATCACCCCCCGCCGGTCGCGCACCTTCGTCTACGGCGAGGATTGGCGGCCGGAGCGGCTGAGCGGCTCGGGGACTTTTATGGCCCCGGTCGTCTTCGCGGGCTACGGGATCTCCGCCCCGCAGAAGGACTACGATGATTACGCCGGCGTGGATGTCAAAGGGACGTGGGTCCTCTTCAATACCGGAACTCCGGCGCGGCATCAGGAGAAGCTCAAGGACGAAGCGACGTTCGCCGCCCGGATCAAGGCGGCCCAGGAGCGCGGCGCCAGGGGCGTCCTGACGTTCCAGAGCGCCTCGCCGATGGGGGGAATGATGCCCGGAGCCGTCGCGGCCCAGCGGGTCGTCTTCGGCGCCGTTCCCAAAGAGCTCGCCCGGCCCGATTTCGTCGTCCTCTCCCTCGGGAGCGCGAGCGACGCCAAGATCGTCGAGATGATCTTCAAGGATTTGCCCACCGAGCTCCGGTTCCTTTTGGGCGAGATCGAGACGACGGGCAAGCCCCAATCTTTTGCGACCGGCGTCCAAGCCATGGTCAAGCTGGCCGTCGAAAACGACGAGAAACGTGTTACCCAGAACGTGCTGGCCAGGATCACCGGTTCCGACCCGAAACTGCGCACCGAATGCGTCATCATCGGCGGCCATATGGACCATCTCGGCTTCGACCGTGAGGGAGACGTCGATAACGGAGCGAACGACAACGCCTCGGGCACGGCCGTGGCCATGGAAATCGCCCGGGTCATGAAACAGGGCGGGGCCAAGCCCAAGCGGACGGTCATCTTCGCCGCCTGGGCAGGCGAGGAGGCGGGTCTTCTGGGCTCGAAGTACTACACG
>Ga0299912_10002063_pt1 | contig 16431 bp, 21 predicted proteins | sample RVTome_2_FD_207667 | JGI IMG/M metagenome (GOLD analysis project Ga0299912, IMG submission 207667) | Soil microbial communities from uranium-contaminated site in the Upper Colorado River Basin, Wyoming, United States - RVT95D214 (version 2) ... | reverse complement strand
GGCGCCCCACGGACCTTCATTTCCTTAATAGCCAGAACTACATCGTGGTAATTATCCAGGTCGGCGAAGACTTGCTCCCGCGGAAGCTTGCTCTGGTCCAGTATTCTTAGCTTGCCGTCAATCCATTCTATCGTTTTAGCCACCATCGCTGTTAGTATAATCTAAAGGACGAACACAAAGGAAGTTTTAGATGTTCGTCTGGTGACACCCTCCTGCCTTTCCGAGCCCTGCGCTTCTTGTCATTCTGAGTGAAGCGAAGAATCCAACCCCGCTCAGGGTGAGAAAACAAACTAGCAGACCAAAATTTGATAACCAGAAAGAATAATGGTATCTTTATCAAATTCCCCCGTCCGGGAGGCAAAGATGGCCACGATTTATTTCATAGATGTTACCAATCGCGATGGCGTTCAAACCGCACGTCTTGGCCTATCCAAGCTGGAAAAGACCATGATAAATATGTACCTCAATGAAATGGGTGTCTTCCAGTCCGAATTTGGTTTCCCGACAACAAGACACGAACAGTATTATCTTCAGGCGAACCTGGAACTAGCCGATATGGGCGTCCTGCAACCCATCCGTTTGGGAGGGTGGATAAGGGGAGTTGTGGATGACGTGGAGAAGGCTTTCAAGCTTGTTCCAAAAATGAAGCACCTTAATCTCTCCATTTCCACATCGGACCAGATGATTCAGGGCAAATTCCAGGGTGCCAAGAGCCGCGAAGATGTCGCAAGCATGATGGTGGATGCTGTAGAAGCGGCTCGCGCCCATGGCGCCCAAAGCATAGGCGTAAATGCCGAGGATGCCTCCCGAACTGATATAGATTTCTTAGTTAGATTTGCGTCGGCAGCCAAGCAACATGGAGCTGATCGGTTCAGATATTGCGACACACTGGGCTATGACAACCCGTTTACCATTTACGAGAGCGTCAAGACGCTAGCCGAGAATGTCGCTATCCCTATTGAGCTCCACTGTCATGGCGACCTGGGAATGGCTGCGGCTAACTCCCTTGCCGGGGCTAAAGGAGCCGCAGATGGCGGGCAAGATGCCTACATTAACACCACGGTCAACGGAATGGGCGAAAGAGCCGGCAATGCTGACCTTGTCGCCACAGTTCTAGCCATCGCCAAGTCCAAGGGCTTTGCGGGAAAATACCCACTTGCAAAGCCCATAGACCTGAAAAAGGCCTGGAAAATAAGTCGATTTGCCAGCTATGCTTTTGAGGTCCCCATCCCCATAAATCAGCCGGGTGTCGGAGCCAATGCCTTTGCTCATAGTTCCGGCATCCATGCCGATGGTGTATTAAAAGACCCTCACAACTACGAGCTGTACAGCTTCGATGAAGTAGGTAGGGGTGAACCGGAGCTTGTAGAGACCGGCAGGGCGATATGCTCCGGAGAATATACTGGAATATCTGGGTTCAGACACATAATGGGCCGAATGGCAGTGACTTTTGAGGATACTGCGCAAGCTGAAGAGGTTTTGGAATTGGCAAGATATGCTAACGTGGAGGCGCAAAAACCACTGATTGAGGATGAATTGCTGTTCATTGCCAAATATCCCAAAATCGCCCGGAAATTGTTGACACTCATACCGCCAGAGTAATTCCTCCTTGACATTACGCTCATTCCATTTGATAATAAACTATCTCAGCACCAATAGTCATAAACAGCACTCACGCGGGAGTAGTTCAGCGGTAGAACATCTGCTTCCCAAGCAGAGAGTCGCGGGTTCGAGTCCCGTCTCCCGCTCACTTCCCTTCCCGCTATTATAACCACTGAGTCAACCGCCCATTTAACGCCTGCTATTCCACCGCTTCGGCATCTAATCCTTTGTCCCAAATTCACTCTTTCCGAAGGCCACAAAAATTACTGCTATTATTCCCAAAACCGTTGAAGGAAGAGCGCATATGGTCCCAGTCAAGGAAAGGCCAAAACTCTTCCTTCTTATAGCCGAAATTCCTCCTACTACAGCTAGTATACCCAGAGCAACAAGACAGCCTCCGATAATCGCCCACCGAATTGGGATCCATCTATAATAACCCAGGAGGGCGCTCTGGTTGGACAAAATATAATTCTGCCAAGTGTATGGAAGGAACGGCACAAACAATGCGTTTATCAGATCCCAGCAATGCGGGTAGGAGACTAAGAAATCCACTGTTAATACTCCACCACAGACTGTCTGAGATATCCCCGCTACTATGCTTAAGACTCCGCCAGCAGTAAGCAACCCGCTCCTATGACTACCCCTAGATTCCATTTTCTTCCCCCCTCATCTTATGCTAGCTTGTAACACCTTCAAAGTCAAGCTCGTTAACAATCCTTTCAGACAGCCCGGTAGAACTCTCACATGCCCTGGACTTTGCGCCTTCAAAATGTCCCAAATCGGATATTAGTCAAGCGACTGCCACCGCCTCTCGTTGTGCAGCAAAATGCCCTAAAAGGCACTTCTAAGCCCCTAGAAACCTCATCATCCATCCTAGATATAAGAAACACCCACACAGCCCCCCCCCACCCCCCCGCCCTTAACACTCAAGGACCTCATAGTATTCGGTCACATCAGTCCCGTCAGTCTCTGCCGGCAAGTCATCAACCTCCGGCATTCCATTCACCTGCCTCCTCTACCAACTGTACCCAAGTCACACCATACTACAAGTAAGTTTGATAAGCTCTAACCACCCAATTTGGTGCACGATATTTCTCCCCATACCTAGTCAACAGTATTATTGCGAGAGTATCGTGCAATACGGCCTGAGCAACTATAGCACTACTTGCCAGCCTCCGCACCTCGTTAGGATTAGCTTCAAGGAAACCGCTGTCCAATCCTATTTGATTTTGTTTTATGTCCATCTTAACGGAGGCAGGCACCCAGACCTTACCTCTCTCCTCCATAGGGAACACAATTAGGTGGTGCTTCAGTTTATTGAACATTCTGACTTTGCCACGAGCTTGTTCTGCTCGCTCTTTCGCAATCCTTAACCAACCATCTAACTTGAAAGGCACGCTACGCCTAAGGTCATCCACGAGCTTTACAGAAACACCAGCCGACATTAGTTCTTCATCTGTAGGGATGTGGAACAGCCTCCTGAAACCTTCTGCATCTACACTCTTTAGAAGAGATACTGCGTTATCCTCGCTGTACTTGCCTTTCCCAACCTTTACTTTATCTACTAGCAGGATAAAAAGAGAACGCTCAGCTTCTCCTGGCTTCCACTCCTGTAATGCAAATAACCAGCCAAGCAAATCTTCAGTCGACGTCATAAATTCTTCAAATGCTCTGACAACCATGAAGTCCAGCGTTCGCTGATCGACATTGATAGGCTCTTTCAGCACTAGCTCAGCCGAATAAACGCGTTCTGCTGTGCTAAAATATACGGCGTTTCGTATAATAGAAGCGTCCTCTAACGGATTGCCAAAGTCCGGATATGAGAGCCTACTTATGTCGTTCATCCGCCTACCTTCTCTACCTAGTCAAGGCACGCTGACACTTCGTTCAGCTTTACAACTTTGACCACATGAACATCCCACCAATGACTGCTGTCAAAATGACCCAGATAATAAACACAGCAGCAGCTATCAATGCTATCTCTTTCCCAGACCATCTATAGGTTAGATAAATCATCAATCCCAGACCCACCGAAGTGCCCACGACCTTGCCCACAAGTTCATGTTCATACCCGGGAACAAGAAATAACACGAGTATAACGAAAACGACATAGCCTGTTACGAAACCTATTGCTATTGCACCGAATGCCAATGCTATCCTCCTGCCAATACTTCTATCCTTCATTTCCTACCCCCTTCGACTAGAGCAGCCCCTCAGCATTTTTTCCACATCACTCTCTCCTTGGGTAAAATTCGCTACCACCTTTACGAAGTATACGCTTCATAAGCTCACGTGCCAACAAAGAAGCACTAGTATGCCTTAGCGTATGTACACCTACTTTTTTACCTCTAATACCAGCACGCTCGACTACATACCTAACCCTATGGCCAAGACCATCACCATCCTGGTAGAAGCCACCAGACTTTTGCTTAAACACAGGCTTCAACCTCTTACCTTTTGAAACTTCTTCTAAAACCTCCAAGGTTTTCATCCCCTACATTTGCCTTGACATTTCCACCACTTTTGACATACTATAAAACATACTGTAAAAGATGAGGCTTGGGAGGTCAATAGTCATTCCGTAATTTAGCTTCCCGGGTAAGACGTCGTGGGTTCGAATCCCATCACCCGCTGTGGCGATGACATAAGTAGCGACAACAGGATTAAGAAATGAGGATCAAGCTAAATAACAGTCAACTGGCAGGGTTAGCACATCACCTTCCTTTCGAAGTGATAGTAGAAGACCCGCGGGATGTTAAGGGCCTACTGGAAATATTAGGCCACAATATGCCCTGGGATGAAACGGGGCTTAATAAATTTGGCGATCCCCTCAGGAAGCCCAATAGGGTGACCTTCTCTGTGGAGGCAATTGACGGGGGATTTATTTGCGACATTCACCCTGCTTTCGCTATCTACATTTCCAATCTCTTGACAGTAGAAAAATAGGCTGCACACAGTATCACAAAATCATGGGCCGTTAGCTCAGCTGGTAGAGCACCTGACTTTTAATTGTAGGTGAGTTGTCCCCAAGAGTCCCTTTACGTTTGAAATAGACCCTTTGTTTCAATTGGCAAAATCCCGTTTTGTTCGTAAAGTCCCCACTGGTAACAACCAGTCCCAAACATTTTAACGCCAAAATAACGCCAAATCACCAATTCCAAATACCTATGGAATTTATATCTAATGTATAGCCAAATATCCTCTTGACATCATATCCCGATAGGTATATACTCTTAGGTGATATGAACGACAATCAATATGAGTTACCTAGATTAAAATGCCTGCGTTGTGGGCATACCTGGATCCCGAGAACTCCTCGGAAACCTAAAGTATGCCCCAATCCCAAATGTAAATCTCCCTATTGGGATAAGCCGAGACGAAAGAAAAGGAGGTGATGCATATGATAAACAAAAAGTATCCCTGAGTTTGATCCCAGGGATACTAGCCAAAGAAAACCATCACGAATCCCTCAGCTATCTTTATTGTAGCTTGTGGGGGAATGAAAAGCAAGAAGCGAAATATAATAGAAAAGGAAGGTGAATCGAATGGTAACCAAACTACATTGGAGCGCAGACGACCCGGCTAGCCCGGCACTTATTGACCCACTCTTTGAGGACATGGGGATAGGCGCAGACGATGATCTAAGACCTGAAAGCCCTGAGCAGAAAACTGAAGCCCGGGAGGCCACAAAATCTTATCTGCTATCTATGCTCAAAAAGAGGGAGTTTGATGTCAGCATGGGAGACTGGAATAGCAGTGGCTATGACTTCTATCATGGCTATTTAGCCGGATTAAACCATGACCTTAATTCTAGCGGCAGCTAGTTAGGGTTGCTGGCAGCCTGAGCACTAGAGGGGGCGCTGGAGAAAACCACTCCGGCGCCTTCTGTTTTCATTGTTTCACCATTGCCTATCAGAGATGGCCCTGAGAGGCTCGCCAGTGCCCCTTAAAGCCTTTTGGCGACTCTTTACTAGTCCCTGCCGAATAACTAACCTTAAACCGATGATAGAAAACCCTGATGGAAAATCCTTGTAGTAATTTGGGGTTCTGTTTTTCAATTGTTTATCAGGTGTTTGGTTTCCCTGTGCTTTCAGTGTTTTAGGGAAGGATTAGCCAGAATCGTAAGTTTTGGTAAGTTCTTTGTAACCCCCTGCAAAATGTAGTATTTTTTAGTACTTTGTGGGTATAATCCCCAGGCGAAATGTTAGGTTTTAGTAAGTTTTCCGTAGCTGGGGAAAACCCCTTAATAATGTCTGGTTTTGTCAAGTTTTCTATAGCTAAGGAAGGCATCCTCATAATGTTAGGTTTTGTTAGGTTCTCTGAAGCTATGAACCGAGTTGTTTAATGATTCCTTTTTTTAGACATTAGATTATTACCATTCCTTATGTCTCACCATTTAACCACCGTTTTTAACGGTTATATGTCTTGAGCAGGTGTCCCAGGAAGAACTACTCCCTCACATCTTTGCTTTGTCTCTCAGAATGTATATGTATGGGACATTGCATTAGACACTCACCCGTGAAAGAACGTCTTATTAGCAGAAGCAGCCGGGGACTCTGGTTCTACCCGTATAGCACCTAGATTGAGACAACGATTCTTATGCCTTGATAGTGAACTTTTGCTTACAGCGAACTCAGCCTCAATATCCCTTAGTGGCTTTCCTTGTCTCAGTAGATTATTGATTCTCTCCGCATGAATATGGGAACATATAATACAGCTTCCCGTCTCAGGCTCAATTGGCTTATTGTCTATTGCCATTAAACCCTCAGCCTCTTTAAGGTTTACTTGGGACAGGCTCTTTTCGAAACTACTCAGGATGCCAACAGCCCATATCAAATAATTACAGGCTTCCCTTGCCTTGTCTCTAGCGTCTATTTGGCCGCCCTTCATGGTTAGGAAGGGACAACCAAAGTTCTTATCTAAGTAGTCAATAGGAATTCCCCTCACATCTCCTGCAAATTGGGATACATCAGAATATCCCGCATAGCACTCACCGGGGCCGTCCCTCTGCATAGTTTGCATCTTTGCCAGGTTCTTCATCGGTTCGATTAGAGGCTGAAGTTGACTAACGAGACTGTCCCTCAGCTCTAGGAATCGGGATATAGCCTCGCCTTGCTTTTGAACCTTACCCTTGACAGTTTCGGCCTTGTCTTTTAAGGCTTTCCTTTTGTCTGCTATTCCTTGAAGTTGCTCAATCTGAGCCAGAACTACTATTTTTGCGTTCTCCTGCGCAAGTTGATGAGACAGTTCGGAAACATCTTGCCCGGCTTCAAGTCTAGTCACAATTTGGTTTTGTATTGCCTTGATCTTATCAGTTGCCATATTTTCACCTCTCAAAGTTTATTTGGCGGCCTCTGGTGACAGCCAGGAGGTTAGGACGCAGGAATTAGAAACCACGCCCCTTGTCTTTAGCTGCCACCAGTAAGCCATGTTATGACCACTCCCTTTTTTCTGGCGATGCTTTACCAGTTACCATGATATCTAATTGCTTCTCTGTGGCATTGGGGTTTGCCCTCTTGAACGCATCTCTCAGGGCAGCCCTACTTTCAGGGTCAGGGAATCCCAAGAGATGTAAGCCCTGCTTGAAATTCTCTTTCTTCTCTCCTGTTAGGTTTTGCATGATTTCAAGGTTTACCCGGTCTCGGCCAGATTCCATTGTTTTAATCTTTTGCTGATCCCACCATAGGTCAGTCTCAGGCTCATATTTGGCCTCGATTTTAGCTTTACAGTGGGGACAGGTTTCGATTGCAGTTTCAACACCCTTCTTCTTATGCTCTGCCTGAGACGTGCCTCCGCAAGCAGGACAGGTTAGAACAAAGCCCCCTGCTGTAATAGTTGCGTAATACTTTTGCATTTTTACCTCCATTTAGTTGAATCGTCTTATATGCTACTCGTTCCGTAGTGATAGCCACGCTGCACCTGGTGAAACTGGCCGCGCCGGTCATCCTCTTGTAGTATTTGTTTGATATCCCGAGTAAAGCGACGGAAACTCGCTTCATCGCCCAGATAATTGCCAATATGAATATGTATCTCTCCCGTTCCTGTAAAACCTGCCCGGGAAAGAGGAATGACCGCTTCGGGTCCTGCTTCGCCGATTAAAGCCCTTGTAGGTCTTGTTACAATCCCGCCTTCTGCTAAGGCTACCACCTCACCCTTGACCTTTCGCATCCAGAGCATAAGAGCTGTCACGCCAGCTATGGCTAAACCAACACCCACAAAGGGTAAAATCCCATGAGCGGCCCAGATAGAGGCGGCGGCTTGGGCAATCAGAGCTCCGACTGCCCTCATAGCAGGCCCCACAAGGCCAACGAATCCAACTGCCAGGTCTTTGAGGCCAATTATCAACTTGCGGATATGTGAACTAGATAGAGCCACCATGGCCAGGCCTAGTTGAGACATGAAACCTAGAACCGGCTCTAATGGCTGTAGCAACGAGCCAACTCGAAGGGTAAGGTCCTCCCAGGCTGATTTTAACTTGTCCATGATGCCGAACTGTTCATTCGCTGCGGCGGCATAAGTCTGTGTTGCTCCGACTGCATCGATTCCCACTTTAGCGGTATATTCATCCAGCAATTGATTAGAAATCCCGAGTGCTTCATTTAGACTTGTCCCTTCGCTAGCTGCCTCATTGACCGCGGTACGAAATGCTCTCGTAGCTGCCGAGCCTTGAATTCCCCTCTCTTGGAGAATGGCCATAATGGAGATCATATCGTCAAGGGTGACATTCATTCCCTCGCCATATAGGGCCACATAGTCCATGGCAGAAGCAAAATCCTGAAGATTGACCATCGTGTTATTAGCCAACCATGCGAATTTATCCAGTTCATTAGCAGTTCGGGGGAGTGCTAGGCCGAATGTATTAAAGGCAGGAATCAACATCTCTGCGACTGCTGCAGCAGATAGGCCGGTTGCATCGGCCAGGGTATCAAAGGCACCGGCAGTTGCTTTTAACAGGTCCTTGTCTCTGATTCCCGCTCGCGATAGAAGCGTCAAAGTATCTATTACGTCGCCCAGCCCAAAGCTAACATCTGAGAGCTCCAATGCTAGGCCGCGCAATTCCCCCTTAGCTATGCCGGTTGTGATACCTATTTGCCCGAGCTCAGCGTTCATCTTGCGGGCATCAGCCACCATCTTAAGTCCAACAACACTGACAGCGGTTATGGCACCCCCTACCACAAGCAAACCTTTCTGCATTTCCCGTGTTGATTTATCAACCTCGGCACCGATCTTGCGGAATCCTTCCTCGAATTCCGTCTTAATTAATTTTAGTTCTAGGACACAGTCACCTACTGAAATTGCCATGATTATTCACCTCCTATAAGTAATTACCAGATTCCCCCAAGCGAAATCTAATTTTTCGACACTTGCGAGGACCGTCTCCCAATTGATTTTATTGGTTTCAAGTAGCTGGAGTAAGTCCTCGGGCCTGAGGGTAGGATCGCCTGTAGTCAAGCACGCCCATAGCATGAGCACCGCATCTTTCCTACTCATATGTTTCCAGACTTTCGGGGAAAAAAATGCCTTTCCTGTATTGGCTTCCCAACGGATCACGGCCGCCAGGTCCAACGTAAAATACCGGGGCCTGTCTAAATCCACCGGGATTCTGACGGGAACTTCATTTGTCATATTCATTTACCTCCTTATATGTAACAGTCATGCTGTCCATCTCCTGATAATCCATCTAAAGAGAGGCGTTTTGTCTATGTTCGTTTTCTTAATCTGCATCTTCGCGATATTTAATCCTTTGGTTTGAAGTCGAGCTATATCCAGTCCCTTTACTTGCATCCGCGCGATGCCTAAGCCTTTAATTGACATCTGGGCTATGTCGAGCCCCTTAGCTTGTATCTGGTCGATTCCCTGTTTTAGATAAACCTTGACTCGTAACACGCCTTCTAGGTGGTCTGTTATGACCACTCTGTCAAACAAGTTAAGAAGATGCGTAATACCACCAATGACAACGGCTATAGCATCGGTGATAACTACTGCGTCAGACTTGGTGATCGATATGGCCTTGCTTATCGAATCTGTTATCCCAAGAGTGTCACTAAGAGACCTAACATAAGCCATCGCCTTGCTAAACGTGTCGCTGATAGCCACGACATCGGTTTTCGCTAATCGAATTGCCTTAGCCAAGGTGTCACTAATTGCAACCGATTCACTCTTGAATAGACCTATAGCCTTGCTGATAGTATCACCAATTACAACTAGGTCAGACTTAACTAACCCTACGGCCTTACTGGTAGAATCGGCAATCGTAACCGAGTCCGCCTTGGTTACACTTATAGTCTTCGTGAGCGAATCGTCTATTGAAAGAGTGTCAAACAGGAATTTTGCCAGCCCGCCTTCGGCTAAAGTCTGAGCGAATATAGTGTCCGCATAACCTACCCCGATTTCATTTTCCCCAAAAGCTCTTAGTCTATACCACGTACTAGCAACAAGGTCTTCTATTGTTAATTGATAAGCACCTTCGGAGAAGGCATTGTCTTCAGCAACATAGAAGTTAGTAGGCTTACAGAATTGAAACTCAACAAGATATAGAAAATGTCCTGAGGCAAGTGTGCCACTAATCTTCGCCTTTGTGACTGTTTCTACACTGCCTATGGGTTTCTCTACCCACGTATCCTTTGTAATCGTGCCTGAGAAGATTTCGTGATAGGCCGAGTCATAATAGACAGAAATCGTAACATCAGGGTTGCTATTACCAGCTATCAGTTCCCAATCATAAGCATATATCCGAATCTTATCGCAGGACATTGCACCTATGGTTAGTTCAAGCTCACCGCCTGATGTGCCAGTTAAAGCCTGCGTTCCTGTATTCCCATCATAAGCATTAGCTTCAGCCATCCACGTATCAAGGTCATTATGAGAAGTCGGCGATACCCAAGTTTCAACAACCTCGAGCTCAGGCTCATCGAAAAGGAGTAACCCGCCATCTTCAGCAAGCAATCTACCCATTTATCATCTCCGTTTTTAGTGTCATATAACTTAAAATCATGTGCTTCCGTTCGTACTTAGCCCCAGGCTCAAAGCTAACCTGGCGTTAAGAAAGGCGTCATTTTCTCGGAAATGGATGCTCTGCCGGCCTTTCTCATCGCCCCCTCTTTGGCCTGAAGTCTTCTGCCTCGTTCTTAATCCAGCGAGATAGGTGCTGGTCTCTGAATCGGCTCTTAAGTCTCTCTGGTAGCTCCTCTATGTCCCTATTAGTCGCCACGACAGTGAATCGTCCATTGGCCCACCGGGACGCTAGTAATTCCTCTATCTTTTCCTTCTCCCATCCCGTGCCGTATTCCAGCCCGAGTTCGTCAATTAGGAGATAAGCCACTTCCTTGAGCTGTTTCATCTTGAAGTCAACTCGATTGGCCTCGATGGACATTCTCAATTCAGACAATAGCTCAGCCATCATAATCAGCTTGACCTGGCAACCGCGCTCCATTGCCCGGTTAGCGATTGCGTTCAATAGGTGAGTTTTGCCGTTGCCGACCCCGCCATAGATAATCAGCCAGATGAAATCCCCAATTCCTTCGGCTATATTCCATGCTGCTTTGTAAGCCTTCTTAACCCCTGGTATCTCTGCATTAAATGTCTCAAAGGTCTGCTTCAAACCGATAACCCCGCTCTGTTGAATAATCTCTCCTCTTTGATAAGCCCTGAAGGTGTCGGCATAGCAGCTGGGCTGATTGCAGGGGACCACCTCTCTGTACTCCACTGAGCCGTCAGGTTTCCGCGGGTGAAGAAAGCCAGCCCCCTTACATTGAGGACAATTGAATAACGGCCTATATGGCACGGCTTCCCACTCTGTTTCAAACCCTTTAAGCTCCTCTTCAGAGGTCGTCATAGTCTGGGGAGTCCGTGTAGGTTTTCGGTAACTCTCTGGAATTTCTAGTCGTTGCACCTTTGCCCTCCTTTCTATAGTTAGATTTGGCAACTTCCAGGTCAGTAAACTTCTCCAACCCCCTTTTCAGGAAATCTTTTAGTGTCCATTTGTGTGTGAAGTAGTATTCTTGGCCATGGACAATCTCGGCATAGTTGCTTATGCCCGCCCTGGTCTCCTCATTGGTATAGTCTCGCAGAGCACGGATAATTGCGTTCCGCATATCATCTGTCAACTTCTTGTGGATGATGATATTTTGTTGATTCCAATGATTGAAAACGCCTATGTATATACTTTCTTTAGAAGTTTCTTTAATAGTTTCTTTAGGCATCGTAGTTTCCAAGCTAGCAAGTTTCCTAGTCTGGGGTGATTCTGTTTCCCTGTCTGGGGTGATTTCATTGCCTAGTGCTAGGGTGATTCCCCTTCCTAGTTCTCTAGGGTGATTCTGTTGCCTAGTTAGCCATTCGGCACAGCCATTCAGGGCATATATAGTCGGTCTGGTACTGTCCCTTTGCACTCTTATCAGCCTTTGCTTTTCTGCCTGTTTAACGGCTAGGCGAACGCTTTGTCGTGATAGCCCGGTAACGTTCTGAAAGTGGGATAGTGATATTTTCGCCTCTTGCTTCTGAAAGCCCAGTGTCTTGTCAATAATAGCCAACACGATCCTAAATGCAGCCCCCGAGATAGTGGAAACCATAAGAGCCTTGAAGGTATCATTGTCTATCTTCCTGAAGCCTTTCCTAGCCATCTTGGTCCTTATGGCCATTGTCCTGCGCCTCCTTCTCGCGCTTCCGTTTTTGCCGGCATCTAGGACAACGTAAAGGAAGATGCAACCCATGTCCGCTATAAAATTTTCTTTCGTTTAGAGTAAGAATGTAATTGGCGCCACAGTCAACACATTTAAGAATGACGTCCAATGTCTCTGTCTCTTCCATTGCCATTTCCTTCGTTATTTTCAGCATCTAGTAATCTCAGCACAGCTCGGCGGGATAGGAGTAAACGTTTCCCGAATCGAAGCACCGGCACGCCCAGGCTATCGCTACTAGCCAGCATGTATGCATGGTTCTTGCTGATTCTTGCTAGCTTTGCGAACTCTGGAATCGTAACCGTTAGCTCCTCACTCATAATCACCCCCGAATAATTCAGCCTGGCTACACTTCAATACCCTTGCCAAGGCTCGTTTAGCCTTTGGCCAGGGAGCTAACCTCTCACATTCAATAGCACTCAGATTCTGTGGAGCTATACGAGATCGCCTTCCTAATTCGACCTGAGACATCCCGGCCTTTTCCCGAAATTCTCTAATTCTGTTTTCGTTCATACACTTACCTCCTTGATTTCCTTGATTTTTCCTCTTACAACGAAACCCTTACCGAGCTTTAGATATTTCCCCTTCGTAATTATGTTTAGAACTGCAATATAAGGCGTCGTATCTAATTTCCCTTTCCCGTCATTACGCTTCAGTTCTAGCACTTCCTCTCTATTTGCTCTTCGCTTTGCCCGTTGACTTTTTCTACTTCGAGGCATACCTTCCCCTTCTCCCTTTTTGGGGACTCAGGAAAATTTCCCTGGTCAACCCATTTTCTTTCCATATTCACTTCAAACCTTGACAAAAAAAGACGGCTTATTTATAATTATTAATTACTAGAGACAGTATACACCCCATTGTAGCTGATGGTCAAGTAATATCACGAACAAGGTGGATATAGATGAATCTCAACTTTGCAGATAACTTTGCACAAGAGAGAAAATTAGCCTCAAAACTTGGAGAGGGAGAATGGCAAAAGGTCCAAACGTAACCCCGGAAGTCGAAGCTCTCATCACCTCCGTTTATCAGAAACATCCCAAATGGAAAGCTCCAACAGTATGTGGAGAGGTGAGGCTTCTACTCCACAAGGGAAACCCCACACTACCCCCGGAATGGCCAAGCCTAAGCACTGTCCAGAAGGTGTTAGCCACAGTTCGAAAGAACTTAGCCAATCCTAGCTGTGAAGATATGCTCTGGACCATGGGAACACTTAATGAGTTTCCAATATCGCCTGAAGTCATACCCTACGTACTCGATGCATGGAAGCTCCGAGTGGCACGGGGAGAAACCTTTAGTATTCGTGAGGCAAAATGGGTAAGTAGACTGTCTGGGTTTGAGTTGCAGGGGCTTATCATCACAAAAGAATGGCGTCTTGACCTCATCAAGAACCTATCTTACGTCGCCAGTGGATATGCTCGCCTGGAACGATTATGGGAAGCCCTCGGATTTCACGTTTTCAATTCTAATGGTTTAGACAAGCTGGTAGTGGGCATACCTGAGAATGTACCAACTTGTCCCGTATGTAAGGAAACCTGGAGTTTATTCGATCTTTTGGCACTCGAAGGTGGGGATGTTTGGGCAAAGGCGGTGCAGGCACTTCGGGCGAGAAAATATCGAGAACTGCCCAATTTAGAGGGGCAACTAAGTTCTATAAAAGAAGAGCTCCCGGGAACTGACGAATATGCGCAAGAGATAGAAAGTGATTGGGAAGAGTACAAGAAGGAGGCAAAAAATGAGAGCTAACATAAAAGGGTCAGTTTGGCAGATCGCAGACAAGAAGGGCATCAAGGTTGATCCGGAATCCAGCAAGGCTATTTGGAGAATTCAGTTGTATGTTGGGAAAAAGCCGGATCCCAAAAATCCGAATCATCTAATCTATGACCGGCGATATGAGACATTCCGAGGGAATAAGAATAAGGCAGGGAAACGACTTAAGAAGCTATCCCAGGAGATATCAGCCAGCCTGGACAAAGGCATCCCGGTTCCAAGCGGACGGCTGACAGTGGGAGAGTTACTCAGAGCCTGGCTCAATTCCAAAGCTGACAAAGCTCCCAAAACGCAGGAGAGTTATCAGAGCATAGTGGAAGGTCACCTAATCCCAGCCCTCGGGCATATCCAGCTGATCAAACTCCGATCCGAGGCAATACAAGCCTATTATGCAAAGGCTCAGGAAAAGCCACTATCAGCGAGATCAGTCCATTATCACCATAGGCTATTGAAACAGGCCCTAAAATATGCGGTATGGCAGAATTACATCGGGATAAACCCTTGTGACCGTGTCAAGCCGCCGAGGCCTCAGAAAAGAACAAAGCGAACTCTGGAGGCAAGTGAGGTCCAGGTTCTTAAGGAAGCGGCAAAGGACAATCAATTCTACCCTGTAATATATACGGCTGTCAGTAGTGGCCTTCGCCGGAATGAGCTCCTGGGGCTACGTTGGCGAGATGTAAGTATAGACACAGAAAAGCCCACTATATCGGTGTCCAGGACTCTATACAAGAGCCACGGAAAGGTTGAATTCCGAGAGCCTAAAACAGAGCGCAGCCGCCGATGTATCAGCATAACCAATAAGCTGGCCGCATACCTGAAAGACTACAAGGCAGACAAAGAATCATTGAATCTACACCTAGGCCGGTTACTGAGCCTTGACGATCTTGTTTTCTGTAATGCCGATGGCAAGCCGTTTGATCCCCACGTAGTGAGTCATAACTTTGCTAGAATAGCAAAACGAGCCGGCTTTCAAGGTGTCAGACTGCATGATTTGAGACACACTTTCGCCACGCTTGCGCTCAAAAGAGGGATATTGCCAAAGATTGTCAGCGATGCCCTAGGCCATGCAAGCGTTGCCTTTACAATGGACACATACGTTGATACAATACCCCAGGAAGCGGCGATGGCTTTGCTCAATGAGGTTTTACCGGAAGGTTGAAATCATGGGGAAAAACAAAATTGACTCCAGATTCACTCTAGAAACCAATATAATATCAAGCCAAAGTCCTCTTTTACGTTCAATGGGCCGTTAGCTCAGTTGGTAGAGCACCTGACTTTTAATCAGGGTGTCACAGGTTCGAATCCTGTACGGCTCACTCCCTGTTCCCCTGCTCAATACATTGGTCCGGCACCATGGTCAGACTGATGAGCCCTATTTCAAGGGCATTGACTAAGGTGTTACAATATTCTTGATGAGTGGTTATACACTGAGAGAGGCTGCTCAGGCTTTAGGGGTGTCCATAGTTACCATCCGCCGGTATATCAAGTCCGGCAAGCTCAAGGCCAGGTTAGTCCCTACCAAGTTCGGGGAGTCATACATTATCGAAGAGCTACCCTCGTCCACCAAACCCTCATCAGATGATAACCAGCAAGTCCAACCCCTTATCAATAGGATAGAGCAACTATCCCAGGAGGTCGGCTACTGGAAAGCTAAGGCAGAATTCCTTCAGGAACGATTACTGCTGCTGGAAGCCCATAAGCAGACCCCTAAGCAACGATGGTGGCAAAGGCTATTCAGGCCCCGGCACCGAATAGACACGGCCTGATCACCAGCAACGCTCATATTCTGGCACCTGATAACCCTTGATCAGGATGTCACAGGTTCGAATCCTGCACAGCCTGCCAAGAGAGTAGTATCAGTCCTTTTCTCAATACGCTTCATAAGCCAGAAGCCAGTTTCAAATATGACTTACACCCTGGAGAGCTAAATAGCCAGGCGGGTAAAAACAGGCCGACGACTAAGCTTTAACCGATTCCTTTTTCTGTTGCTTTTTCAGAAGACCTTTGTGATAAGGACAGACTTTCCGACAGATATTGCACGAGAGAACCCAGCCGCCGCCATGGGTGTAAGAAATAGAACGCTCTCTACATAGCTTCTGGTCAATGGTCATCCCATCAAGAGCATGCTGTGGACATGAGTCTATACACAATGTACATGAAGATATACAACCTTCATAAGCTGCAATCGGATCGGGTTCTAAATCAATGGACAAAAGAACAGCTCCAAGCCAGATCATGTTCCCGAATCTTTCGTTTATGAGAAGAGTATTTTTCCCAAGCACTCCTAGCCCGGCAAGGACACCTGCATGTTTTAGTGACACAATCCCTCTTCCATGATTCCGGCCTGCATCCCAATACTCATACGGCTCAGCGGAGGGAATCGGAA
>Ga0299912_10002062_pt1 | contig 16434 bp, 19 predicted proteins | sample RVTome_2_FD_207667 | JGI IMG/M metagenome (GOLD analysis project Ga0299912, IMG submission 207667) | Soil microbial communities from uranium-contaminated site in the Upper Colorado River Basin, Wyoming, United States - RVT95D214 (version 2) ... | reverse complement strand
CCCGGGCCCCACACCCCCCCCCCGTGCGGGGGCCCCCCCCCCCCCCCCACGCTTTCCGTGCACGTACTCATGGTCAATATTTCGGAACAGCTATTTAGGGGGGGCCGGGGGGAAGCGAAGCAGGGCCGCCGCCGCCAGACCGCCGAGCGCGCCGTAGAGGTGGGCATTCACTACCACGTCACCGCCGACCAGTTGCGCGGTCCCGGTATCGGCACCGGTAAACTGCTCCCAGGCCAGCTTGGCCCCGACGGCCAGCAGCAACAGCAGCGCAGACCGCAGTTCGGTGCGCAGCGCCGCCACGGCGCCGACGACGAGCAAACCGTGCAGCACGCCGGACAGTCCCACGTACCAGGCCAGCGTCGTATCCCGCAGGTAGAGCCCGCCGCCCACCGCCAGCGCACACAGCAACAGCGCCCCCACCCAGGCGGCCGGACGCAGGCTGCGCCCGAACAACGCCCACATCAGCGCCAGCCCGCCCAGGTTCAGCGCCAGGTGGATCCAGCCCAGATGCACGAAGTGCGCTCCCAGCAGCCGCCAGGGCTCGGCGGCAATCAGCCCGCGCTCGAAGCGCAAGGCGCCCGTCCAGCCCAGGGCCTGGGCGGCAATGCAGACGCCGGCCACCAGCAGCGGCGGCCACCATCGCGACACAATTGCGTTATGTCCATTCATGATGGCGCCAAGGGTAACACCGCCGCGCGATTCGCGGCATTGCCGGCAATTGGCTTGCAAAATGCTGATGCGGGTCAACATTTGGGCTCGGAATTGGGGCGTATTCCTTGTTAAAATCACCGCCTGCGGTTCGTAACCACCCGGCAAGGAGACAGCCATGCTCAAAACCACTCGTGCAAAATACTTCACCCTTTTCGCCTTGGGGGCCGTACTGATTGCGGGCTGCGGTGGTGGCGGCGGAGGGAGCACCAGCACATCGGTAAGTTATGCTGGCGTTACCACCGAAGCGGCTGTCACCGACACCAACGCCGAAACGTTGACTGCCGCTGCCATCGACACCGCCGGCAGTTCGGAACTGGGCACCCTCGTCATAGCCGGCGATGTCACTGAGCAGGGAACAGCACAGGGCCTCAGCCTGCCCGGCGTGGCGCGCTTGCTGGCCGACATGAAAAACCTGGGGCAGCTGGCCGGCCCCGCCACGGCCGCTGGCAGCGCGGCCAGCCAGACCGTGACCGGCTCCTGCGGCGGCTCCGCCACCATGAGCGGAACCAACTCCGGCGACGACGTCAACGTCAACATCACCGGCAGCATCACTTACTCGGCCTATTGCGAGTCCACGCCGGAAGGCAATGCCACCATCAACGGCAGCATTACCTTTACGCTGGTCGGTACCGCCAGCGATTTTACGTTCACCGTGTCGACATCGTATCTGGCCATCACCGCCGGTGGGCAAAGCGTCGCCTACAGCCTGAGCTATACGCTCACCGCCAACAGCAGTACCGCAACGGCCACCATGACCGCCAACTACCGAGCGTCGGACGGCAAGGTATATCGGGTCGAGAACTATCAGGTGGTGCTCAGCAACGGCGGCCAAACCGTAGCGATCAGCGGCAGGCTCTATCATCCGGACTACGGCTATGTCACGGTGTCCACACCGACGCCGCTGCAATACTCCAACTGCTATGGATATTATCGTCCCACCAGTGGCGTGCTGCGTGTCACCGGTGCCGGCGGCGTGTACGCGGAATTCATGCCGCAGGATTGCGGTCAGTACCAGGTCTGCCTCACCGACGGCGGTACGGTATGTAATCTCCTCGACTGGTAAGACCAAATAAAAAACGCCGGCAGGGCTCCTACCCTGCCGGCGTTTTTATTTCCCTCCCGACAAACTCCATGCCGGGCGAGGACGCCGCAAGGGTTCCGCCGGCGGCGGGTTTCCCGGTGCAGGGCACAGTCCGTTCATATATTCGGGCTATAATCGGCCGCATCCGCAACACAACCACGGGTACACATGGACATGAACCGATTCCGGCAGTTCTCCATCAGCCGCTCCCGCGGCTTCACCCTCATCGAAATCATGGTGGTGGTGGTCATCCTCGGCATCCTCGCCGCCATCGTGGTGCCCAAGGTGATGGATCGCCCGGACAGCGCGCGCATCACCAAGGCCAAGCAGGACATCCGCGCCCTGGAAAGCGCACTCAACCTCTACAAACTGGACAACTTCAATTATCCCAGCACCGACCAGGGGCTGGAGGCGCTGGCGAAGAAGCCTTCAGGTGCGCCGGAGCCGCGCAATTGGAAACAGGGCGGCTACATCGATCGCATGCCCAAGGATCCCTGGGGCAATGACTACCAGTACATGCAGCCCGGCGTGCATGGTGACGTGGATCTGTTCAGCCTCGGTGCCGACAGTCGCCCCGGCGGCGACGGCATCAATGCCGACATCGGCAACTGGACCCTCGAATAGACCGCGGCAGACGGATGAATACGGAAGGCGGCGGGGAGAGTGAGAGCGGCGCCGCCGTACTTCCTGGGGCCTTTATACGCGGTTTCACCTTGATAGAACTGCTGGTGGTCCTGGTGATCATCGGCATCCTGGTGTCCTTCGCCACCCTTGCCGTGGGCAACGATCGGGACGGGCTGGTGCAGGAGGAAGCGCGGCGCCTGGCCGCGCTGATCGAACTGGGCGGCGAGGAAGCCACGTTGCAGGGACGCGAGCTGGGCCTGCAGTTCACCCGCTCCGGCTACCGCTTCATGTTCCTGGAGCCGCAGGAAGACGGCCCGGCGCTGTGGCTGGCGCTGGAGCGGGACAGTCTGCTGCGGGCGCGCGAGTTCCATCCGGAGATCACCCCGCAACTGGAACTGGAGGGGTTGCCGCAGACCTTGCCGACGGAGCCACCCGAGCAGGGCGCGCCGCAACTGTTCCTGTTTTCCAGCGGCGAACGTACGCCTTTCCTGTTGCGCCTGGCGGCGGACGACGGCCGCATAGTGCACGAGATCGAGGCCGGTCCCCTCGGCCCGATACAGCGGCGCTGACAGCGGAAGGCCGGACAGATGCATCCCATCGCAGGCGACGTCACGAAACCGGACGACACTGTCCGTACAGGCGGCGACGCCATTCCTTCTGTCTGCAAAAATCGCGGTTTCACCCTGCTGGAAGTGCTGGTTGCCCTGGCTGTCATCGCCATCGGCCTGGCGGCGGCCATTCGCGTCGGCGCCACCAACAGCGCCAACGCCATCCACCTGCGCGACAAGACCCTGGCGCAATATGTCGCCGCCAACAAGGCGGTCGAGCTGCGCCTGCAGCCCCAATGGCCCGCCGTCGGCACCCAGCGCGGCCGCGCTCCCATGGGGCACCGTGAATGGCGCTGGAGCACGCGCGTCAGCGAGACCTTCGACGCACGCGTACGCCGCGCCGACATTGAAGTGGGCATCGAGGACGGCAAGCCCATTGCCACGCTGTCCGCGTTTCTGCCGCAGCCGGCACAGCCATGAACGCGACCCGCATAAAGCTGCCGGCAGCAAGTCGCGTGCAAACACCTGCGGCCGCGGTATCGTTCTGCACCAACCGTGGTTTCACCCTGCTGGAATTGCTGGTCGCCATCGCGGTGTTCGCCGTGGTGGCGATGCTGGCCTATGGCGGACTGGCGACGGTGCTCGACGCACGGGAGGACACCGCGGCCGGCGCGGAGCGGCTGCGCACCCTGCAACAGACCATGCTGATGCTGCAACGCGATCTGGACCAGGTCGCGGCGCGTGGCATACGCGATGAATACGGCGACGGCAAACCCGCCCTGCACGGCGGCCCCGACTGGATCGAGTTCACCCGCGGCGGCTGGTCCAATCCCGCCGACCAGCCGCGCAGCGCGCTGCAACGGGTGGCCTACGCCCTGCGCGAGCAGCACCTGATCCGCGCCCACTGGCAAGTGCTGGACCGCGCCCAGGACAGTGCACCATTCGAGGCGGCATTGCTGCCGCAGGTGCGCGTGCTGCGGCTGCGTTTTCTCGGTGACGGCGACGAGTGGCAGGAATCCTGGCCGCCGCTGGAGCAGGGTGATCAGCCCGCCGGCGAGGTGCCGCTGCCGCGGGCGGTGGAGATGACGCTGGAACTGGAACAGTGGGGCACGCTGACGCGCCTGTTCAGGGTGCGGCAATGAGCCGGCGCGAACGCGGCGTCGCCCTGGTCACGGCTCTGCTGGTGGTGGCGCTTGCCGCCGTCGCGGCGGTGGCCATGACCTCGCGCCAGCAGGTGGACATCCGGCGCACCCAGAACGCACTGGAGGCGGAACAGCTGCGGTTTTATCTGTACGGCGTCGAGGACTGGGCCGGCAAGGTACTGGAGCAGGATCGCAAGGACAACCAGGTGGATCACGCCGGCGAGGACTGGGCCACGCAGCTGCCGCCGGTGCCGCTGGACAACGGCCAGCTGAGCGGCCATATCGAAGACGCGCAGGGCCGCTTCAACCTCAATAATCTGGTGGTCGACGGCAAGACCAGCGCGGAAGATCTGGCGCGGCTGCGCCGCCTGCTCGCCGCCCTGGAACTCGAACCCACCCTGGCCGATGCCGTGGTGGACTGGATCGACGCCAACGTGGAACCCTGGCCGCCGCACGGCGCCGAGGACACCGCCTACCTGGGCCGCGAGCCACCCTACCGCAGCGCCAACCGGCCCCTGGCCGACGTCAGTGAACTGCGCCTGGTCGCCGGCTTCGACGCCGACAGTTGCCGCCTGCTGGCGCCACACGTCACCGCCCTGCCGGCGCGCACCGCCATCAATCTCAATACCGCCACAGTCGAGGTGATCATGGCGCTGGCCGACGGCATCGGCCGCGGTGACGCCGAAGGCTTCGTGGCCGGACGCGACGGGCAGCATTACGCCACTCTGGATGAGGCGCTCAAGGCGCCGGCGCTGGCCGACCGCAAGGTGGCGCACGACGGCCTTGGCGTGAGCAGCGACTATTTTGTGGTAATGTCGGACATCAGTTTCGGACGACTGCGACAGCGCTACTCCAGCCTGCTGCAACGCGGCGAAACCGGAGCCACCACCCTACTGACACGAAGCCAGCTCTATCTTTAACGCCATGGAAAATTTCCTGTTGCGGCTCGCCCCCGACTCTACCGCCAGCTGGTGTCCGGCCGGCGCACCGGCGCGCGTTGCGCACGGCACGCTGACGGACGCGGCACGCGCCGCAGTCGGCGGATCGGTGCGGGTGCTGGTTCCGACCGAGGCCGTCACGCTGCTGTCGGCACGCATCCCGACCCGGCAGCGACAGCGCCTGCGTCAGGCCCTGCCCTTTGCCCTGGAAGACCAGCTCGCCGCCGACGTCGAGACGCTGCACTTTGCTGCGGCCGCGCGTCCGGGCGGCGACGAGGTCCCCTGCGCCGTGGTGGATCGCGCAACGCTGCGCAGCTGGCTCGACGCGCTGGAGGCCGCCGGCATCGCCCCGGACAGCATGCTGCCCGACGTGCTGGCACTGCCGCGCGCTGCGGGCGAGTGGAGCGTGCTTGCCGAGCACGACAGCATCCGCCTGCGCAGCGGCGAGATGCGCGGCTTCGCCTGCGACGGTGCAACCTTGCCGCATCTGCTGCCGCTGCTGCTGCAGCAGGAAGATCAGCGGCCGACGCGGCTGCAGTTCCACGACGGCGATCCCTCCGGCGAGGTATTGCCCCTGTTGCAGGCCTGGTGCGATGCACAAGGTATCGAATTGCAGCGCACGCCGCTGACCGGAGACGCGCTCACCCTGCTCGCCGCCGGTGCCCAGCGCGGCGACGCCCTCAACCTGTTGCAGGGCGAGTTCAGCCGGCGCGAACAAAGCCGCCAGCTGTGGCAGCCCTGGCGCGCCGCCGCCGTGCTGGTGGTCCTGCTGACGCTGCTGCACGGCGGCATGGCCGGCGCACGCTATGCGGCACTGGCAGGCGAGGATGCGCAGCTGACGGCACAGATCGAACAGGTCTACCGCAGCGCCTTCCCCGAGTCCCAGCGCGTAGTCAACGCGCGCATCCAGATGGAGCAGAAGCTGGCCGAATTGCGCCGCGGCGATGCCGGTCAGGAGTTCCATCGCCTGCTGCAGCACGCCGCACCGGCGTTGCGCAGTGCCGGCATTGAACTGCGCGCCCTGCACTATTCCCCCGGCCTGCTCGACATCGAGGTGACCGCCGCCGATCTGCAGGCCCTTGATCGCCTCAAGCAGGCGTTGGACAGCGGCCCGCTGCGCGCCGAAATCACCGGCGCCGACAGCAGTTCCGGCGGCGTCGCCGGGCGCATCGCATTGCGCGGAGCTGCCGCATGACGATTCGACAGGACAGGCGAATCGCACGGCCGCAGGCCGCCCGCAGGGGTGCAGCACAAGGAGCTGCCGCATGACGATTCGACAGGATAGGCGAATCGCACGGCCGCAGGCCGCCCGCAGGGGTGCAGCACAGGGAGCTGCCGCATGACGATTCGACAGGATAGGCGAATCGCACGGCCGCAGGCCGCCCGCAAGGGTGCGGCACAGGGAGGTGCCGCATGAAGGCATTGCGCCATCATTGGGAGCAGATGCAGCCGCGTGAGCGCCGCATCGTCGTCGCGGGCGGCGCCGCGACCTTGGTGCTGCTGCTGTACGCCCTGGTTTGGGACCCACTCACCACCAGCCTGGGACAGATGGAGCAGAACGTCGCGGCACAGCGCGCCACCCTGGCCTGGATGCAGCAGGCGGCGGGGGAAGCCCGCACCCTGCGCGGTACCCAGGGTACGGGCAACGCAGGTCGCTCCCTGCTCGCCCTCAGCGACGAAAGCGCCAAGGCGCACAAGCTCGGCGGCGCCGTGAAGCGTGTACAACCGGACGGGCAGCACACCGTGCGGATCTGGCTGGAGGATGCAGCCTTTGCCGATCTGCTGCGCTGGCTGGACACGCTGGCGAGCCGCCACGGCGTCAAGATCAGCGGGCTCACCGTCGAGCGCGTACCGGCGGCGCCGGCCCGCGTCAACGCGCGCGTGGTGCTGGAGATGTCCCCATGAAGCGCACCTGGCTGAAGTATGTGCTGCTCGGCCTGCTCGCCTATACGCTGGCCCTGGCGGTCACGCTGCCGGCCCGCCACGCCTACAGCCTGGCGGCCTCGCGCATGCCCAAGACGCTGCCGGTCACCCTGCACGATCTCGGCGGCAGCCTGTGGTCCGGCCGCGCCGGCACCGTCGCCTGGCGCAATACATCGCTGGGTGAGTTGCAGTGGGATCTATCGCCCTGGCAGCTCGTCAGTGGACGGCTCGCCGCGGCCGTGCAGTTGCAGGACAGCGACAGCACGCTCACCGGCCACCTCACCCTGACGCGCGACGGCAACGCCACCTTGCGCGAAGTAAATGCCCGCCTTCCCGCCGGCAGGTTGATGGCATTCAATCCCGGCCTGCCCATTGCCGCGGACGGCGTCATCGCCGCCAATCTGGAAGAGGCGCAGCTGTCGCAGCAAGGAGCGCCCGCCCTGCGCGGCACCATCGTATGGAGCCAGGCGCTGCTGGTGGCCGGCCGGCCGCTCAAGCTCGGCGATCTCAAGCTCACCCTGCAGCCGGGAGAAAAGGGCGGCACCAGCGGCACCCTGTCCGACGCCGGCGGCCCGCTGGAGATCAACGGCACCCTCACCCTCGACGCCAACCGCAGCTACCGCCTGGATGCCAAACTGCGTGCCCGCCCCGAAGCCGACGCCGGTCTGGGCGACAGCCTGAAAATGCTGGGCCGCCCCGACGGGCGCGGTTACTACGCGCTGCGTTACAACGGACGACTTTAATCCCGCGAACCCACCGCCACTACCCCGGCACGACGATGTGTATCGCGGCACCGCCCAGCGCGGCGCGGCCGATCATCAACTCACCCTCATAGGCGGCAACGATGTCGCGCACCATGGCCAGGCCGATGCCGTGGCCCGGTATGGTTTCATCCAGGCGCACGCCGCGCGCCAGCACCTGTTCGACCTGGGCGTCATCAATACCGGGGCCGTCATCCTCGACCGTGATGTGCAATCGGTGCTCGTCCGTACCGATACAGATACGGATGTTGCCCCTGCACCACTTGAAGGCGTTGTCGAGCAGGTTCCCCAGCAGCTCCAGCAGATCACCCTCCTCGCCGCGAAAACGGGCCGTGCCGGCGATGTCCTGTTCAACCCGTACGGCCTTGCCCGCATGTACCTTGGCCAGGGCGGCCAGCAGCCGCTGCACTGCCGGCGCCACCGCTACCGGTGCGGCGAGCGCCGGGCGGCCGGCTGTGGCGGCACGTTGCAACTGGTGCTGGACGATGGCGTCCATGCGCGTTACCTGTTCATCCAGTATCGATGCCTGTGCACCGGCATCGATGCCGCGCAACACTGCCAGCGGCGTCTTCAGGCTGTGCGCCAGATCGGCCAGGGCCTGCCTGTAGCGCGCCTGTTGGGCGCGTTCGTGATGCAGCATGGTGTTGATGTTGTCGCTCAAACGGCGTATCTCGCGCGGGTACTCCTGCGCCAGACTTTGCTGCGCGCCGGACTCCACGGCGCGCACCTCGGCAGCCACGGTGTGCAACGGCCGCAGGCCCCAGGCCAGGACGGCGGCCAGCACCACCAGCAGCAGCAACGCCATGGCTCCCAGCCAACCCCACAGGTTGCGTCGATAGCGCGCCATCTGTTCCTCGAAGAACGCGGCATGTTCGATGACGCTGTAGATCAGCGGCAGGCTGCCGTGGTCCGTCTGCCAATCGATACGCAGGATGGCGACAAAATATTCAGCATCGGCCAGCGTCATGCGCGTGAACGATTCCCGTTGCGACGGCTGGATGGCGGGCGACGGCAGGCGCATGCCGACGGCGGAAGGCGACTGCCACAATGGCTGCCCATCGGGGCGGTCGATGCGCGCGTACAGGCCCGAGTCAGGCAGGTTGAGGCGGGGTTCGCCCAGAGCGGCAGGCAGGTGCAGACGCCCGTCCGGCTCCACCTCGGTAGCGGCCATGACCAGGTACAGCTGGGCCAATAGGCGCTCACGCATCGCCGCGCCGGCACTATCGGCGAAGGCGCGTTCCAGGGCCCAGGCGGTGAGTACGATGAACACCGCCAGTACCAGCACGGCACCGGCACCGACGCGGGCCGCAAGGGAGTTCATGAACACGTCAGGCCGAAACGGTAACCGCGCCCGCGCACGGTCTCGATGGGTTGCAGGCTGTTGTCTGGATCCAGCTTGCGCCGCAACCGTCCAATCAACACCTCGACCACATTGCTGTCACGTTCGTCCGCGTGATCGTGCAGATAGTCGGCCAGTTCACTTTTGGCAATCACCTTGCCGCGCTGCCGCACCAAGTACTCCAGCAGCCGGTATTCATACTGGGTAAGGTCCATGGCCTTGCCGGCCAGAAACACGCTCTGCGCCGCCATGTTCATGAGCAGCGGACCACAGCACAATTCCTCCCCCGCACCGCCCGCCGCACGACGCAGCAAGGCCTTGATCCGCGCCAGCAGTTCTTCCATGTGAAATGGCTTGACCAGATAGTCGTCGGCACCGGCCTCCAGTCCCTCCACCTTTTCTTCCCATTTGCCGCGTGCGGTGAGGATCAGAATGGGCAGTGTGCTGCCGTCGCGGCGCAGGCGGCGGATCAGCTCCAGTCCCGACATGCCGGGCAGACCCAGATCGACCACCGCGAGATCCTGCGGATATTCACTGGCCAGATACAGGCCTTCGCGACCGTCGCCGCATCCTTCGACACTGTAGCCCGCACTGGTGAGCCGTTCGTTGATTTGGGCCAACAGGGACGCCTCGTCCTCGATCACCAGGATGCGCATGACTCAACGTCCGTTGCCGGCGTCGATGCGTATGGTACGCACGCTGTGATCGGGCGTCAGTACCTTGATGCGATGCACGCGGCGGCCGTTCTCTTGCACCGTTTCCGCCGCCAGGATGCGACCGCCGGTTTCCTTCCGCACCTGCGCCACCGCCTGCTCCAGCGTAATCGCCGTAGCGGCGCCGCGCTGCGAAACAGGCGGCGCGGCCTGAACGACATGGGACGCCAGCAACAACAGCAGGATGAAGGCTGATAATTTGAGCGGCGACATAGGCGTCTCCAGCATCGGGGTTGGCAGGTATGCCGTTCAGCATACCCGCAGCGCCCCAGATGAATCCACCGGGAAGGGCAAGTGCCCTCCCGGTGGCGCCATGTTAGAGGACGATTTCGATGCGCAGCTGGGGCGGATGACTGTGCCCCCGCCGGCGCGGGATGGGTACATGACGTCCGCCATGGTGCGGGTATGCGACGTGATGATACTGCCGCCCTTCCCGAACATGATGGTGCCGGGCGGGATGTCCCACATCATGGCGGACGATACCCGTGAGCTCCATCTCATTGACTGCCGGGTGTGCTGCTGCAATTCCCGGCAACAGGGCAATGAACACTAACGACGCTAGAACCGTGGTTCGCTTCATGACGACTCTCCTTGAACTTCGGATGGCGGTATTAGCGCGATGCGCTACGTTCATGATTCACAGACGGTGCAGTGTGCGGTCCCTTCTTTGCCGGCGGCGTGGCATGTTGGTCCGGCTGCGGCTTCCGGGGCGATACCGGCCCTTTCGGCGCGCGCCCGTCCAGGGGAACAGATGACGGTCTTTCCGTGTGTCCCGGCGAAGTGCCCGGCCTGGATGGAAGATTCGGCCCGTGTAACGGACCCGACTTATGACTGCCATCGGGCTTATGGTGCGGGGCCGGCGCCTCTGCGTGGCGACGCGGCGGGGGAGATGAAGATTTGGGCTCCCGGTGCGGCACGGACACCTGGTTATTTACATGCACGTGTTGCTGCACAATCACCTGTTGCCGTGCCGGACCATGCTGCGGGGCGGGGGGCAGATGGTGAACGTGGTGTTCCTCGACCACGTGCACCGGAACATCGTGCCGGACGATTACGCTTTTGCAGCCGCCCAGAACGGCGACTGCGACAAACAACACAATGAGTCTGGTTTTCATGGCCGTGCTCCCTGTGACATTGCGGTGGATACGGTTCCACAATGTACGGAGGCAGGCTGAACGGTTCCTGAACCGCGGTACCGCGCCGCGGAGGTCCGGCTAGCCGGGGTCCGCAGCTACGGCAGGGGAAAAGCGGAGCTATTTCACCGCATAGGCCGCAACCGGCTGCAGCTTCCAGATATCGTCCGCGTACTCGCCGATAGTCCGATCGGTGGAAAACTTTCCGCTGCTGGCGCTGTTGATGATGCTCATGCGCGCCCATTTTTCCTGGTCACGATAGGTATCCGCCGCGACCCGTTGGGCATCCACGTAGCTGCGGAAATCGGCGGCCACCAGCCACGGATCGTGTGCATTACGGATGGCATGCACGATGGGTTCGAAGATCGCCGGCTCCAGCTGGCTGAAGTGGCCGGATTCAATCAGATGCATCACGCGCGACAGATCCTCGTCCGCAGCGATAATGGCATTTGGATCGTAGTTGCCGCGCAGCCGCTCCACCTCTTCCGCGGTAAGGCCGAACAGAAAGAAGTTTTCTGCACCCGCTTCTTCGCGGATTTCGATATTGGCGCCGTCCAGGGTTCCGATGGTAACGGCGCCGTTCATCATGAACTTCATGTTGCCGGTACCGGACGCCTCCTTGCCTGCCGTGGATATCTGTTCCGACAGATCGGTGCCGGGACAAATCACTTCCATGGCCGAGACGCGGTAATCGGGTAGAAAGGCCAGACGCAGCCTGCCTTCGGTATCCGGATCGCTGTTGATCACGTCGGCGATGTTATTGGTCAGTTTGATGATGCGCTTGGCCATGGCGTAGCCGGGCGCAGCCTTGCCGCCGATGAGCACGCAGCGCGGCGTCCAGTTCGCAGTGTCACCGCGTTTGATGCGGTCGTAAAGATGAATGACGTGCAGCAGGTTGAGGAGCTGGCGCTTGTATTCGTGGATGCGCTTCACCTGCACGTCGAACATCATCTCCGCAGCAAAATCGACTCCGCAATCATTCTGCACCAGTGCTGCCAAGCGCACCTTGTTGTCGAACTTCACTGCACGCCACTGCTCACGAAATGCCGCGTCCTCGGCCATGGGAAGCAGCTTCTTCAGTTGAGCCAGATCGGACACCCAGCCGCCGCCGATGGACCGCGTGATGAGCTGGTTCAGTCCAGTATTGCATGCCGCCAACCAGCGGCGCTGGGTTACACCGTTGGTCTTGTTGTTGAATTTCTCCGGCCACAGCTCGTAAAAATCACGGAACAGGCCTTCGGTGAGCAACTGTGAATGCAGTGCCGCCACGCCGTTGACGGAATAGCTTCCGACAATGGCGAGATACGCCATGCGTACCATTTGCTCATGACTCTCCTCGATGATGGACATACGGGCCAGCCGGCCGGCATCTCCCGGCCAGCGCTGCGCAACCTGCTTCAGGAAACGGGCATTGATCTCGAAAATGATGTCGAGCAGGCGCGGCAGCAGACGGCGGAACAGGCGGATCGGCCATTTTTCCAGAGCCTCGGGCAACAGGGTGTGATTGGTGTATGCCATGGTGCGGCGGGTGATCTCCCACGCATCGTCCCATTCCACGTTGTACTCATCCATCAACAGGCGCATCAGTTCAGCGACGGCTATGGTTGGATGTGTGTCATTGAGCTGGAAGCAATTCTTGGCGGCGAAACCACTGAAGTCGGCTTCATGGAATTTCAGCCAGTGACGCAGCACGTCCTGCAACGACGCCGAGGCAAGGAAATACTGCTGCTTGAGACGCAGCTCCTTACCGCCCTCCGACGCGTCGTTGGGGTAGAGCACCATGGTGATGTGTTCGGCGTCGTTCTTGGCACGCACCGACTCGGTATACGACCCGGCGTTGAATTCACCCAGGTCGAATTCGTCAGTCGCCGCCGACTTCCACAGGCGCAGCGTGTTGACCGTGCCGTTGCGGTAACCGGGAATGGGCACGTCGTAGGCCACGGCCAGTACATCGTGGGTATTGAGCCAGCGCACATGCAGCTTGCCGTTTTCGTCGGTCCAGCTTTCTGTGTGCCCGCCGAACTGGACGCGCTGGGTATATTCCGGCCGCTCCAGTTCCCAGGCGTTGCCGTTGCGCAGCCAGTGATCGGGCTCTTCCACCTGATGGCCGTCCGCGATCTCCTGGCGGAACATGCCATATTCATAGCGCAGGCCGTAACCGATGACCGGCAACTGCAACGTGGCGCAGGAATCGAGAAAGCATGCGGCGAGGCGGCCGAGACCGCCGTTGCCCAGCCCGGCGTCGCGTTCGCTGTCGGCCAGTTCCTCCATCGCCAGCCCGAGGTCGGACAACGTGCGCGTCGCCGCGTCCTGTACGCCTAGATTGAGCATGGCATTGCCCAACGCGCGCCCCATCAGATACTCCAGCGACAAATAACAGGCACGACGGCTGTCCTGCTCGATGTAGGCGTAGTTGGTGTTCTTCCAGCGATCCATGAGCCGATCCCGCACCGCCAGCGCCAGCGCCTGATAGGCATAGTGCGGCGTGCGGCAGTACTTGTCGCGGCCGAGGGTATGGGCGAAATGGCGGCGCAGATCTTCAGTCAGTGCATCAGCGCCCAGGCCAAGCGCAGGCAATTCGGTCAGTTCACTGCTGGGCTCGAATACATCGCCGGAAAGCTGGGTCATAGGGGCTCCAAACGGGGTTTTCATGACTTTTGGCACACTATAGCCAATCCACGGTTCAATTAGCAGTCTCTAATTTGTGGCTGGCACAGCCTGCACCCTTGCGGTACAGCATGGCGTACTTATCGAGGTTCACTCTTTGGACAGTGCAACTCCATCAGTGCCAGGTTCTCGTAACCATAGTCGGTGCCGGCCCCGGACAGTAGGGCGCGGGCATCACGGCAAAGCCGGGCCAGCTCTTCCGGACCAAACAGCCAAAGTGCCGCCTCCAGCTCGTCCCGCGGCGCGGAAAACAGGATGGCGGCCAGCCCTTCTGCGGCGATGGGCGAGTCAGGCCGCATCAAATCGGCCACCAGCGGAAACTCCATCAAACGATAGTGCTGTTCACGCGCCAGCTGCTCATGCGTCAATTCCTCTACGGCATGCGGATCATCGGCTGCAGCCTGCCGCACCGCCGAAATTATGGTGTCGGTCAACCGGCGCAACCCCAGTTTGAATGCCTCGGTGTCACCCCCAAGCGAGGCCAGCCGCGTATAGGCCTCATCCAGTCGTGCCTTGAGATCCAGCAGGGTCTGGCTTTCCTCATTGGGCCTCAGCCTTACGGCGCTATCCAGCAGGACATGGAATTCGCGCGCAAAGTCTTCCAGCTCTGCATGATCCTTATGCCTGGCGGCAGCCAGCTCATCCGGTTCGACTTCGCGCAAAATCGCATCAAACAAAGGGTTGTTGCGGCGACGCAGCAAGAGGCGCTCATGGGCTCCAGGACGGGACGGGGTCATCGCATGCTATGCTCACGCTGGTGTGTGGGTCCGCACTTTACCATGCCCCCCGTCCCGGAGATCACCATGTCCCCCCTGCGTATTTCCCTGCTTATGCTCCTGCTCGCAAGTGGCGCCGCCGGCGCAGCTACGCTAGACGGCCTGCTGGCAGGCTCGCGTCCGCCCGGTGTGGTGATTGAAGTGCTGGGGCCTGAGGAAGGTTTGCGCGAGGGCATTCCGCGCCTGCGGGAAACGATCAGCCTGCTACGGGAACGCTTTCCCGCACTGGACATCGCCGTGGTCAGCCACGGCCGTGAGCAGTTTGCCCTGCTGGAAGAAGCGGGCCGGTTCGCCGACGTGCAGCAGGACATGCGGCAATTGATCGAAGAAACCCAGGTGAATGTGCATGTCTGCGGCGCCAACGCCGAGCGCGCCGGCAAGGGCCCGGAGGACTTCGTTGCCTTTGTCGACGTGGCAGCCCATGGACCGCGCCAGATCAGGGATTATGAAGCGCTGGGCTACGTACGATTGAAGATAATACTGCGCCAATAGCGCTGCCCGGCTCCGCTACGTCTTAGCGGCCCGTTCCGACTCTGCGGCCAGTTCATCCAGGCGGATGAGAATTTCCTTGATGACACTCCGTACCGAACGATCGTCGGTGTACAGCACCATGTCGGCGGTCTCGCGATACAGCGGATCCCGCACCCGCATCAGCTCCTCCAGCGTGGCCCGCGGATCGGCGGTCTGCAACAGCGGCCGGTTGCGATCCCGTGCGGTGCGCTTCAGCAGCTGATCGATGGAGGCGAACAGGTAAATTACGACACCCCGCTCACGCAGGTGACGGCGGTTTTCCTCCCGCAGCACCGCGCCGCCGCCCGTGGCCAGAACCAGATTTTTCTCCGCCGAGAGATCGGCGATAACCTCGGACTCCCGCCTGCGGAAGCCCTCTTCGCCTTCGATATCGAAAATCAGCGGGATGCTGGCGCCGGTACGGCGCACGATCTCGTGATCGCTGTCCTTGAACTCCCGGTGCAGCACATTGGCCAGCTGCCGGCCGATGGTGGTCTTGCCGGCCCCCATGGGGCCGACAAGAAAAAGACCGTCACGCAGCATCAGCCGGGATTGGTACAGGAATTGGCGGTACCGAATGGGCTGGTGGAGCCCGGCGGACTGGTGGCGTCACCCTGCGACATCGGCAGGATGAAGCGTATCGCCTTGACCGATTCCGTGCCGCTCACCTGCGCCGTCGCCGTTACTTTTACCTGGGTCCAGTCGGCATAATCCTTGGGATAAATTACGTCAAAGGCACCATTGCCATTGGCATCCGTGGTTATGCTGCCGGTAATGGTAGCGGGCGCTCCCGGATCCAACGCGCCATCGCCGTCATCGCCGACGCCGTCATCCTCGTTCAGGTCAAGCACACCATCACGATTTAGATCTTCCGACGCGCAACTCAAGGTGCCGTTCGCCACAAACACGTCAAACGTCGATGAGAGTGGAGTGACACTGGAAAGGGCAACATTATCGGTAGTACCTACGGTGCTGCGGGAGCCCTTGTCATAGGACTCGGCCTCCAGCCGCAGGACGACCGTGATGCCCGACACCGGGTTGCCACCGGCATCCGCCACCTGCACCGCGCCTGCATAGCGATAGGTTGCGGTGTTCAGGTCCTCGATTCTTGTCGCCATGCCGAGGCTGATAAAGAGACTGGAGCCGCCCACCGTAAGGGCGACCGTCTGGGTAATCGCCGTGGCACGGACTGTGGCCCGGATTTGCACGCCATCGGTAGCCGACGGCACCACCGTGGAACTGTATACCGTGGACGCACGTCCCAGCGAATCGGTCACACCGGACGCAGGACTAAGCGAGCCACTTGTCGTATCTCCCGTCTCGATATTGAAATCCACGACCGCATTCTTGACCAGATTGCCGGTGGCGTCACGCACCGTGGCGGTCAGGGTCACGCTGTCGTTCAGGCCCAGGGTGGTACGCGACGCTTGGAACGTTAGGCTATCCGGAGTCGTCGCCAGGAATTCCGAGGTGGCAGAGGCGGAGGGTGAGTCCACCGAGCTGCCGGTGGCGGTCACGGTGGTCGGACCGGCATTGGGCGAAAGGATGTAAATAGTCGCCACGCCGGC
>Ga0299912_10002061_pt1 | contig 16438 bp, 16 predicted proteins | sample RVTome_2_FD_207667 | JGI IMG/M metagenome (GOLD analysis project Ga0299912, IMG submission 207667) | Soil microbial communities from uranium-contaminated site in the Upper Colorado River Basin, Wyoming, United States - RVT95D214 (version 2) ... | reverse complement strand
CTCCGGCACCGGCAGCATCGCCCCGGCCCCAAGCCTGCCTTGACACCCCCCTCTCCCGATGAGATACTATTTTTGATGATCGGCAGGTGGCAAGATCGTCACAATGACGCGCGCGTGGGCATCGCCGCCTAAAACCAAATTCTCATGTTTAAAGGAGGCTCAAATGTCTATTGCGAGAACGACAGAGATCAAAGCGTCTTCTGCGCTGAGTTTTGATGATGCCATGAAAAAGGGGATTGCTCGAGCTCAAAAGACTCTGACACATGTTCGAGGAGCGTGGATCGAGAATCAGGAAGTCCTCGTCGATGCCAAGGGCAAAATATGCGAGTACCGGGTTCAGATGAAGATAACATTTATTCTTGAAGAGTAGCGATAAGCTATTATCTTTCATGATCGGAAGGTGGCCAAGCGCGACGATGACGCGTGCAAAGCCATCGCCCCCGAAAACCAAATTCCTTTGTTTTCGTTCGTCCGCGTTTTGGCCATTACTACGGGAGGGTGAAAATGGGCGAGATCATCGACAAGAGCAAGGGCAAGATCAAGCAAGTGGTAGGGGACTTGACCGGCAACAAAAAGCTCAAGCGAGAGGGCGAGAGGGATGAACTCAAGGGCCGAGTCAAGGGCCTGGTCAAGGATGTGAAGCGTACGGTCAAAGATACCGTGAAGTAACAACGACCACGGGGTCCGGAAGAATCCGAAACTGATACGGATATTCGACAGAGTAAAGGGAGGAAAATACCATGAGCGATACGACACTCATCATCATCATCATCGTGGTGGTCCTCTTGCTCGGCGGGACCGGCGGTTACTATTGGAAGAAACGCCGGTAGGCGCTCTTGCCCCCGCGCCGGGCGTGCGCCCGGAGACGATGGGCGCGGGTTTTTTTCGATGTCATGAGGACTCCCCGTCCCCTCGTGGCGATGGTTCCAGCGAATAGCTGGTACTTCTGAAACCAATCCAAGACATTGTATCTCAAACGGGGGGCTAGCTATTCGTATTACTGCTGGGAGCAATAAAGCTGTAACCTGCCTCTTGCGAGCACAAGCGGCTCTGTCTTGGTTCAATTGCCGGCAGGCGCTGCTTTGACTGGGCTGGAGGCACCTGTATCGCGGAACGACTCCCAGGTCAGGCGGCCAGAGCTTATTAGTCAAACCATCCTTTCCGTTTGAAATACCACAACTCTACCACGGCAATAGCGACCATCAAGACGATGACGATGATGAACCCGTATGGGTACTTAGAGCCAGGTAGACCGCCGACGTTCATCCCTAGGAGTCCTGCGATCAGACCAAGAGGCAGGGTAATGGCCGAGACAATCGTCAGGATGCGCAAGCGTTTTTCCACCCGATCGCTGCCCGCCATCTGGTAATAGGCGTGCAAATCGTTGACCCGGTCTTCCAATCGATAGATCCCCCTTTGCGCGATTTCTACTTCTGATGCCAGGTCTTGAAGGTACGCCTTGCGATGAGGTTCCTGTAATGCCTCGTTGTCGGAAGCGTTGAGGCCGGCGATGCAGTAGAGCTGATTTTCTATCAGGGAAACGAGCTTATCAACCTGCCAGCGCAGCTTGGTAAGATCGCCGGCGTGTATGGCCCCCGGGTCCTCGTTCAGGGTTTTAGCCATGCGCAGAATTTGGTCACGGACTTCGGTTTGAGCCTGGACGCTCAGATCCGTCAGACCATCGAGGATCAGATAGAGGATCTGGACCAGGTGACTCAAGCTGGGCGCTTTCTCAGCCACCAGGCTCTGTACGAGATCGTTGATAGCGGGCATCAGGCCGTGGCGGATCGTCACCAGCACTGGAGATTGCAGAACGAACGTCAGGTAGGCCTGACCCTCAGCCTCGCGGTCAAACACTGCCGGAAACTCCAGCAGAACAGCCCGGCCATAAGAGATAACACCCGGAACGACGGCTAAGTCCACGCAGCGATCGAGCATGAGAGGATGAATGTTCAGGGGCGCCAAAAATCGCCGCAGTTCCTCTGGTTCGGCGTCTTCAATATCAAACCAACTCTCGCCGAGCTGGCCCGGTTCCCCTGTTGGCCAACCTGTTGGGGCCGGTTGCTTCTGCAGCTTCCCCGAACTGAGCAAGTACCAGTTGATTTTCACCTTAAAGCCCTCCGGCAATTCCTTTGGTCATCAACGCTCCTCTAAGAACCTGTGAAGAGAATTGCTGATCCGATTCTATCGTAACGCAACAGGGTATGTAAGCATTGACCGTTGATTATGACTCCCTTGACCTCTCGTGAAGACGCTCGTCACCCCAGGTGAGGCGAAAAGCGGCAAACGTCCATACCTGAAAGCCCTTTGTCCTCCCTGCCCCACCCTAAACATGGCCTCTTTTCATGCTCCAGCGCGTATTTCAACGTCTCCTGCAGAACCCGACACGCACCTTTGGGGTGTACAGGGGGAGACAAGGAGGTTAAGAACCACGAACAGAGTCGGCTTGCATGGTCATTGACTTCGCCGCCAGCTGGCGATATATTCCTGACAATGTTTAAGATAGCAACGCTATTTTTATATGCCTCTCTAACCGGTTTTTCTTTGATTCTTGGTGTGATCATAGGAACCACCCTAAAAATCAGCCAGAAAGTCATCGCGGCCATAATGGCTTTTGGCTCCGGCGTTTTAATTTGCGCTTTAACTTTCGGGCTGATGCAGGAAGCATTCAAACATGGAGGGTTTGATGCGATCATTATAGGATTTTTGTTGGGAGGCTTGGTTTTCATCTCCGGGGATTTCCTGATTCACAGAATCGGCGGAAGAAACCATAAACGCAAGGCACATTTTAAGTCGACAAGAGAAACGAACGGCAAGGCCATCGTCTTGGGCTCTCTTCTTGACGGGGTCCCTGAATCGATAGCTCTAGGCGTTGCTCTTCTCAGCAAAAATGGAATTGGGCTGTTAATGCTCGTTGCGATTTTTCTGTCGAACCTCCCTGAAAGTCTATCATCCATAGACGATCTGCAAAAAGAGGGCTTCTCCAAACAGCGCATCTATCTGTCATGGTCAATAGTCAGCCTCTGTGTCGCATCGAGTGTTGTTTTAAGTTTCCTGTTCCTGGAAAAGCTGGATTTAAATGCGCTCGGCATCATCGAATCTTTTGCCTCCGGGGCGATCCTGGCCATGCTTGCAGACAGCATGATGCCCGAAGCTTATGAAGAGGGTGGATTTATGATCGGCTTTTTAACGATGTTGGGATTCTTGACGGCTTTTATTCTTTCAAAAATATGATTTCATCCAAAATGGAAAGTCAATCCCATCAAATCGAAAATCTATGGGGTATTATCGTTGAGAGGAGTTTCATGCGGGATGACGCTTAGACGACCGGCCGCCGGGATTCCGTCAACCATCCTCCTCTGCGCGGCGGCCTTGGTTCCCGCCTGCGGGCTCCCTCCGGCCTCGCCGGTCGAGTCTACCCGGGGCGTCCTCGAAACCCGGATCGGTTCGGCTGCAGCCGAGGGGCCCATCTATTGCCGGTATGATCAGCTCTGCGGCTCCGACGTCCTCCCGGCATTCTACAGGGCCCGGGATTTCCGCCCGGCCTGGATCGACGACGCCCTCACCCTCTCCGGGGCCATTTCCTTCCTGGCCGCCCTTCGCCTCGTCAGCGAAGACGGGCTGGACCCCGGGAACTATCATTTAGCCGTAATCGAGTCCCTGATCGCCGAGGTCCAGGCAAGCAAGGGAAAGAAGGGCAGAAAGGTCGGGCCCGATACCCTGGTAGACCTAGAGATGATCCTCACCGACGCCTTCTTCCTTTGCGGGTCGCACCTCGTCCACGGCCAGGTCAACCCGGAAACCGTTCAGTCGGAGTGGTCCATCAAGGGCCGCACCGAGGACCTTGCCGCCGTGCTGGAACGGGGGCTGGCGGACAAGGACATGGCCGCGGCCCTCGATTCCTTCCGGCCGCAACACGCCGTGTATAGGGACCTGAAAGAGGCCTTCCGGGACTTCCAGGCCATCGTCGGGGGGGGCGGCTGGCCGGAGTTGCCGCCGGGCCCGAAGCTCGAAAAGGGGGACCGGGACGCGAGGGTCGAAACCCTCAGGCGCTCTCTCGAAGCGAGGGGGGACCTCGCCCCGTCGGAAGGCGGCGACCGTTCCGCGTACGACAACGGCCTCGAAACCGGGGTGAAGGCTTTTCAACGCCGCCACGGCCTCGAGCCCGACGGCGTCGTCGGCGACGCGACCGCGGCCGCCCTGAACGTCCCCGCCGCCGGGCGGGTGGCGCAGATCCGGGCCAACCTCGAGCGCTGGCGCTGGATCAGCCCCGACCTGGGAGAGCGTTACATCCTGGTTAACGTCGCCGATTTCCGGCTGGTCGTCGTCGAGGGGGGGCGGCAGGTCCTGTCCATGCCGGCCATCGTCGGGACCGCCTACCGGCGCACTCCGGAATTCAGCGGAAAGCTGTCTTACGTCGTGATCAACCCCACCTGGACCGTCCCGCCGAAGCTCGCCCGCGAGGACATCCTGCCCAAGGTCAGAAAGGACCCCGACTATCTCGTAAAAAAGGGCTTCCGGGTCTTCAGGGGCTGGTCCGCGGGCGCCCCGGAGATCGACCCGGACGAGGTCGATTGGTCGGAGGTCGAGGGCGAAACCACGTCCTTCAATTTCCGCCAGGAGCCGGGACCCGCGAACGCGCTGGGCCGGATCAAGTTTATGTTCCCCAACAAGTTCGACGTCTACCTGCACGACACGCCGGAACGGGGGCTCTTCTCCCATGCCGTCCGGGACTTCAGCTCGGGCTGCATCCGGGTCGAGAAGCCCGTGGACCTGGCCGAATACGTTCTGCGGGACGACCCGGACTGGAACCGGGAGAAGATCCTGGAGGCGATGGACGACGGTACGCCCCGCGTCATCGTCCTCCGGAACTCCATCGGCGTCCATCTCCTGTACTGGACTACGTGGCTGGCCGAAGACGGCCGGGTGCAATTCCGGGAGGACATTTATCAGAGGGATGCGGCCCTGTACAGGGCCCTGGAGCAGCCCGCGTCGGCGCCGGGCCGGACGGGCGGCTTACCAGGTCCGGACGCGGCCGACGTCGACGTGGACGAAATCCGACGCCGGATAGATCCCCACGCCCCCGCCTTGCAAGGACACCGCCGCCCGGTAGAGGTCCCGAAGCCCGAGGCCGGGCACCCGGATGTCGACGGCCCGCCCGAGGAGGTGGAGGCTGTGCTCGGCGACGCCCCCCCCGTTGGCCCGCAGGAAGGCGTTGGTCTGGGGCGACCGGTATCCCGAAATGATATGGAAGGGCCGGTCCGCGGCGGTCTTCCGGGAGAGCGCGTTGAGCAGGTCGAGGAGCCGGATATCGATGTCCTTCTTCTCGCCGGTCCGGTGGTCCCTCAGGACATGGTTGATCGTCTGGAGGGACGGGGCGACGAGACGGCCCGAACGGCAATACTCGACGGCCGCCAACTCCCCCGTATGGGTGTTAAATAAGGAGAGACCGCGGTCGGGGGGAAGGGGCGCCGGCTCGGCGAAGGCGGGCAGACGGGAGAGGAACGGCAGGGCCAGGGCTGCCGCGCCCAGTCTGAGGAACTGCCGTCGGCTCGGGATCTCGGGGGCTGGCATCTTCGGATTCTTCTCGTCCATGGGTTCTTCAGTCGACGGGCCCCATTATACCGGATGGGGCCAGTTTTTCAAGTGTTTTTTTAACGAGAACACCCGAGATCGGCTCGCCCGAACGGGAAAACGCCGGATCTTAGGGAAAGAAAGAACCCCGGGCGTTTTTGCGCCCAACCCCGGCTAGAGGATGAGGAGGAGGTCGCCGACTCGGCGTGTAACCCCGATCCCGTCCAGAAGCTCGAGGAGCGAAATGGCGGACACGCGGCTCAGCCCGGTCATGGCCTTGAAATCGGCGACGCTTGTGGTTCGGCTTCCTGGCACGCCTTCCGCTATTTTCAGCTCAACTTGACATCCGATCAGGCTGCGATTTATCATCCCTAACGATGGGCTGAGGGAAGATCGGCGCATGAATGCTCGCTCAGCCGGCGCAGCAGAAAACGAAGTGCTTATCTTCACCCCGTGGGGATTTGACCGGCGGCTCAGTCACAATTTTCGTCCTTGACTAGGGTAGAGCTATCGTCAAGGATAAATATTCGTCGAATTGCAGAGATGAAAAAAAATAGACCCGGCGAGAAGAGGTTGAGCCCATTGGAATGTCATGAGACCGCCAAAAATGTTCTGAATAGAAAGCAACAAAAACTATTATCCCGGAGGATCAGCGACCTGTCACTCAAGATTCCGGGCACACGACTTGAGGCCCTGATCGGTGAACTCTATCAAGAGCTGGAAAAAGCAGGCATCTCCTTCAAGCCAAAAACATATCTGTCTGATGAATGGGGCTGTCCGGACGGGGTTCCCGTGATCGGGATTCCCTTCTACCTGGCCGACCCGGAATTGTGTCAGCTGGAAGGTCAATTGACCGGCATAGAAGCTGAAGACGAAGCGGAAGTGATGATGTATCTCCGTCATGAGGCCGGACATGCCTTCAGTTATGCTTATCGTTTATACAGGAGGCCGGATTGGCGCCGGCTTTTCGGGAGATTTTCGCAGCCCTACCGGGAGAATTATCGGCTCGTGCCTTTTAGCGCCAAGTTTGTCCGTCACATCCCCGGATGGTACGCCGAGAAACATCCTGATGATGACTTTGCGGAAACCTTTGCCGTCTGGCTCACGCCTGGCTCAGATTGGCGGAAACAGTACGCTGGTACTCCCGCTCTGGCCAAATTAATGTATGTTGACAAAATGGTACGCCAATACGGTCGGAAGCCGCCGGTCGTTAGTGATGCGAAGCTGGATAAGCCGGTGCATGAGCTGACGATGACTCTGGATAGATGGTACGAATCGGGTAGAGATACTGATCACATCAGTCTCAACCTCCATCGCACTCTCAACAACGACTTGCGAAGACTTTTCCCCGCAGAGCAGGGACAACCGGCGGTGGACGTCCTTCGGGCTGATCGCCAACAACTGATTCGAGAGGTGCATCACTGGACGGGTATTGACCGCGAGCTCCTGAGCGCCCTCATCGATGAATTGCTGGAGCGGGTCCAATTTCTCGAGCTCAAGATAAAACCTGAGCAGGCCGCAACACATAGGGTCAGCGTATCGGTCTTCATGACCACGCTGGTTATGAACTACTTGTACCGGGGTCGATTTGTAGACACCTGATATTGGCCTGATTGGAAAGGAGGGCAACGGGATGGATAAACTCAAGATTTCCGTGCTGTTCTGTGAAGAGCGCAGTAAGGAAGGAACCGAGCACGATGAAGTGGTAGACGAGGTCGCCGGAGCTTTGTCGGAAGACGGACACAAAGTATCATTCATCGGAATCTACGACGATTTACGCGAGCTTCTGGACAATCTTGATGACAAGCGACCCGACCTGGTGTTCAATCTCTGCGAGAGTTTTGCTGATAACGATGACTATGAAATGCATGTTGCGGCTGTTCTGACCATGCTTGGCCAACCTTTTACGGGAACTGGCCCGGCCGGGATGGCTTTGAGACAAGACAAGGCGATAACGAAGAAACTCTTGAAGTTTCACGGGGTCCCTTATCCAAATTACGCCACTTTTGACAAGGACAACCTCGAATTCGCCGGCAGAATGCGTTTCCCCCTGTTTGTTAAACCCTTGCATGGAGATACGTCCCTCGGCATCGATGATTCCTCCCTGGTCACCGAATATTCCAAGCTTATTGAGCGTATCGGCTTTATCCAAAAACAGCTGAATGTTCCTGCCCTGGTGGAGGAATACATCGAAGGACGCGAGTTCTATGTCGGCATCTTGGGCAATGACCCCGCCGAGATATTACCGCTGATGGAGCTTGATTTTGCCAAACTCCCCGGCGGATATCCCCGGATCTACGGTCACGAGGCAAAGTCGGATACGGACAGTCTTCAGTATGAGGCCGTCAATGCGATCGTGGCCACGGAACTGGTTCCTGAGCTACGAGCGCGACTGATCATGGCCGGCCGAGAGGCAGCCTATGCCCTGAAAGTCCAGGATTATGCCAGGGTGGACATCAGGCTTTCCGCTGACGGGATTCCGATTGTTGTTGAGGTCAATGCCAACCCCTATCTGGAACAAACGAGTGCCTTTGCTTTGGCCGCACTGCAGGCTGGCATGGGGTACTCCATGCTGATAAATCGTATTGTGGAAATTGCCAGGAAGCGCTGGGAGCCGACCCCATTCCTGAAAGAGTTGCAGAAGAACAGGGCAGGAAGGTCCAAGATCCGAAGAGGAGCCGTAAAGTTGGCTCAGTCTTACAAGAATGCATCCCTAAAAAAGAGCACGAAGGAAAACATAGAGAAGCCGGCTAAGTAGCAAACACGATCGGCGGCAAGGCGAGGCTCAAGCAGGGGGGAATTTCATGCCCTGGGACGATGTGCGTTGACAAGCCGTCCGAGACCACAGAGCAGATTCTGGGCCCGGTCGTCGAAGCGTCCGCGAGGACTGTTCGAACTCTATTTTCCCTTGACGATGGCGACGAGGGTGTCCAGGGCGCGGGGGTCGCGCGTCTCGCCCAGCCAAAAGATGGCCTTCTTCCGCACGCGCGCGTCGGGGTGCGTCTTGGCGATCCGGATGAGGGGCTCGATACCTTGGCCGTCGGGGAGCTCGGCGAGGGCGAAGACCGCGTGTTCCTGGACCTTGACGTCCCGGTCGTTCAAAGCGAACTCCTCCAACGCGGGCCCGGCTTTTTTGGAAGCCATCTGGCTGAGCCAGAAAACGGCATCGCGGCGGACCTTGTCATCCTGAGCGTTCCTGGCCAGGCCGATAATCTCATCGACGGCCTCGGGCCGATCGACCTGGCTCAGGCCGAAGACCGCCGACTTGCGGACCTCCGCCGAGCGGTCCGACTTGGCCGTCCGAACGAGGAGTCCCACGACGGACGCTTCATCCTGCTGGCTGAGCCAGAATGCGGCGTCCTTGCGGACGCCGTCCGTATCCCGGCCTTCGAGCACGCCTCGGAGAACGGGCACGGTGAGCGCCGTGCTGCCGTGGATCCCAACGGCCGCCACCAAGTGCTCTTTGACCTTATCCACCTGTGTTTTCGCGTAGATCGCCTTTAGCTCTGTCAGGCTCTCGGCATCTGTCGCCTCGCCGAGCCAGTATAGCGGCAAGCCCTTAAGGTCGACCGCGAGCGTTACGTCGCTCATGGTCACCTTCTCGAGCGCGGACCCTTTCTCCGGGCCGTGGCGGAGGAGGATGGCGATATCCTTCCAGACTTTCGGCTCGGGTTTCCTGCGGTTCTCCAATTCGTCGAGCACCCGACGGGCCGTCCGGCCGACGCTCTCGTCCTGGGGGGCGCCACGGACGACCGTCTTCCCGCTCAGAACCTCGGCCAGCGTCACCTCGTCCCGCCAACCGGTGTGGACGCTTCCGATATATGAATTCTCCGACATGAGCCGCCGGATGGCGTAGCCGACCCAAAAACCGTCCTTGCTCCCCGCCCGCCCGGCCTCGCCGAGCGCCCACTCGAGGCGGGCGCTCAGCGCGTCCTGGGGCCGCGGGTGCTTGACGACCTCCCGGGGCAGTCGCGTTTCGGCCGCCAGATGTCCGGCCAGCGCCAGCCCCAGGACCCAGACCCAAAACCGCTTGCGGTTCACGGCTCACTCCCCATTGACCCGAGCCGGGCCGGCCCTACTTCTTCTCCAGGATCTCGACGAGCGCCGCCTTGGCTTTCGGTGTCCCGATCTCGCCGAGGGCCATGACCGCCAGCCGGGCCAGGTCCGCGCTCTCGCTTTTCTTGGCCGTCTCTAGGAGCACGGGCACGGCCGCGTCGCTCTTGGTCTCGCCCAAGGCGTGGATGGCCATCTTTTTGACGTCCGGGTCCGGGTCTTCGCGCAAGAGCTGGATCAGAACGTTGATGGACTCCTCCGGCTTTTCGTCGACCAGGTTGAAGACAAGGGCCCTTTTCACCCGGGATGATTTCGTCTTGCGCAGAAGTTCCAGAAGCTTCGCCTGACCGACCTCCTTGGTCTCCGCCAGGGCATAAGCCGCGTACTCGGCCAGCTTTTCGTCCTGGCTGTTGAGGGCGATGTCGAAGAGCGAATCGGCGACGCCGGACCCGCCGTGCTCGGCTAGAGCGAAGAGCGCGCTCCGGCGGAGCTCCTCATCTTTGGCGGACTTCAGGACCTGTTTGAGGATTTCCACGGACTCCGCTCCCTCGACCTCGGCGATCTGGAAGAGGGCCGTGCGGGCCAGTTGCTTGTCCCCTTCCTGGAGGACGATCTCCTTCAGCAGGGCCAGCTGTCCCGGCTCATTCCTTTCGGCCAGGGCCATCAGCGCGGCCTGGCGGACTTTCGTGCGTGTGGATTCTTTGAGCAGGCGGTTGAGAGCGGCGCTCGCCTCCTGGCCCTGGATATCTTCGAGGGCAAAGGCGGCCGTACGGGCGACTTCTTCGTCCGCGTCGCGGAGCGCGAGGTCGAGGAGAAAAGCTGTCCGGCCGGGGTCCTCCGACTCAACCAGGGCGAAGAGCGCCGCGCGGCGGATCTCGGCCTCGGTCGAGGAGCGAATGACCTCCTTGATGAGCGCCGCCGCCTCGGGCCCGCCCTTTTCGGCCAGGGCGAAGAACGCGGCGCGGCGGAGCTTCGTATCGGTTTCCTTGAGGGCGATCTCGCGCAGCTTGGCCTCGGCCGCCGCGTTGTTCACCTCGGCCAGCATATAGAGGATCCGGTTCTTGATCTTGGCGTTGGCCGTCGTGTCGTAGACCCCGAGGATGGTCTTCACCGCCTCGTCGTCGCCGATATCCCCGAGGGCCATGAGCGCGGCCAGGCGGATCTCGTCGTCCTGGCCGACTTCGAGGGCCTTGATCACGGTCTCGTATTCGGACTTGCCCATCCGGGCCAGCTCACGGCCGAGGCGGACCATATTGGCCCGGGCGTCGTTCGCCCAATTGCTGGACGGGTAGACCTTGATGAAGTCCTGGTAGCACTTGAAGACCTCTTCCTGGGCGCGCCCGAGCTTTTCGAGCGCGTAGCAACTCCAGAAAACGGCGTCGTCGACCCAGCCGCTTTTAGGGAACTGGCCTTTGAGGGCGTCCATGGCCTGCCGGGCCGCTTCCCATTTTTCTTCGAGGATGAGGCTGTAAGCCTGTTTGTAAGCGACCGCGTCCTTGTCCTGCGGCTCGACGGCTCGCAGAGCGGGCGCGAGGAGCGCGCCGGCCAGAACGATCGCGGCGACGTAAGTCAGGTTTTTCTTGTTCATGGATGTCTCCTGTTCGTTAGACCTTCGGCTTATCGGTGGGGGCGGACGTTCCGGATGTCCGGGGTTTCGTCTCGCCCGCCATTTCGCTCAAATTGATCTGAAGGAGAAGGTCCCCCTTGTCCACACCCGTCCGGACGAGGTCCACGGCCTCCAGGTCGTTTTCGGACTCCAGGTTGGCGATCTGGAGGAGGATGACCTCGAGGTCGGCGACGAGCTCGCGGAGCCGCTCGTTCCGGGAGTCGCGAAGAGCGGGTTTGAGGTAGGCCGCCTCGCTTAGCAGCTCGCGGGAGATCTGCTTTTGCCGGGGTAGGTTGAGGCCGTAAGTGTCTTTCGCGGCCGGGTCGAAGTTGACCAGGCCAAGAAGCAGGACCTTGGACCGTTGGACGTAATCGTTCGCCCGGACGAGCGCCGGGTCGGCCGGCGGAACGGCGGCGACGACGCCCGCGGGGCCCGTCGTGGCGCCGGGGCCGGACGGCGCAAACACGGCCCGCCCGATGAGGACGCCGATGACGACGAGGGCCAGGGCGCCGGTAGCCTGGTAAGCCCACCGCGGGACCGTCGCGAGCAGGCGGCGGGTCCGCCGCCAAAGAGACTCGGGAGCCGGCGCCGCAACCTGCAATGCTTCCCGCTCCATCTTCCTCTCGAGCCGCTCCCAATAGCCGTCCCAGAAAATCCCGCCGGGGTCGGGCCGCTCCCTCCGGTCCATGACCTCCAAGGTCGCGCCCAGCACGGAGTATTCGGCGGCGCATTCGGGGCAGGCCCGGAGATGCGCGTCGAAGTGCGCGCGGTCCGCGGCCGAAAGCTCGCCGTAGAGGGCCTCGAGCATCAGGTCCTTCGTTTTCTGGCATTTAATCATGGGAAACCTCCCAGCGCGCCGCGCCGCCGGCGCCGAGCTCTCGTTGGAGCTTCTTGACCGCCCGGAAGAGGTAGCTCTTCACCGAGCCGAGGGACAGGCCCAGGACCTCCGCGATGTCCTTGAGCATCAGGTCGTCGTAGTGACGGAGGAGGAAAACGGCTTTCTCCTGCGGCGAGACCTTCTCCAGGGCGCTGGCGATGCGAACCTGGAGGAGCTGGCTCTCGGCCGTCCGCGCCGGGTCCGTGGCCCGGGCGGGCGCCTCGCGGGCGACCCGGTCGAGGTTCGCCTCGAGGACGGCCTCATCAACGGTCTCGGCCGATATGCCGCGCCGGCGGAGATGGTCGATCGCCGTGTTGTAGGTGATGCGATATAGCCAGGCGCCGAGGCGGGCGTCGCGCTTGAATGTCCCGAAACTGCGGAAGGCCTTTAAGAAAACGTCTTGGGAAACGTCTTCAGCGTCGGACTGGTTCCCGACGAGCTCAAAGGCCAGATAATAGACCTTTTTCTTATGGGCCTCGACGAGCTCCCGGAAGGCCTCCTTGTCGCCCGTTGCCAGGCGGCCAATGAGGTTATGTTCGTCGCTCACCAGGGCATCTCCGTTCGGTCATCCCTATAGACGGACGGCCCCCTATCCGGGTTGGCAGATTAACGGAAGTCGTTTCCCTCGAATTTATAGCACCGGCCCTCCGGGCAAATCAATTTGGGGCCCATTTCGACATATCTTTAAGCCTCCCGGCCCGCTCCCTCTATTCGGAGTTCTATGGCCTGACGCCCGGGGATGGTGTAACCTTTCCCTGGAAACTAGGTCTTTAATACCGAGAAGGAAGAACATCGGACCGGAAAGAACCGCTTATGGCCCCGACGGACAACGAGCTGATGGAGGCGGTCAAGGACGGCCGGGTCGAAAAGCTGGCCGTCCTCTTCGAGCGCTACCACGTCGCCCTCTTCAACTTCTTTCTCCGTCTCACGGGCGACCGGGCCGCGAGCGAGGACCTGGTCCAGGACGTGTTCATGCGCATCCTCAAGTACCGCGCCGGCTTCCAGAGCGAGGGCCGCTTCGCCGTCTGGATGTTCCAGATCGCCCGCAACGCCCACGTCGACTATCTGCGGAAGCGGAAGCACGTCGTGGCTCTGGACGACCAGTTCGAGGAGCCGCCCAGCCCCGAGCCCCGGCCAGAGGCGAGGCTCGAAGCGCAGAGCGAAGCCGACCTCGTCCGCCGGGCCCTCGACCATCTCGCGCCGCGCAAGCGCGAGATCCTGATGCTCTTCCGTTTCGAAGGACTGAAGCTCCGCGAGATCGCCGAAGTCCTCGGCTGCCAGGTGGGCACGGTCAAAGTCCAGGTCCACCGGGCCCTCAAGGACCTCGGCCGGATCTACGGGGAGCTCCAGGGAGGAAAGGTGTCATGACCTGCGATCACATTCAGGAACGCTTCGCCGACTTCCTGACGGGCGAGCTCGACGAGTCCGCCCGCCGGGAGGTCCAGGACCATATCGCGGCCTGCGCCGCCTGCCGGATGGAGCTCGAGGAGCTCACGGCGACTTGGGCGCGGCTCGACCTACTCCCCGCGGAACAACCCTCCGGCCGGGTTCGGGCAGGATTCTACGACATGCTCGAGCGCTACAAAGACGGACTCGAGCGCAAGACCTCGGCCCGCCCGCTGGCCCGTCGATTCGCGGACTGGTGGGAAAGAGCCTGGCTGCGGAAGCCGGCCTTCGCCGCCGCCCTGGCCGCGGTTCTTCTTGTCGTCGGGGTCGGCGCCGGCTACGGGATCCGCGGAGGGAGCGGCGGCCGGGAAATCACCTCCCTGCGCGGCGAGGTCCGTGACATTCGTCAAACGATGGCCCTATCGCTCCTGAGCCAGCCCTCGGCTGTCCAGCGCCTGCAGGGTGTGAATTACACCCAGCAGGTCGACCGGCCGGACAACCGGACGCTGGCGGCCCTCGTCGAGACGCTCAACAGCGACCCGAACGTCAATGTCCGCCTGGCGGCGGTGGACGCCCTCTACCTCTTCCGGGACGCGCCGGGCGTCAAAGAGAGCCTCACGGCCTCGCTGGCCGGCCAGGAAGCGCCCCTCGTTCAAGTCGCTCTCATCGACCTTCTGGTCGAGGTCCGCGAGAGCCGGGCCGCTGAGGCCCTGAAAGCGCTCATCGCCGGCGGGAAGCTCGACCCGGCCGTCAAGGAGCGGGCCGAGCAGGGACTCAAGGAGCTCATCTAGCGAGGCCACGATGAAACCGATGAGAACGTTCGCCGCGCTGACCGTCATCCTGGGACTGGGCATGGGTGCGGAAGTCTCCGCTGCGTCCGCCAGGGACAGAAACTATCCCCTCCAGAAAAAAGAAGAGACGACGAAGACCCTCCGCTTCGCGGACCCCTCCCGACCGGGGCGCGTCGTCGTGGACAATATCTTCGGCTTCATCCACGTCGAGGGATACGACGGACGGGAGGTCGAGCTCGCTTTGACCAAGACCGTCTTCGCCCGGAACGACGCCCGGCTCGAAGCGGCCCAAGCCGAAGTGAAGCTCGACATCACGGAGCAGGGAGATAAGGTCGACCTCTATGTGGACGGGCCCTTCCGGGACTCTGAACGCGAGCGCCGCGTCCGCCAGCGTCGCGACCCCGGCTATGAAGTCCGCTATGACTTCACGCTGCGCGTGCCGCGCCGCGTCGACCTCGACCTGGCGACCGTTACCGACGGCGACATCCTCGTCCGGGGCGTCGAGGGCGAGTTCGCCGTCCATAACGTCAACGGGAAGGTGCGCCTCGATGCGGTGGCCGGCTCGGGCGAGGCCGAGACGGTCAACGGCGAAGTCCGCGTCGTGTTCCGGCGCCCCCCCGGGTCGGACTGCTCCTTCAAGACGCTCAACGGTGACGTGACCCTCTTCTTTCCCGGCGTGCCCTCGGCCGACTTCCGGCTGAGAACGATGCACGGCGATCTTTACACGGACTTCGACGTCGCCCCGCTGCCGCCGGGTCCGGCCACGAGCGAGCGGCGGGAGGGTAAATTCACCTACCAGAGCGACCGCTTTGTCGGCGTGCGGACCGGAAAGGGCGGGCCCGAAGTCCGCTGCGAAACCATGAACGGCGACGTCCTCATCAAGAAAGAGAAATAACCATGGGACCTGTGCCCATTTTTAAACACGAAAACACAATGGAGGTAAACATGAAAAAGATCCTGATCGCCATGGTCGGCCTCGCGGCCGTGTTGGTTTTGGCCGTGCCTCTTTTGGCCCAAACTCAGGCCTCTCCGCCCGACCGGGTCACCGTGCCTCTGACCGACCCATCCAAGCCGGCGCGCATCGAGGCCCACGTCATGCGGGGCAGCATTACGATCAAGGGCACCCAGGGTAAAGACGTCATCGTCGAGGCTACGGTCCGGGAAAAGTCCCTGACCAAATCGACGGGCCTGGCCACCGCTTATGCCCTGGCGGCCGAGGTGGCCAGAGCGCCGAGGGCCGTCATCGCCGCCACGCCCGAGCCGGGCCGCCCCACCCGGCCCAACGTCGCCGTGCCCTTTGCGACCGCTCCGGACGAGAAAAGCGCTGAGGAAAGAGCGAAAAAGTCCGCCGGGATGAAGAAGATCTCCGGGCTCGCCGCGACGGGCCTCGAGGTCGAGGAAGAGGACAACGTCGTCGACATCAGCACCCAGTCGTGGAAATACGCCACGGACCTCGTCATCCAGGTCCCCGTCGCTTCGTCGCTCGAGCTGGGCTCGACGGGCGACGGTGAAATCGTCGTCGAGAACGTCAACGGCGAGATCGAGGTCAACAACGCCAACGGGCCGGTCGTCCTGCGGAACGTCTCGGGCACTGCCGTCATCCATGCCATGAACGGCGACATCGAGGTCGCCCTGAATCGGCTCGGCAACAAGCCCATGTCCTTCAGCACGATGTCCGGCGACGTCGACGTGACCCTGCCGGCCGACGCCAAGGCCTCCCTCAAGATGAAGACCCAGACGGGCGAGATCTACAGCGACTTCGACGTCGCCCTGACCCGCGCCGCGCAGAAGGTCGAGGAAGCCGGCAAGACCGAGCCCGGCAAGTTCCGCATCTCCTTCGAAAGCGCCATCTACGGCAACATCAACGGCGGCGGACCCGAGATCACCCTGAACACGTACAGCGGCGACATCTACATCCGGAAAAAGAAGTAATCGGCTTCTTCAGCGCCAAAGGGGGCGGCCCGCCCGGGCCGTCCCCTTCTTTTTCCCCTCGGCCTGCATCTATTGGTATTCTTGGTATTCGGAAAAGGATGATGTCCGAAGCGGAGGGCTCAGGGTCTCTGCACTCTGGGACGCGGCCGGCCCCGGCGAGGCCGTCCGCTCCGCTCCGCCCTCCGACGGCCCCTCGTGCAGAGAACCCCTCGCCCAAAT
>Ga0299912_10002060_pt1 | contig 16439 bp, 8 predicted proteins | sample RVTome_2_FD_207667 | JGI IMG/M metagenome (GOLD analysis project Ga0299912, IMG submission 207667) | Soil microbial communities from uranium-contaminated site in the Upper Colorado River Basin, Wyoming, United States - RVT95D214 (version 2) ... | reverse complement strand
TTATTTCTAACGGGGTAAAGGAGATGAATGCAGGAACCCATAGTTTATATGTAAATGAACGTGGGCTTTTCTTAACTTATTTAAACTATAACAAGAAAAGATTAAAAGCAAATGGAAAATTCATTTTTTCAAAGAGGAAAAAGATCGATTGAGCAAATCTGATTCATTTAAAGATTCAAGTAAAAAACTCAAGAAATCCGTGCGACGGCAAGAGTCATCACAGGAGATCGAAGACCGTCATCAGGACTTGTTAGGTCACATCAAGGCCGTTCAATATACACACGACCTCCAGGGACAGCTCCTCTCTGTAAATCAAGAAACTACTGAATTCCTTGGTTATGACAAAAATTCCCTTTTGAATATGAATATTCGTAACCTTTTAGCGCCTGAGGTCAGGCATGAATTTGATACATACCTAACTGAAATGAAGAGGCAAGGAAACACCAAAGGCTTGATGCTCGTTCAAACGGCTACGGGGGAAAAGCGGTTTTTGATATACAACAACACCCTCCGGACAGAAGGTGTGGCTACTCCAACTGTGCAAGGGATTGCATATGACATCACCAAGTACATACAAACAGAAAGGGCACTAAGACAAGTCTCTGGGCAACTATCCATCGTCTTAGAATCATTGCCTATTGTCTGTTACATAGGCAAAGCTGAAGGAGATTATGGGGCGACATATATCACCCATAATATTAAGGCGATTACAGGATTTGAGGACACCAATTTTACTTCAAAGCCTTCGTTCTGGGCCAACCGTATTCATCCCGAAGATGCGCCCAGGATATTTGCAGATATTCCTCGGATTTTTAAAAAAGGGTACCATGAGCACCAATATCGTTGGCAAGTGGCTGATGGTTCCTACAAATGGTTTTATGATTACACGCGATTAATGAAATCATCGGATGGAAAAAATTATATCATTGGGATGATGCAAGACATCACCGAGAGAAAAAGAGCAGAGCAGGCATTGCTTAATGCTGCCCAACAATGGCGGACCACTTTCGACGGGATTAGCAACATCGTTTGTCTGCTGGACCCGGAGGGGAAAATCCTGAAATGCAACAAAGCCTTGACCAATTATTTAGAGAAACCGTTCAGTGAGATCCTCAACCGCCCCTATTGGGAAATTATCTATGGGACGGCAGCGCCTATAAAAGAATCTCCTTTTTTACGTATGCTTGAGACCCGCTGCCGAGAAACCGCCATTTTACCAATAAATGACCGATGGTTTAACATCGCTGTAGATCCACTTCTCGATGAAGCCGGTTCCCTCATTGGGGGCGTTTACATTATGTCTGATATCACTGAACAAAAGCGCACAGAGGAGGCGGCAAAGAGGCTATCTCAAGAGAATGCGATCATGGCAGAGATTGGGCGAATCATCAGTTCAACGCTCAACATCGAAGGAGTGTATGAACGCTTCGCGGAAGAAGTTCGTAAACTCATCTCTTTTGACAGAATTTCGATCAACATTGTCAATCCTGATAACAACACTGCCAGCACTGTCTATATCTCAGGGATTGATGTGCCGGGTCGCCGGATGGGAGATATCACCCCTCTCAAGGGCACTGCTATCTCTGAATGTATTCGTACACGGTCGAGCATACTCATCCAACCGGAGAATGTAGACGAATACTTAACCCGCTTCCCAGCACTTTTGCCTACTTTTCAGGCCAGCCTTAAATCGATCATGTATGTTCCTTTAATCTCGAAAGACCAGGTGATTGGAGCTCTGTCCTTACGATCTACCAAAACAAATGCTTATACAGATCGGGATGTGAAGCTTGCCGCAAGTATCGGCAATCAGATTGCGGGTGCAATTGCCAATGCACAGCTCTTTATTGAACGGAAGCGGGCAGAGGAGGCGGTAAACCGGCTGGCTCAAGAGAATGCAATCATAGCTGAGATTGGAAGGATCATCAGCTCTACATTGGAGATCGAGAAGGTATACGAGCAATTCGCTAAGGAAGTACATAAACTCATCTTCTTTGATGGAATTGCAATTAACATGATCAACTATGAACAAGGTATTCTTACAGTACCATTCGTTTCGGAAGTTGCCGTTCCAGGGTGTCAGCCCGGAGAGGTCTTGCCTTTGGCTGGCTCTGTAACCGAAAAGGTTGTGCAAACACGTTTAGGTCTTATCATCCAAACTGAGGATAGGGATGATATTAAAGACCAGTTTCCAACTCTCTTAACAGCCTTTGACAAAGGACTCCGGTCGCTAATGGTGGTTCCATTAATTTTCAAAGATCAGGTGATCGGTGCCTTGCATTTCCGTTCGGTCAAATCCGAGGCTTATTCAGATAAACATCTGGAGCTTGCCGCAAGTATTGGCAATCAGATTGCTGGCGCCATTGCCAATGCACAGCTCTTTGTTGAACGAAAGCGAGCAGAGGAAAGTTTACGGGCGAGTGAAGAACGGTATCGGAGCCTTTTCCATGGTGTCCCTGTCGGGCTTTTTCGGGTTACACCGACGGGGCAAATTCTGGACATCAACAATGCTTTGGTGAGTATTCTGGGTTACCGGGACCGGGAATCTCTGATGGCAGTTAGGGTTGATGACACGTATGTAAACCCCAAGGATCGAGTGGAGTTTAAAACCCTGATAGAAACTCAAGGGGTCGTGCGTCATCTTGAGAAGCAAATGCGGCGTTATGATGGAACGATCATCTGGGTAGAGTCAAATGCCCACGCTGTCACAAATTCTCAGGGCCAGATAATCTATTATGAAGGAAGCTTTATAGACATCACCCATCGCAAGCAAGCAGAGGAGGCATTGCTCAGGAGCGAAGAGGCGGCCAAGAGGCTCGCTCAAGAGAATGCCACAATGGCCGAGATTGGCCGAATTATCAGCTCCACCCTGAACATCGAGGAAGTATATGAACGCTTTGCGGAAGAAGTCCGTAAGCTCATCCCCTTGGATCGGATTGCACTGACCACCATTACTCCCGACCACCGTTCTGGCACTATTGCTTATGTCATTGGAGTTGAAGTCAAAGACCGAAATCAGGGGGCTGTTTTCCCTTTGACCGGTTCACTTTACGAAGAGATCTTCTCTAAGCAATCAGGAATCCTCGTTCAGACGGAAGACGAAAGTGAATTGGCTGAACGCTATCCCATCCTTTTGAGTACATTTCAGGTAGGACTTCGGTCGATGATATCGGTCCCTTTGATTTCAAAAGGGCAGGTGATAGGTGTTCTTCACATTCGATCGCTCAAGCCAAATGCTTATACGGATCAGGATGTGAGGCTTGCTGAGAGCATCGGCAATCAGATTGCTGGCGCGATTGCCAATGCACAACTTTTCGCAGAACGCAAGCAAGCGGAAAAGGCGCTGCGTACTGAGAAACAGAGATTTCAAACGGTATCAGAGAACGCTCCTTTCGGGATGGCCATGACTGATCAAACCGGCACTTTTAAATATATTAATCCTAAGTTTAAAGAATTATTCGGTTACGATTTAAGTGACATTCCTGATGGAAAAACTTGGTTCAGGAAGGCATTCCCTGATCCCGCCTATCGACATCAGGCGATCTCGACCTGGATTGATGATATAGGAAGTCAAAAACCAGGAGAAAAAATAATTAGGATTTTTAGGGTTACCTGTAAGGATGGTACTGAAAAGATCAGCGAGTTTAGCCCTGTGAAATTAGAGACGGGTGAACATCTGACGAGTTTTATAGACATCACCCTTCGTAAGAAGGCAGAAGACGCACTGCAAAGAAGCGAAGAGGCTGCGACAAGGCTGGCTCAAGAGAATGCCACGATGGCCGAGATCGGGCAAATCATCAGCTCAACATTGGATATCAACGATGTCTATGAACGCTTTGCTGAGAAAGTGCGAGAGATAGTTCCTTTAGACAGAGTTACAATCCATATTTTTAACCCCACAGATAATACCGTTCTTAATGCCTATGTCACGGGACTGCATGTGCCCCACCATTCGAAGGGGAATGTCATGTCCTTATCTGGCATTTTTGTAGAAAAGACCATTCGTACCCGGACAACCATGCTCATCCAGATAGAAGACATGGAAAAGGTTACAGATACGGTTCCTGAGCTCTTACCCAATTTTCAAGCTGGGATTCGTTCGCTGATAGCAATTCCTTTGATCTCAAAAGATGAGGTGATCGGAGTCCTTCACCTTCAATCGTGCAAGCTGAATGCTTATTCTGAGAAGGATCTAAGACTTGCCGAAAGGGTAGGTAATCAGATTGCGGGCGCCATTGCCAATGCACAGCTTTTTATTGAACGAAAGCACGCAGAGGAGGCACTCCAAAAGAGTGAAGAAGAGGCAAAACAGCTGGCCAAAGAGAATGCGATTATAGCTGAGATTGGACGGATCATCAGCTCATCATTAAACATCGATGAGGTATATGAGCACTTTGTTGAGGAGGTGCGTAAGCTCATCCCCTTTGACCGAATTGTGATTAACTTCATTGATATTGAAAAGGGCACCGTTGTAAATGTCTACATTGCAGGAAAAGGGATTGTGGATCGGAGAGTTGAGGAGATCCTCCCTCTCGAAGGGTCAGGCAATGCCGAGATGGTACGTACAAAGTCAACTTTTCTCATCCAAACAGAAGATTCCAATGAGTTTAAAGACCGTTTCCCCACGCTTTTCTCCACTTTTCAGGCTGGGTTTCGATCAATCATGAATGTCCCTCTATTCTCAAAAGGTCAAATCATAGGGGGGCTGCTTTTGAGATCTCTCAAACCCTATGCCTATACGGATAAGGATGTTAGGCTTGCTGAAAGAGTGGGTAATCAGATTGCGGGTGCGATTGCCAATGCACAGCTCTTTAATGAACGCCTGCGAGCAGATAAGGCACTCCAGAGGAGTGAAGAAGAGGCAAGACGGCTGGCTCAAGAGAATGCCACGATGGCCGAGATCGGGCGAATTATCAGCTCAACATTGGATATCAATGATGTCTATGAACGCTTTGCTGAGAAAGTGAGTGAGCTTATTCCTTTAGAAAGGATTTCGATCAACATCGTTAATCATGAGGAAAAAACCTCCACTATTACCTATGTTAATGGATTTGATGTGGGTGACCGTCGAGTCGGGGTTGTTATGCCCTTTGCCGGAACCTTTACGGAAGGAGCCCTCCGCACTCGGTCGAGCTTGTTAATCCAAGCAGAAGATCTGCAGGGTATTGCATGCTCGTTTCCTGCTCTTTCATCCAGTTTTCAGGCTGGGGTTCGATCGATGATGGCAGTTCCGTTGATCTCAAAGGATGAGGTGATAGGTGTTCTTCACATCCAATCGCTCAAACCAAATGCCTATACGGATAAAGATGTTAGGCTTGCTGAAAGAGTGGGTAATCAGATTGCGGGCGCCATCGCCAATGCACAGCTCTTTAATGAGCGTCTACGTGCAGAGGAAAAGATGAAGGCCCTTGAAGACCAGCTTCGCCAGTCCCAAAAGATGGAGGCCATCGGCCGGCTGGCAGGTGGCGTCGCCCATGATTTCAATAACCTCTTGACAGTCATCAAAGGTTACAGCCAGATTTCGCTCGTCATGCTCAAAGAAGGCGATCCCTTAAAGGAAAATGTCGAGGAGATACAAAAAGCTGCTAATCGCGCAGCGAGTCTTACAAAGCAGCTTCTCGTCTTTAGTCGCCGTCAGATCTTGGAGTTAAAGGTGTTCCATCTGAACACCATCTTGCAAGACCTGGACAAGATGCTCCGTCGCATTATTGGTGAGGATGTCGAACTGGCTTATTCGCTATCTAACGATTTGGGACAGGTTAAAACCGATCCTACACAGATGGAGCAGGTGATTCTCAATTTAGCAATCAATGCCAAGGATGCAATGCCTTCTGGGGGAAAACTCACCATTGAAACGAGTAATGCAAGGTTGGATGAAAGCTATGCTGATTCCCATATCGGCGTAACACCAGGTGATTATGTGATGCTCTCAGTGAGCGATACGGGAATGGGCATGACACCAGAGATCAAAGAACGGATTTTTGAACCTTTCTTTACCACCAAGGAAAAAGGGAAAGGAACAGGTCTTGGCCTCTCAATCGTTTATGGTATCGTTCAACAGAGTGGCGGAACCATTTGGGTTTACAGCGAATCGGGCCTGGGGACAACTTTTAAGGTCTATCTGCCAAGGATTGAAGAAGATGCTGAATCACTCAGGCCACCTGCTGTCCCAACCAAATCGCTGCAAGGTTCCGAAACCATCTTGGTGGTAGAAGACGAAGAGATCGTCCGAAAATTGGCTTGTAAGATCCTCGAAAAGAACGGATATAGGGTGTTAGAGGCATCCGATGGGGAAGAGGCCCTTCACATCGTCCAAAAACAAAATGGGAATCCGATCCATTTAGTGGTGACTGATGTAGTGATGCCTGGAATGAATGGGCGTCAATTGGTGGATCGTCTGGTGTCTCTGTGGCCGCAGACTAAAGCACTCTATATGTCAGGTTATACGAATGATGCCATCTCCCACCATGGTGTCCTGGACCCGGGCATTGCCTACATCCAGAAACCCTTCACCCCCGACGATTTAATCCTTAAGGTCCGGAAGGTGTTGGATGGGGCTTAACTAATAAATTGAATCAATTTGGGCTTCAAACATCTGGGAAGCGTGAAATGAACTTCGGACGAAGGGTCCAGAGGCCACAGACTTAAAACCCATTTCCTCCCCAATCTTCTTATATCCTTCAAACGCTTCCGGAGAAATATATCGGGCCACCGGCAACCGATGTGGATGAGGCTGAAGATATTGACCGATCGTTAAGAAATCACATCCTACCCCTCTCAGATCTCGAAGGAGTTCTAAAACCTCCTCCTGAGTCTCTCCGAGTCCAAGCATAAAACCTGATTTGGTCAGAATGTAAGGATGGCTTTTTTTTGACCTTTTAAGCAAATTAAGTGATCTTTTGTAGTCCGCCTGAGGCCGGACTTTGGGGTAAAGCCGAGCGATGGTTTCAATATTGTGATTCAAAACCTCAGGACATTCTTTTAAAACGGCCTTCAAAGAGTTCAGGGCTCCTTTGAAATCTGAAATCAATACCTCAATTTTTATCTTTGGATTCAATGCTCGAATGGCCCGAATCGTTTTGGCAAAGAGGAATGCCCCGCCATCCGGAAGATCATCTCGCGTCACGGAGGTGAGCACGACATATTGGAGGCCCATCTTCTCAATAGCCTGGGCAACCCTTTCTGGTTCTGTCTCATCGGGTGGAGCAGGTGTGCTATGTTCGATAGCACAAAAACCACAATTTCTTGTGCACCTCCTCCCCAGGATGAGAAAGGTTGCCATCCCTTCGGAGAAGCACTCACCCAGGTTTGGACAATGGGCCTCCTCGCAAACCGTGTGAAGGTTTATATCATCTAATATTGACTTCACTCTTGCAAGGTCTTGATAAGGTGGAAGTCGTTTCTTCAGCCAAGATGGTTTAGATCTGTTTTGAATTCTGGTCATTGAAATTTATTTGTTATTTGATTCTTGGAATTTGGTGCTTCATTTTAATCCACCAGCGCCTGTCTGCCCTGTACCATCATGGTTCAGGGTCTGCCAGCAATCAGGGGGTGGAGGGAACAAATCCTTTAACTCCCTTTCTTTCCAGCCTCTTTCAAAAGTCTGTTTGAAATGGAATGAAATCCTCTTAACTAATTCCTCCCGAGAAATCCTTTTCCCAAGGATCTTTACCATAGAGGTCATCTTCTTTCCTTCGAGACCGCAGGGGCTGATGAGGTCATAGTATGTCAGGTCTGTTCCGTAATTGAGTGAAAAGCCATGGAATGAAACCCATCGTCTGATGGCCACTCCCACTGAAGCAATCTTCTCTTCTTCTACCCAGACACCTCGATTCAAGGGGTCTCTCCTTCCCTCAATCCCAAAATCTCTGAGGACACGGAGAATAACTTCTTCCAGTTGATCAACGTATCGGACAATGCGATACCCGTGCTCTTTTAGATTGAGGATGGGGTAAACAACTATCTGCCCAGGCCCGTGGTAAGTGACATCCCCGCCCCTCTCCACATGGAAGACCGGAATCTTCATTGCCTCCAAGATTTCTGAAGAAGCAATCAAGTGCGATCGGTTCCCACGCCTTCCCAGAGTAATCACATGGGGATGTTCAAGAATAAGCAACAAATCTGGCAACCCTTCTTCCACTCGCCTCGACCAAAGTTGATGCTGAAGATCCCATGCTTTCTGATAATCAACTACGCCCAGATCGATGATATATCCTATGTGTTCCATAAACTTTATTTGGAAAGTGTGAAGCTCGTCCGACGCCACAGTTATTAATCCGTTGCCAAAGAACCCTGATAGGCTTTAGAGGATAAGTGCCCTTTTAACTCCTCTCTGTCCTGAATTTCCATTTTAACCAACCACCCCTTCCCGTAGGGGTCTTCATTAAAGAATTGGGTATGACCCTTGAGGGTAAAATTGGGATTCATCATTTTGCCGGTGATTGGAGAGTAAATATCAGCAACGGTCTTGACAGATTCGACCGCTCCGATGCCATCTCCTTTTATAAATTCATAGCCTACTTCAGGAACATCCACATAAACAATATCCTTTAACTGGCTTTGCGCATAGTCTGTCAGTCCAATGGTCACCTTACTCCCCTTCTCTCTCACCCATTTATGGGTGTCGCTATAAAGCAAATCTTCCGGGAATGTCATGATACTGCACTGTTGCTCTTTGGGGAATCGTTCAAGCATGTCGATCATATTATCACAGAAGTAATGGAAAAATCCAAAATCCTGCTGTGCCCCCCTCTTCCTCCATTTACCCCCCCCTAATTTAAGGGGGGAGGAATAGAAGGGGGTTAAAAACGGAGGGGAATGAAAGGGGGTTAGGGGAGGGTGTGGAAACCCATCGAGATTACATCTGGTTAAGAAAAGTGTACAAATTTGTTGACAAAATTCAAAATTTTCTTTATAACATGAACCATCCAATTAGAATACACAGCGGTGGGTCCAGTATCTCTTCGCTTTTTCTGCCTGCTTTGATGGAATGTTAAGCCTTCGAATCATATAGGAATTATACAGGACGCATTGAATACCCAGAAGGGGTCAGTCGGAAAATGAATATTCTTATCACTGGAGCAACTGGATTTATTGGAAGACATCTTACGGCTGCTCTATCCAAGACCCATTCAGTAAGATGCCTATCAAGAAAAACCAGCGATAACAAAACCTTAAGAGATTATAATGTCGATATAGCCTATGGAGATTTACTTGTTAAGGAATCATTGGGACCTGCTTTGGCCGGAATAGATCTTGTCTATCATTTAGCTGGAGAAGTCTATTCTCGACGGAAGCAAGATTATTATGAAGGAAATGTTTTGGCCACACATAACCTTTTGGAGGCATGCAAAGAAAAAGGTACTAAGAGGATAATTTTTTTGAGCAGCGTAGGAGTATTTAAGCCAGCCACCCCAAATGCTTTGTTAACTGAGGAATCAGAATGTAAACCTATGACAATTTATGGAAAAACTAAATTAGGTGCCGAAGGATTGATCAAACAGTGCAACATCCCGTGGGTGATCGTAAGAGCACCCATCGTTTACGGCCCCCAGCAACCACCCGTTCTGAATCGATTATTTCTTGATGCCTTCGCCAAAGGGAAAATATACACCGTCGGTAAAGGGGATAATCGGCGAAGCATGTGTTTTATCGGTAACCTTGTTGATGGGTTGATGTTGTTAGCGAATAAACCAGAGGCCGACAGGAAATTATATATATTATCTGACAATTCACCATATGCCCTTGATGAAATTGTCACAACAACAGGTGGGGTAATTGGTCAGAAAATAAGGATCGTCCATTTACCGAATATTCTGGGGAACATCTCGTGGCAGATTAATAATTTGATGGGAAAATTGTTTAATCTTTATTTCATAGAACTTTATGCTATGAAAACGATGCAATTGCATTGGGGATGCGATATTACTAAGGCAAAAAAGGAAATTGGATACAATCCTAATGTCACATTAGAGATGGGTATCAAAAGTACGATGGATTGGATAAGAAATAACTATAACCCAGCATAAAGAGAAAGAATTATGAGGGAGAGAAGAGTAGTTATAACAGGGATGGGAGTTGTCGCCCCTAATGGTATTGGAATAGATAACTTCTGGGATTCCCTGGTAAATGGGAGATCGGGGGTTAGAAAAATAACCTATTTCGACGCCTCCTCCCACACTTCTAAAATAGCAGGAGAAGTAAGTGGTTTTGATCCGTTAGATTACATGGATTCTAAAAGTGCAAGACGCATGGATAGGTTTTGTCAATTCGCTGTAGCATGTACAAGGATGGCTCTTGATGAGGCAAAATTGGAGATCTCAGACAAGAATTCTGAAAGAATAGGAATTTCTTTGGGATCAGCACTTGGAGGCATACCAAGTGCTGAAGAACAACACAGCATATTTATTGAAAAGGGATTAAAAAGGGTTGATCCACTAGTAGCGTTAAAGATCTTTGCTGGAGGAGCGACGAGTCAGGTTTCTATTGAATTTGGTATCCGCGGCCATTCCAGTACAATCGGAGGGGCCTGTGCAGCCGGTGTAGATGATATTGGATATGCTTTTTATGCAATGAAAAATAATCTTGCCGATGTTATGATTGCAGGAGGCGCCGAAGCCCCCATTGCCCCGTTAACATTAGGATCCTTTTGTTTAATAGGCGCCCTTTCGAAAAGAAATGAAGACCCTGCCAGAGCCTCAAGACCATTTGATAAAGAAAGAGATGGTTTTGTAATGGGTGAGGGGGGCGGCGTTCTAATATTAGAAGATCTTGAGCATGCATTGGCAAGAGGAGTTCCTATCTGTGCAGAGGTTCTCGGTTATGGAACAACCAATGATGCATATCATATGGTTCAGCCTTTACCAACAGGTGAGCAGGCGAAGAAAGCAATTGAGTTAGCTCTACAAGAGGCGAAAATAGAACCCACAGATATTGATCATGTTAATGCTCATGGAAGCTCCACTCCCTTGAATGACAAGATTGAAACAAAAATAATAAAAGAGGTATTTGGAGAACATGCATACAATATTCCCGTTACAGCTAATAAATCGATGACAGGACATGCTTTAGGAGCTGGAGGAGCAATTGAGCTTGTTGCAACCGTTTTAACAATTAAGAACCAACTTATTCCCCCCACAATAAATTACGAATTTCCAGACCCCGAATGCGACTTGGACTATGTCCCGAACAAAGCAAGGAAGGCTACTGTTACCACAGTACTAAAAAATTCATTCGGTTTTGGCGGGAAGAATTCAAGCATAATAATCAGGAAATACGAGTAAAAATGAATACCTCCTATGTTATTTCATGTGCCATTACAGGTATTCTTAGCCTGTCGTTAGGGATTTTTGTCTATTTTAAAAATAAATCTTCAAATGTGAATAAATATGGCATGTTAATAAGTTTATGTGTTTCGTTATGGAGCTGGGGGCTTTTCGGAAGAGATATATCTTCAGAAAAAACAACAGCACTCTTTTTTGTTCGATTATCCTATGTGGGTTCTACTTTCGCCCCCGCATTTTTCTTCCATTTTGTTAATTCTTTACTAAAATTAAAAAAGAATCAATTAATATTGTTATTTTACGCATTAGGATTTATCTTTTCAGCCTTCGCTTTTACCAATTTACTTATCGAAGATGCAAGACCCATACTGTCTTTTCGCTATTATGGTGTCCCCGGACCAATTTACCCTTTTTATACAATTTCGCAGGTGAGTATTATAGCCTATGGTATGTACGTCTTGATCAAACATTTTAAGTATGCGAAGGGCCAAACAAGGAATCAAATTAAATATGTATTAATTGCGGCCATTATTGGTTTTTTGGGAAGTTTAACAACTTTCTTGCCTGCTTTCAATATCGAGGTCTTTCCGTTCGGATTCTATTTTGTTTCTGTTTATGTGGTAATTATCTCCTATGCGATTGTCAAACACCGTTTGATGGATATCAGTATTGCCTTTAAGAAAGGAACTACTTATGTTCTTCTGATGTTTCTCATATTCATCCCGCTACTTTTTATCAGTATTCTCAGCCAAAAATTATATTTTGGGAAAATTAGCTATTTACACTCCTTCGTTGTCTTTTCACTCCTTTTCTTGGCAGCTATTCTTTTTGGCAGGATTAAACCCAGAGCAGAAAAGGCTATCGAACAAATGTTTTTCAAAGACCGCTATGATTATCGTGAAACGTTGGGGAAATTCAGCAAGGCTATGGTTTCTATCCTCGATTTGCAATCTCTTTCAAGAAGTGTCTTCGAAACGATTACACAGACGATGGGTGTTGAGAAGGCATCTCTGTTTTTATGGGACGAGGAAAAAGGAAGTTATTCTTTATTCGAATCAAAAAATATTAAATTGGCCTCTTCAACCTCTAAGCTTCTTCAAGATGATCCTCTACCCCATTATTTGCAGAAAATCGGAGAGATTATTATCCGGGAGGAATTGGCCAAGGGCGCCAATATTTCGGAATTAGATGAGGTCGTTAAGGAAATGTCTTTATTAGAATCGGAGGTAAGCATTCCCCTCATTTGGAAGGAACAACTTATTGGGATGATTAATTTGAGCCATAAGTTTAATAAAGATATTTATTCCCAAGAAGATATTGAATTGCTCAGCACCCTGGCAAACCAAGCTGCGATCGCCATTGAGAATGCAAGGCTCTATGAAGATTTAAAAAGGTCGAAAACCTATGTTCGAAGGGCAGACCGTTTGGCCTCCTTGGGAACTCTGACTGCTGGACTGGCCCATGAAATTCGTAACCCCCTGGTGGCCATCAAGACCTTTACCCATTTGCTTCCAGACCGGCTTGACGATGAAGAGTTTCGAGAACAATTCCTCAAGATTGCCTCCAGTGAGGTAGACCGAATTTCTTTGTTGGTCACTGAGCTTCTTGATTTTGCCAGACCTTCCGATCCAAAGTTGGAGTTAGAGAATATCAACATCATTTTAGATGGAATGATCCTCCTGGTTTCAACGGAAACGAAGAAGAAAAAAATCAACGTTATCAAAAACTATGCTTCCGATTTACCCCCTATCCAGATGGATCGGGAGCAGATCAAACAGGTTTTTTTAAACATTTTAATAAATGGAATTCAGGCCACATCCGAGCATGGAAAGATTACAGTCAAGACCCGATCCTTTATGAAACCAGGGGGAGAACCTTATGTTCAGATTGAGTTTGCCGACACAGGTTGTGGCATTCCAGAGGAGCATTTAGAGGATATTTTCAATCCATTTTTTACCACGAAAAGCACAGGGAGCGGATTAGGGCTATCCATTTCGCATCAGATTGTTCAAGATCATAGGGGCTATATTGATGTGGAGAGCCAGTTGGACAAAGGATCTTCCTTTTTTATCAATTTGCCGGTCAACCAAGAGCATCCGAAAAGAAGAAAGGGCGATTTAGAACGGGACGGGACGCAGTCTAATTAGGGTGTGGTAATCTTAAAACGGGGTGATGGACTGATAAAGCAGATGTCCCTTATCTCCGCATCTTCTTTACCCCGTTAGAAATTCCAGGGAGGCATTAAACCCCGCCGGATTTATTTGGAATGTAATCTTGCTATAGCGGAGCTGTAGAGCAGCGGGGCATTATTTCTAACGGGGCTTACTCAAAGATCTCCAGATTGGCATACCTGACTTTCAACCGTTTGGCTCCTATATTCTGAAAGAAAATCGTTGCTTTTTGATTCTCCTCCATTCCTTCCACGGATTTAACCCTTCCCTCGCCAAATTTTGGATGCCTCACTCGCATCCCTATTTTAAGTGGAAAGAACCCATTAGGGCTCAGAACGACTCCACCCTCTTCTGGGAAGGGAATTTCTTGCGACAGGTCATCCTCCATAATCCCGGTCTGATGAGGATCGTCTATCCATGGAGTTTCCTGCGAAAATAAACTCTCCGTCCCCCCCCTTTTCTTTTCCTCGAATTGTATCGATCCCGTAGGGAGCTCATCAAGAAAACGGGATGGAAGATTGGCCCGCCCCGCACCAAAGGTGGATCGTTCTTCTGCCCGTGAAAGAAAGAGCCGCTCCTTCGCACGCGTCATCCCTACATAGAAGAGCCTCCTCTCCTCTTCCATATCTTCAATCTCTTCACCCCGCCGGTAGTGAGGAAGAAGCCCCTCTTCTATTCCAACGATAAAAACCATAGGAAACTCCAATCCTTTTGCACAATGAAGGGTCATCAGAGAAACCCGGTTCCCTTTATCCTCATAGAGATCCACGTCCGTTACCAACGAAACCTTGTCCAAAAAGCTTTCCAACGAAACATTCTCTTCTCCTCGCTCAAGGCCCATCATCACGTTGATGAGTTCATCGATGTTCTCCATCTTTGAAAAAGCTTCGTCCGTTCCTTCCTCTTTCAATCGTTGAAGGTATTCTGTTTTGGCGAGAAGGGCTAAGGTGAGTTGGCTGAGGGTAAGGGATTCTGCATCTTTCCGGAACTCTTCTATCCATTGGATAAACTCTTTTATCTTCGCCTTAGCAGAAGGGGTCAACCACTCTTCCCCGATCGATTGCTTCAACCCTTCATAAAGGGGAAGCCCTTTCTCTCTGGAAAAGGTCTCTATCTTCTCGATTGTTTTCTCTCCGACCCCCCGTGAAGGGACATTGATGATCCTTTTCAGACTGAGACCATCGGAGGGATTATCCACCAACTTCAGGTAGGCCATGACATCCTTAATCTCTTTCCGTTCATAAAACTTCATTCCTCCTACCACTGTATAAGGGACCCGGTTCTTGACCAGCTCATCTTCAATGGCACGAGATTGGGCATTGATCCGGTAGAAGACAGCCATGTCACGATAAGACCTGACCGATTTCTCCGTGGAGAGTTGTTCCACGATTTTATTGACGACGAAACGAGCCTCCTCCTCTTCATCCTCGGCCACATAAAAGATGAGGTGTTCCCCTTCAGGATTCTCCGTCCAGAGTTTCTTCGTTTTTCGGTAGCGATTTTTCCGCACCACATGGTTGGCAGCCTCGAGGATGTTCCGCGTCGAGCGATAATTTTGTTCCAAGGTGATAACGTTCGCCTCTGGAAAATCCTTCTCAAAGTTCAAAATATTTCCAACCTCTGCTCCTCTCCAGCGGTAAATGGACTGGTCATCGTCTCCGACCACGCAGATGTTGTGATGCGTTTCGACCATCTGTCTGATGAGTTGATATTGGATTAGGTTGGTATCTTGAAATTCATCCACCATCACATAGCGGCAGAGTCCCTGATAAGACCTGAGAACCTCCGGAAAACGCTTAAAGAGAATCGTCACAAAGATAAGGAGGTCTCCAAAGTCCAGGGCATTGTTTCGCCGGAGATCCTCCTGATAGCGCTGATAAACCACTGCCAGCCTCTTCTGGAAGATATTATAGGGATTAGGAGAATATTGGTCCGGCGTGACCCCTTCATTCTTCAATTGCTCAAGTCCTGATTGAATGGCCCTGGGAGGAAACATCTTGAAGTCAAGGTTTAATTCCTTCATGATCGTTTTGAGGTGCCGCTCCTGATCCTGAGCATCATAAATGACAAAATTTCTTTGGAAGCCAAGACGCTCAATATACTGCCTTAGGATGCGGGCGCAGGCCGAATGAAACGTCGAGACCCAGGTCCCCCTTGCCGATATTCCGAGAAGCTTCTCCACCCTCTCCCGCATCTCATCGGCTGCCTTATTGGTAAAGGTGACCGCAAAGATGTTCCAGGGTTGCACCCCTTTTTCTTGAATGAGATAGGCAATCCGGTAGGTCAGGACTCTGGTCTTTCCGCTCCCCGCACCCGCAAAAACCAGGAGCGGCCCCTCGGTTTCCAGAACCGCTTTCTGTTGGATAGGATTGAGATCGTTGAGAAGAGACATCGGCAATCAATAAATGTCAAATTTCAAAATCCAAATGTCAAATAAACTTAAAACCCCAAAATCTAACATTTTGACATTTGAGCTTTGGATTTAGTTTGAAATTGATTCACTTCCGGTTCATCACTTCGTGCGGACTTTGACATTTGTCATTAATGATAAACTTCGAATCGTATTCGAGATCGGCCTAATTGGCATCTACTATTCTATATTGGGAAGGTCGATATCTCTATTCCACGGTCACGCTCTTGGCCAGGTTTCTCGGCTGATCCACATCCGTGCCTTTGAAGTCAGCCATATAATAGGCCAGGAGTTGAAGAGGAATCGTGAGGAGAATGGGAGTGAGGGAAGGATGCGTCTCGGGGATGGTGATCACATCGTCCGCCTTTTTGACAATCTCTTCATCGGATGGTGAAGCCAGGGCAATGATCTTTCCTTCCCTTGCCTTGACCTCTTCGATATTGGAGATTACTTTCTCATAGACATTGCTCTTCGTGGCGAGGACAACGACCGGCATCTCCCGGTCGATCAGGGCAATGGGTCCATGTTTCATTTCACCCGCTGGATAGCCTTCTGCATGGACATAAGAGATCTCCT
>Ga0299912_10002059_pt1 | contig 16445 bp, 28 predicted proteins | sample RVTome_2_FD_207667 | JGI IMG/M metagenome (GOLD analysis project Ga0299912, IMG submission 207667) | Soil microbial communities from uranium-contaminated site in the Upper Colorado River Basin, Wyoming, United States - RVT95D214 (version 2) ... | reverse complement strand
AATTAGTTGATATGATTAAGAAAGAATCAATAAGAGATTCAGTTAATAACGCAATAAATAAAATTAAAAGTTGACCCGAATGGAAAAAAGTATTTATCGGGTTAGAAAATAATAATAGCTTTACTGTACTTTCCCTAAAAGGCAGAAAAGAATGATTCTAAAAGCTGCAATCCTACAAACAGACAGCCGTATAGTTTATGTTGGAAAACGACACGGTGATGCTTACTACGAAATGGATAAGCAAAATGTTGATTGGAATAATTCTATTGATGGATTTGTAGATGCAGAAGGTAATTTCCTGAATCGCAGAGAAGCATATAAACACGCGCTTGCATATAATCAAATAAAACCAAAGAAAGACAACGACCTTGAATTTTACAAACGATATAATTTAAATCCAACTGATCATATACTTACGAGCGAGGATTTGTATTGAATGAGCAGAACGTATCGGAATCATCCTCATGGGTTCTGGGTTAAAGACAAAAGAAAAGATAAAGATACGAAGCCCAGAAATAAACCTGATCGAAGTTGGAAAGATATGACAAAGGAAATACGTAGAGCAAAAGAACACCAAGCAATGAGAGAACAGCGATTCGAAGCTTTCCCATTATTCAGAAATACAAATGAATATCATTACACATAAATTGGAGGATTTATGGAAGCGAAGATAAAAATTGAGCTTGAGATAAATGGCAAAGTTGAAACAATATCATATGAGGATGGATTGGCAATCTATAATGAATTGAAAAAGATTTACGATTGTACAATAACAATTGGTGGCCGTGATTTCTTAAAACCTGACTTCGATAAATTGATTCCATATAAACCCAGAACAGATATCCCATCAATAGTTATGATGTATGGTGTACAGACTCCTCCAGGAGAATAGCATGACAGTATATGAAAAATATAATGTTACAGAACAAGAAGTAAAAAGTAATTATAATTCAATGGTGGTCAAACAATATTATACTGACATTGTTAAAAATGGGGAAAGTCATATTGAATTAAATTCAGTAGAAAAAGCAGTGTATTATTTAAGATATATGAGAGAATAAAATATGGAGAAGCGATTACGTAATTTAATCCTTATCTGTTCTGGGATTGCAATTATATTATTTATAATTGGATGTGTCGTTAATCTATTTGCTTTCATTGTTGGTATAGTGTTCTTTTCATGCTGTATATCTATAGTTGCATTCAGAGAACAATTGAAGGAGATGAAATAATGGCAGATATTGATCAACAGATTCAGGAAGCCAGTGATGTACAAGCAATAAATAATCTAATTGAACAGCTTACTGATAAATTGAGCAGGGTTGTCGGGACTGTATGTGAAGTATACAGCCGGATAGTTGGGTATTATAGGAATGTAGGGAATTGGAATCAGGGCAAAAGTCAAGAATTCGAAGAGCGTGTTTCATTTACAGTGCCTGATAAAATAGAAGGAGATAGATAATTATGATGCCAGGAATTGGTAAGTTTGCTGAGAATGTAAACGTGAGTGTAACTGCGAATGATATGCATTCGCGTAATGATATGGATTATATGGAAACTACAAGGGACGAATTCCTTATTCGTGAAGAGAAGGGGATTGGTGCAAACATAAACCCGAATCAATTAGCGGGAACACATAGGCAGGAAATCAAGTCAGGTGTTTTCGTTGATCAGTTCGATGGTGATAAAAAGGATTTAAACAATGGCGAATATACAGTATAAGAAACCGAAGACTCCAGAAGATTGGAACGCTTACAGTGATGCAATGGTATTGACTAATGCAAACCAGATCATGAATGATAAGTATCGTTATGATAAAGCAGCAATGTGGTTGGAAGAGATTGTGCTTGAAAAACAAGCGGAATTAGATGCTGTTAAGTCAGCAATAAAATAATATCCTAAGGAGGAAGCATATGGGTGGGAAACCATCAAAAGGCACACCAGCAGATAAACGCTTGTCAGAAAATGACAAGAAAAAGCCTGTTGTGAAAAATGATAAAAAGAAGGGCAAGTAATTATGGACGAGAATCAGTGGAGAAAGCAATTGGGCGAAGCTAAAACAGAAGAAGAGCTTCAAGATTTATTGCGACATAAGCCGAAAGGAGCCAAGGCTCTTACAAGCGGTGGGTATAGAGACGAGGAAGAAGAATCGATCGGATCAAGCCCAAAGCTTGAACGATTACTGAATGGGGAAAAGGAGTAATAAATAATGGGTGGACCTGGAAGTGGAAGAAAATCAGAGGGTGGTGGTGAGAAGCTTTTTGGAAAAAGAAAGGGCAGACGCTATGTTGACCCGAGGCTGGCAGAACAAAAGAAAGCAAATGCTTTACAAGACAAAGCTGTAAATGAAGCAAGAAAAAACCCTTGGGGGAAAGAAACAAAAAGACCATCTTCGCCAAGAGTAAGATAAAAGATATAGGAGATTGCACAGTTGTATTACAGAAATGAAGAACAAAGATTAAGAAAACAGAATTATGCTCGATATAAACAATTGACAGAAAAAGGATACTCTATTTCTGAACAGACTGGGCAGTCTCCATTGTATGTTATCAATGATGATCCCTTTGGCCGCACGTATTACACAAAGCCTCTTGGGGAATCTGTTGCAAGAGATCCAATTACAGGACAGACATACACACAAGAGGAATGGTCAACCAAAGAGTTCATCATTGACAACAAGACACAATTGATAAATAAAGCACATGCTGATCTATTGATTGGCAAAGGTATTTCAGTAACATTCCCAGAAGACGAAAAGAAAGAAACAGAATCAACAGATGTTCCTGTCGAAGAAAAGAAATCAGAATTGGATGTATGGCTGGAAGATTTTCTCGCTGATAATCAATTCGATATGCAGATGAGTGAAGCATCATTGCGTAATTCGTCTTTGGGTGATCAGTTTATAAAATTGTATATAGAAGAAGGCAAAATCAAATTCACGTTTGTGGAGCCCGACATTGTAGATATAGAGCAGAAGAATAATAAGCCTGTTTCATATGAAGTAGCATGGGAAATTGAAAAGACACCAGATACGAAGAAGATACAGAGAATCGATTCGACTGGTGATATGCTCTTCAACAAAAAGAAACAGCAGAAGACACAGTATTCGTGGATACAGAAGGAAACGTACTTTCCTGGTAAAATAAGGTACGAACTATTCGAGACAACGGCTGGTGAATTGGGCAGACTTTCTTTGAATAAGAATCCTGATAATGCTGAATTGATTGAAAGGGCGAGAGCTGGAAAGAATTATAAGATCCTTATTGCCGATGATGTTGAATGGAATGTTGAAGACGAGGATCTTATCTATGTGATTGAAGAATATACAGGCATCGATTGTATGAATATCATTCATTGGCCTAATTACAGAATATTTAGTTTGTATGGTATTTCGGAAGCAGGGTTGATTGAATCATTACAAAATGCAATCAATAATCGTGCTACACAAGTAAATGATATAATGGATAAGCACTCTGATCCATCGATGTATGGTAATCCTGCTTATCTCGATAACAATGGTAATATCACTATGAGTGGTGCTGCTCGTTTCTTTCCCACGAATCCTGGAGATCCTGCTCCGGGTTATCTCGAATGGGGTGGACACGTATCTGAAAGCATGGAAGAGATAAATAGATTAGTCCGTGCTATGTTAGACAATACGGAAACAGCACAGGCCTTGTTAGGATTGGATAGTGGTGGTGTTGAATCAGGCAGAGCGTTGATGTACAAGCTCATCCGTTCGCTCAACATGCGCGAGCGTAAGGCATTGTATTTGAATCAGTTCATCACCAACCTTATAATGACAGCACAAAAGTTGAAATTAGTTTGGGTTGATGGACAGGGATATAATTCAACAGAAGAATTGTCGAAAGAATATGATTGGGGTGGGAAAATAATCAAGCCCACAATCATGGGCAAATCTTCATTACCTACAGACGAAGATGCAATACTCGATAAGATATTGAAGGTGTTGAAAGACGGAATCATAGATAAAGAAACAGCACTTGATCTTATCATGCAGTTGTCCTTGTTCGAAGATGTGGATAAAGTTGCAATCCTCAAAAGGCTTCAAGAAGCTGAGGATAGAAAAGCAGAGCAGGATAGATTGACAGAAGAAGCAAAGATTCCTGATTTGCTTAAAGGCATTGAAGACGATAAGCAAGCCGAAGAGTCTGAAGAAGAACCAGAGCCGGGGATAGAGGAATAATATGGGTGGACAAGGCAGTGGCAGATATCCAAAAGGCAGTGGTGTATCCAAAGCTGGCATTGGCAAGCATGGTGGTGATGACAGCACAGGGACATATAAAGGAAAATCAACTACAACTAAAAAAGAATTATTGAGTAAAATTGGTGTGCAATTTGAAAATAAAAATGTGTCCATTGCTGGTGGAGAACTTCTTGTTGATGTACATAACCTTGCTGAAAATATAAAGAATGGCAAGGTGTCTTCAAAAGATATGGAAGATTATGTGAAAAATGGAATAGCAAAGATTAAAGAAAATCAAAGCACTCTTGATGAATTGACACAAGTGGAAATAAATAAGGCAAAAGAATTTAAAGCAATTCGTGAAAAAAGTACATATACAAAAGAAGAGTATGATCAAGCATTTGTAGCAAGTGAACATGCTACAAATGCAAGGGTGGTAATGGAAGATGCATATAATGCAGAATATAATTTATTTAAGTCTTCTATAGGAGGGCACCCAGACAGAGCAGAGGAAATTCTTTCAGAAGAACATGGTAATAAAAAAGATTTTCTTAATGCAATTTCTGGAAATATAATTTCAACTGATGAAAGATTTACTGATCTTGATAGTGAATTAAATCAAAAGGAAGGTGGTCATTGGGGAGCAGCAAATTCTGATAACTCTTATGCTATTTCCTTTGCGGCAGTCAACAGTGGTAGTTTTACACCGATTGACTATATTGGAACTGGTAAAGAATATAAAGGATACGCAACTATAACTTCTGTAAAGGGTGCACTTGAAGAACGAAATTATGCACAGAATGAAATACAAAAGTTCAGTAAAGAAGATTACCCAACTCTGTATAGAGGGATGAGTCTTAGTGATAAAGATTTGAATGATATCATTTCATCAAATGAAATAGAATTGACAGGATGTTCTGCGTTTTCTTTTGATAAAACTGTTGCTGATAATTATACAAGCAGTAGTTGGACAAAGACATTTGGTTCTGATAAAAAAGCTGTTCTGTTTGAATTAGAAAGAGATGATGATGTAGATAATTCTATTGGAATGTGGCATCCAAATAAAGATAATAAAAATGAACCAGCATTTGAGGTTTTATCAGGTTTGTCAAAAGTAAAAATTAAAAGTTATGAAATTGATAAAAATGGTGTTTATCATTTTAAGATAAGGAGTAATAAATGAAAAAAGGACAAATAAAAGTGGCGACAATATTTGGCACAAGTCAAGAAGATCAGGCAAAAGAAGAAAAAAATATTAAAGGAACAAAGAAATAATTATGATAGCTGCTGTACTAATCAAACGGAAAAAAGAATTCCCAACAGTATCACACGTATTTGAATTGAATGTGAACGGACATACAAAAGATACGATATGTGCAGCAGTTTCATCTATAACAAGAACAGTTGGGAAACTAATAGAGAATTACAAAGGGCATCCGGGAATATTAATTGATATTAAATCATGTGTTCCTGGAGAAATTGCAATATATATGGAATTGGATTGTACATCGGTTCAGTTTTGGTTGTACAAAGAGATCTCAGCAATATTCAATGTATTTGAAACAGCATTGGATTTACTTCAAAATGAATTTCCTGAGGACGTATCTTTCACTATTATATCTGGAGGGAAATAATTGAAAGTAAATACATTCGAATTCGATTACAGTAAACAGAAGGAATTCAAATTCTTCTTTTCTTCAGATCATCATATGATGTCTGATGATTTTGATAATGATAGATTCCAATATGAATTCAATTTCGCTAAACAGCAAGGATGTTATTTCATTAACGGTGGTGATTGGGGTGAATTCATAACGGTAAGGGATAAGCGATACAGAAAATCAAGGGACATATGCAAAACAGAAGGGCAGATTAACGAAACAATAGACGAAGCCGTAGATAAGTTTACACCATATGCTGATCGGATATTGATACAAAGTTCAGGCAATCATGAAATGACGATCCTGGCGAATAATGCGATTGATCCGACATCAATGCTGATACGTGATCTGAATAGAATAGGGAACAGAATTGACAATCCGATAAAACATGGAAGTTACAGTGGATTCATTCTATTTCGTTTCTATTGGAATGAGCCTGGGAATGCATCTATACGATATACGGTCTATTACAATCATGGTATGGGCGGAAGTCCTGAAGTAAGTAAGGGCACGATTGATGCAGAGCGTAGAAAATATATCGATGCTGATTTGATTTGGACACAGCATATCCATAAAAAGCTGAATGGCTATAATGATGCTAAAATAGGTATTGATCGTAATGGCAATTATTACGAACGAGAGCAGAAGTTCTTGATTTCTGGTGCGTATAAAAAGAATGTGAACCTTGAAGAAGAGGGTGTTGTCAAAAATATATATTCAGAGCAGAGATGCAGAACGACACAAGCAAAAGGTGGCAGCATTCTTACAATTGAGATAGAGAACAGTACAACTATACATTCAAGGATAGAAATGTTATAAAATGAAATCTGATTACACAGCAAAACACGTACAGAATCTTTACATGCTGATTGCGAAGAAGCTAAAGATCGAGCCGATCACAGAAGGCAGAATGATGCGGGAATCGATACAAGAGATTCTTGCAGGTAAGGATATAATGAAACTGAAAGATGCTTCTGTACGCAATGCAAAGAAGCGAGCAATAAAAAAGATTGCCGAGGTTTATGGTAAACGATCTAAACGATTCTGGAATACATTCATTTCATATAACTATTATATGGGCAAAATAAAAGCATTCGATGATCTATTGAAGGTCAAGAAAAGCAAGTATTTGGAATCAGGCAAGAAGTATTATGCAAAACGATTGTTGAAATTGTTTTAGGAGAATAATGTGTTCGAAAAAACTTTTGAAAAGAAAATAAAGTACAGAACAGGAACGAACGATCTTGATATCCTCGAAAGGGTGAATAAAGAATACTTCGTCCTGTTGAATCACATGAATGCTAATGAGATTGTGCTTGATATCGGCGCTCATATTGGTGGGTTTGCCTATCAAGCTTGGAAAAGGGGAGCAAAAGAAATTGTCTGTATAGAGCCGGACAGTGATAATTTTAAGCTTCTTACAAAAAATGCAAAGTCTCTAACTAATGTATCGTGTATCAATGGTGCAGTTACTGGTCAAGCTCCCCTTATTAAATCAGGCAAAGGTAAATTACGAAAGGCAACAGGTAGTAATAAAACAGTTGGATGTTTACGTAATGATGGAACGGAAACAGTCGAAGTATGGTCATTGGATGCAGTGATTGAAAAATACAGACCAACAATATTGAAAATCGATGTTGAAACAGAAGAACATCAAATTGATTTCAGCAACATAAACAAGTGTGTAAAATCATTGGCTATTGAATATCATCCAGGGAATAAAGGATTACGAATACACGATCAATTATTGAAGCAGGGTTTCATCACGATATCAACACCAGAATTGAATGCAACATATAATACAGTTGGTGTGTACGAAAGAAAAACAATTACATTAAAGGCGAAGAAATAAAACATTATAATAGCAGGGTAGAGTATTGGTAACTCACCGGCCTCATAAGCCGTCGATGATGGTTCGAATCCATTCCCTGCCATATCTTAAATCTAAAAGAACATAAACACAAATGCCAAAAAATCTCAAATGGTATCTTAACGGAACCAATAAAACAATTGATGAATCTATATCATTATTGATGGATAATGTAGATGAATATCTACGTAAATCAGGAACAGTATTGAATGGTGAAAAGCTATTCGAGAAAATAGATTTCAATGCAATGACAATTGATGAAATAACTGATGAGATATTGAATGAGATTGATATCGATATAGATGATCTTGGTAAATTGCCTATTATGTGTAAGGATGGGAAAGTACGTGAGTATAATCCTGAATGGTGGGCAGAGACATTTGCGAGAGGGAGAACAAGAAGCCTACAAGAAGAAGGCTTGCACAATCAAATGACTGAACTTGGATTTGATCTTGTGATTGTAAGCAAGGGTGGATCAGGCGATGCTTGTTCAAATTGGGAAGGTGAAATATTAAGTATATCTGGAGAAACGGAAGGATATAGAACAGTAGAAGAAGCACAAGAAAGTGGAGAAGTGTTTCATTGGAACTGCGTCCATTCTACTTCCCCATATCTCCTTACAAAAGATGAAGAAGGCAATGAACGCCGCGTATGGGGTCGTGGTGAATATATTCCTGAAGAGGAGTAGATAATGAACTATGAACAAAAAGCAAGTGGTGAAAGAGCAGTAGCAGATCAGAACGAATACGATGGGGAATATTACACAGCTGAATTGATTTGTATTCGCTGTGGGTTTCGATACATTGGTGTATGGCCAGTAGTTACACCAATGGCAACTTTGCATTGTGACCGATGTGGTACAATTGGAAATATGATAAAAACTGGTGAACTATTATTTGATGAAGAAGAATATGAAGATGAGGAGGACGATGAATAATGGGTGGACCTGGAAGTGGACGAAGGCCTGGAAGCGGAATTAAACAAGCATACCAACATTCATTATCTGAAAATGATAGGAAGAGTGTTGAGCAAATAGCCATTGGGTTGGGCATGCGTAAGAACAGAGTGAAGAGTATGCCTGATAAAGATATAATGGCAATAGTGAAAAAGGGAATTCAAAAAAGGATGTAAAGAAGCAATACGCTTCTTGATATAAGAAATTAAAAGGAGATTTTGTAAATGAGAGTTGAACAGAATACGTTCGATGATGTGCTCCTCAATTGGTTTGAGGAAGATGATGACAAAGATACCGATGAAGGTAAGGATGCAAAGACTGCCGAGGGTAAAGGCAAAGAGGATGAAATCAGAGACGATGAGGTAGAAGAGATTCTATCAAAAACCGATCTCACAGTTGATGAGCTTAAAGAGCTTGTAAAAAAACAATCCAAAGACAAACAGAAGCTTGCAGGAATTGCAAGAGATAGGCTTCATGAAGTCATGGAGAAAAAGAACAAGCTCAAAGAAATTGAGAAAAAAGAAGCAGAGGAAAAAGAAAAATCACGAATCGAGAAGGAAGAGTTCAAGAAGCTATACGAAGAGGCAAAGCCAAAGCTCGACACCCTGGAGAAATTTGCGGCCGAAACGCTTGAACATTTCAACGAGGAATTCGAAACACTGAAAACCGATCTTCCTTCTGAATATCAATCACTTATACCTGATGTAGATATCAGAAAGAAGATTGCTTGGATTAAAAACTTCAACAAAACAATTATAGCAACAAAAGCAAAAGAGAAGGAAGACAGTCAAGATACAGACGTTCCTGCTAAAAGAGACGTTGGGTCTGGGAATACAGGCGATGGTCGGAAAAAGAGTTCTGGTAAGGTCTCTATGGAAGATCAGATCAAAAATTGTAGAAACATGAACGAATTAAATGCATTGATCGCCGGGTATGGTGCGACAGGTAAATAAATAGATATAGGATAATATCAATTAATCTCACATAAAAACAATTTTAAAAGGAGGAATTCTAAATGAAGAATTCTATTTTTGATCTTGTGAGATTGAATTGGTTTGCAGAAACAGACACTTCAACTCTTACAGGATTGGTGAAGACAGCATTCAGCAAGGCAGTTGAGTTTGCCTTTCAGCCGCAGCTGTTCTTCGCCCAGTTTGCACAGACAAAAACCTGGGACGTGAACGGAAACGATCCGATGCCTGGTAATGCTGTTGCATTCACGATTTTTTCTGCACTTGCAAATGCCACGGGTGTTCTTGGTGAGACCACAGACCCGACAGCGGAAACAATGGGTAAGACCCAGAAGACAGTTACAATGTATGAATATGGCAAGGTTGTAACGACCTCTCGTAAGATTCGTGTAACGTCGTTTGCCAATATTGACCTTTCGGCAGGACGTGTCGTTGGTGACAATATGGGGCAGTCGGTTGACCTCATTGCAAGGGCAGCATACGATTCTTGCACCAATGCTACATACGTTAAATATGCCAGCGGTTCTGCTGCATCGAGCGTTCTTGTAACATCTGTACTTACAGCAGCGCATTTCCGCTATGCAAGAAACAGACTTGCTCGTAATAACGTTATAAAGCCTGATGGTCGGTTCTACATTTGTATTGTTCACCCGGACAACGTGTACGATCTTCGGAACGCAACAGGTGCTGGTACGTGGCGTGCTCCCAAAGAGTATGCTGATCCGGCAGACATTTACAACGGAGAAATCGGTGAGTTTGAAGGTTTCAGGGTTATAGAAACCTCGAACGCTAAAGTAGAGGACGGTGGTGCTTCTGGTACCGTTGACCTTTATTCAACATACTTCTTTGGATACCAGGCTGTTGGATATGCGGAAGGTATCGCTCCTGCCATGGGTATGAGTGGGCCATTCGATAAACTCCAGCGGTTGATGAACGTATACTGGTATGGCTTGTTTGGTTTTGGTGAACTTCGTAGAGAATCGCTCTTCAAGGTATTCTCTGCATCTTCGGTCGGAGCCAATACGTAATCTAATCTAAATTTATGCCCTGCTGAATCAGCGATAATGCCCTCGGCAGGGTTATTTTATTTCAAAATTCAAAACAAAGGAAAGGATGTTTCATGGAACTTAAGAAAAGGGCAACACTATCATTGGCAATGATAGTAAAAAATGAGGCAAACACACTAATACCATGTCTGGATAGTGTTGGTGGTGTTGTGGATGAAATTGTTGTGCTTGTAGATGATTCTACGACAGACAATTCTTTCGAGATTGCGAAAAAATACACCGATAAAGTTGAGTATTACAAATGGGAGGACGACTTTGCGGGTGCGAGAAATCTGGCAATCTCAAAGTGTACAAAAGATTTCATAATGATTATGGATGGACACGAAATTCTACATCCAAAATCGAAGCAGATTGTTGAAGAATTGATGCAGCGAGTAATCGAAGGGAAAGACCTTTTTACTACTGGTGAATTCTCAGCAATGATCTACATGAATCCTACTGGTGATACTCTGGAGAATCTGATTCCCCAGACTATTTTCTATCAGCCAAGGTTATTCCGCAATAATGGGAAATATAAGTATATAGGTAGAGTGCATAATTACATAGTACAAGATAAAGATTGTGCATTGCTTAAACGGCCTGTTCCTTATCTCGTATTCATTCATAAAAGAACGGAAGAGAATGCAGACAACAGGAAAAAGCAACGTGCTGAAATGAATGTAAAGTTACTTCTCAAGGATATTGAAGATAATCCTGAAGTACCTCGTGCATATTTCTACCTTGCACAGACATATCATGAAATGGGTGAGACAGACAAATCAGCTGAATGGTATGAAAAGTATATAAAGATTTCAGAATGGCCGAAGGAAAAAGCACATGCACTGTTGATTCTCGGTACGATATATGGAATCAAAAAAGAATATGATAAGGCATGGGATTATGCACTCGAAGCATTGAAAAATGACTGGGAGCGTCCTGAGCCATATTTACTTCTTGGGGATATTGCATTCGAACAGGCACAAAATAACCCGAATAAATACTATGAAGCAGAGCATTGGTATAAAGCAGCGTGTGATATGAAGGTTCCAGAAGTTCCGGCAATGTTCATGCGTGGGGATGCATTCACATACTTACCATACGCAAAAATGGCCATACTTTATTCGCATGTTGGGGAATATTACAAGGCATTACAAGCAGCAGAAAAAGCAATTGAACTTGGCTATCATGATAATGGAACAATCGATATAGAACAGAAGATGCCAATATGGAAAGACAAATTGATGCTGAAAGAAAATGTGAAGAACATATCTATTTACGATGAGAATGATACATTCACATTTTTGCAGGAATTACAGATCAAATTGATGGACAAATACAATCTTGCTGTTGGTAATATGCCTGAAGATTCTCAAATGAAATGGTCAGATGTTGTTTGGATTGAATGGTGTGCAAAGAATGTGTTGAAGCTTTCTACAATGCCTAAAAAACCTGGACAGCTTTGGATTGTTCGCCTTCACGGGTATGAATTATTCTCACCAAAAAGAATACAGCAGATTGCATGGGATAAAATAGACGTGCTTATGTTTGTAGCGGAGCATGTTAAAAAACATTTTAATGAGCTGTACATGATTCCTGAGAAGGTGAAGCAGATTGTTGTGCCTAATGGAATCAATCTCAAAAAATGGTCATATGCTAATCGTGGAAACATGAAGCGGGTGAATAAGATCGGATGTGTGGGAATACTGACAGAGAAGAAAGGTCCGCAGCTTCTGGGAAGTGTTATTCAATACTTCGCAAAGCATTATCCTTCATTTAAATTCCTTCTCAGATTCGACATTATTGAGCATCCAAATATGTCCGAGCGAACACTCTTACATATGATTAAGGATTGTGATAATTGGGAAATGGTTCCGAGACAAGAGTCATTGAATTCATGGATGGAAAATATTGATTACTTGATTTCAACATCCACACTCGAATCATTCTCGTATGTTATAGGTGAAGCAATGGCAAAAGGAATAAAGCCGTTGATCTATAATTGGGAAGGTGCAACAGACATATGGCCAAAAGAATTGATATGGACTGATATCAATGAATTGAGAAAACTAATTGAGACAGATATATACAACTCACCAATGTATAGACAGTGGGTTGAAGATCATTATTCAGTAGAAAAACAATACGAAACAGTGGTGAAGCTTATCGAAGGGGAAATATAATGCAGTTCAAGATTGGATTCGATGAGCGAGATAGAAGCAAGCTTCATGAATATTTAGACGATATACTGACCAATAATAAATGGAGCGAAGGTAAGTATCTCAAAATGTTCGAAGATAAATGGAGTGAGCACGTTGGTGCTCACTCTGTTGCATTCTCTTCCTGGTATAGTGCATCACAAGCAATCATGAAATTCTATCAGCTTAAAGGGAGAACGGTGTTCTGTCCAAGCAATACATTCATGGCAACACCATTGGCTGTACTTACGGCTGGTGGGACTGTTGAATTCATAGATTGTAATAAGAACGATCTTTGTATTTCCTTAGAAGACATTAAAAAAAGATTCGGTGATCATATGCCGAGAGCAATAATTGTAGTGCACATCGGTGGGCATATAGCATTCGAAATTGAAAAGCTTGTAGAGTTCTGCAAGGAATACAAGGTAACACTTATCGAGGATTGCGCGCATGCACACGGGGGTATATACAAGGGCAAGCGTGCGGGAACATTCGGTGACTGTGGAATCTATTCGTTCTACGCGACAAAAACTATCAGCACTGGTGAAGGTGGCATGCTTGTAAGTAATAATATAAGCTTGATAGAATTTGCAAGGCAATTCAGAGATTATGGAAAGCCTGATTATAAATATCAGGGGATGAATGGAAGAATGAGTGAGTTCAATGCAGCAATTGGAGCAGTACAAACAGATAGATTAAATGAGATTGTTGCATGGAAAAATGAATACGCTGAAAAATATCTTGACCCAGTATATAGAAGCACAAAATTGAATCTACCAGAAGGTATGATTTCAGGATTGTACAAATATATTGTGTTCCAAGATATTCCAAAATCGACAGGCAGAGTATACGATCAGCCATGCCATAGGATATTGAAACGATTGGAGGATTTACCGAATACAGATTGGGTGGCAAAAAACCATTCATGTGTCCCCCTTTACTATAAAGGGGAGTAATTAACATTTCCAAAAAAGGGCAAAGTATGGAAATCAAAAAGCTAAGAGAAATAAGTTGTATAGATAAAAATGTTTCTGATACTGTTTTAGTAATTGCACCTCATCTTGACAATGAAATATTGGGATGCGGTGGGGCAATTCAAAAACATGTAAGCAAACATGATAATGTTTTCGTTCTTTTCGTTGCTGATAGAAAGAAAGATCATAAAATTGATTTCAATCTATTGAAGCAGGAAAGACAACAAGCAAATGAAATAAAAGACGTATTGGGATACAATGATTGTATCTTTTGCGGACTTGTAGATGAAGAGTTATCAAATAATTCTGGTAAGGTGTTCAAGTCTTTAGAAATTGCAGTATCAATGATTCGCCCAAGCATAGTATATTCTTGTTGGGGAGGGGATATCAATCAAGACCACCATGCTGTTTTTCGTGCCCTTTCAGCTGTGGTGCGTTCTTATGCCGTGCCTTTTTTACGCCGGGTGTTATGCTACGAAACTTCCTCCAGTACAGAGCAGTCCCCTCCCTCTTTTTTATTGCCATTTACGCCAAATCATTTTGTGGAGATTACGAAAACACAACTTGATATAAAGCTATCTTCCTTATCTATGTACACGAATGAGTGCAGAGAAAAACCTCATCCGAGATCGAGCATTGCTTTAAAGTCTTTGGCTATTCATAGAGGCGCTATGATAAACAAAGAATACGCAGAAGCATTTGTAATGATAAGGAACATAGAATGAGTGATACAGAACACAGAAAGAAAAAGATAGTATTTGTCGGAGCTGAAAGAGTTGGGCTTGCTGCATTAAAAACATTATTGAAAATGCAGTTAAATGTTATTGCAGTATATACAGCAACAGAAATGATAAGTGATAGGATTGCTGATTATATTAAATTCGATCCAATTGAAATTGGTATTCCAAGTCTCAATCTATATAAAGTATATACAACTAATAATGAAGCATTTATCAGTAAGATGGAAGAATTAGAACCAGATCTAATAATAGTTGCAAGTTGGTCTTATATAATACCTAATGAGATATTCAAAATATGTCCTGTAATTGGTTTTCATTATTCATTATTGCCGGATAGACGAGGCGGTGCTCCAATAAATTGGGCAATAATGGATGGAGAAAAAGAAACAGGTATATCTATGTATCGAATGAATGACATCATAGATGGTGGAGATATAATTGATCAATGCAGAATTCCAATAAATGAAACAGACACACCACGGAATATTCTCGATAAGATCGAAGTGATTCTTCCTTATATGCTTGAGAATTGGATTATTTGTATATTGAATGGTGTAACACGATTCGTTCCGCAGGACATCGAACGAATTGGAGTCAAAAAAGTATACAGACAAAGAAAGCCAGAAGATAGTGATCTTGATAAAGCATATTTTGAAAATCTGAAGAGTGTGTATGATTTTATAAGGGCATTGGATGATCCATATCCGAATGCATTCTTAGATTTTGCAAATAAGTTTAAAATAACATTCTCCAAAGCACGAATGGAGAATAATAAAATCTATGTAGAAGGAGTTATTGAATGAAGGCACTGGTAATTGGAGGAGCTGGGTTTATTGGGAGGGCAATCTGTAAGGATCTACTTAATAATGGACATGAAGTAATCGTTGGAGATGTCAAAGGTGTATCAAATTTCAATCTTTATGAAAACGACGATCGAGCACAAGCACAATACAGATATTCAAAGATTGAATGTGATATAACAGACACAGGAAGATTAAATTTCGTATTTAAATATGAGAGGCCTGATGTTATTTTTCTTGTTGCTGCTGTATCAGATGTAAACATTGTAAAAGAAAAACCATTACTTGCAGGACAAATAAATGTACAAGGAGTACAAAATGTTCTTGAATGTGCAAAGAATGCAGGAATAAAGAACATTGTATATTCAAGTACAACATGGGTATATGGAAATCAGAACGGTATGATAAATGAGAAATCAAAAGTACCAGCACCTAATAATCTATACACAGCAACAAAAATAATGGGGGAACAATATTGCATGGCATATGTGGAACAATTTGGAATGCATTGTGTTGTCCTTCGTTATGGTATTCCATATGGAGAATATGCAAGAGAAAGTACAGTCATTCCAGCATTCGTCAAAAAGGCATTGAATGGTGAACCTCTTACTATTGCAGGTGAAGGAAATCAATTCAGAAAGTTCGTAGATGTAAGAGATTTAGCGAGAGCACATACACGATGTATGAAATTATTTTCTGACCTGAGTACAGATCCCAATATCTTAAAATGGGAAATTATAAATATAGATGGGCAAGAAGTAATCACGATAAGAAAACTTGCAAATGAAATTCAAAAATATATTCCGAATACTAATATTGTATATACACCAGCACGACCGAATGATTTTCTTGGTGCTCATGTAAATAGTGACAAGGCACGTGAAATTCTTGGATGGACTCCTGAAATAAGTTTCGAACAAGGAATGTTTGACTATATCGTATGGGTGAGGAAAACATGGGCGAAAGAAAACTAAGACTTTGCGTTATATGCAGAGGCTCCCATCATTTTCTGAATCCATTATTGAA
>Ga0299912_10002057_pt1 | contig 16453 bp, 16 predicted proteins | sample RVTome_2_FD_207667 | JGI IMG/M metagenome (GOLD analysis project Ga0299912, IMG submission 207667) | Soil microbial communities from uranium-contaminated site in the Upper Colorado River Basin, Wyoming, United States - RVT95D214 (version 2) ... | reverse complement strand
AACAGGCGCTGGTTGAGGCAATCCACAAAGTCCTCATGGTGAACTAGTGAACTGTTTGGTCCCAATGTGGTTGAGAGTGACGGGGTTTCGGGTTCAGGGTAAGGTCGTCATCTGAACCCGGATTCTTGGGGTGAGAATTTGGCAGTTCTACGTTAGGGCCGATCTCATGCTGACGGGATCGGCTCTACCATTTTCATGTGTGAATCTTGATCCGATTTGTAATATATTGAGATATGATCGAAGGCCTTCTCATCGCAATTGCAGTTTTTCTTGTCGTAGCACTCGTCCTGCTGGTTCTTCTCATTGTCCGCAGCTCAAGTAATCCTGCTTTCCTTCAGCTCCAGAGCAAGCTCCAGTCGCTGAATGAAAACGCCAACCGTCTCGAGCGCTCCGTGCGCGAGGAAATCGCCCGGAACAGGGAGGAGGCCAATTCCAACGCGAAGCAGGTAAGAGAGGAATTAAGCGCGTCCTTCAATTCGTTTGGTGGCACGATTCGCGGACAGATGTCGGACATCTCCGCGATGCAGAAGAGTCAGCTTGACGTCTTCTCCGAGCAGCTCTCCGCATTGACGCGGAACACTGAACAGAAGTTGGAAAGGATGAGGGAGACGATCGAAGCAAGATTGAAACTGTTGCAGGATGACAATACACGAAAGCTCGAGCAGATGAGGGAGACTGTTGATGAGAAGCTGCATGCAACACTCGAGCAACGCCTGGGCGAGTCGTTCAAGCTTGTGAGCGAGAGGCTGGAATTGGTCCACAAGGGACTTGGCGAGATGCAGACGCTTGCAGTGGGTGTCGGCGACCTCAAGAAAGTGTTAACGAATGTCAAGGCCCGGGGCATATGGGGGGAAGTCCAGCTCGGAGCACTCCTGGAGCAGGTGCTGACATCGGAGCAGTATGCGAAAAACGTTGCAGTCAAGTCCGGAAGCCTCGACCGCGTTGAGTACGCAGTGAAGCTGCCCGGCCGCGAGAGCGAGGACGGTACCCCTGTGTGGTTGCCCATTGACGCAAAGTTCCCACAGGAAGATTACCAGAAACTCGTCGATGCCCAGGAACAGGCGAACCCTCAGATTGCCGACGAAGCGGGGAAACAGCTGGAAATCAGGCTGAAGAATGAGGCGAAGTCGATCAAAGAGAAATATATCGACCCGCCACAGACGACAGATTTCGCGATAATGTTCCTTCCAATCGAGAGTCTGTATGCAGAAGTCCTCCGACGGCAAGGACTGTTTGACACACTGCAGAGGGAGTACCGCGTCGTCGTGACCGGGCCGACAACATTGCTGGCCGTGCTGAATAGCCTGCAGATGGGTTTCCGGACGCTCGCGATCCAGAAACGTGCAAGCGACGTATGGGCCCTTCTCGGGGCAGTGAAAACCGAGTTCGGCAGGTTCGGAGAGATTCTCGAACGGACAAAAAAGAAACTCGAGGAAGCTAGCAACACAGTCGACACCGCTGCAACACGCTCACGCGCTATCGAAAGAAAGCTGAGAGACGTGCAGCAACTCCCGCAGCAGGAAGCGACGCAACTCCTGGGTTCTTCCGAGCGAACCGAGACCGACAACCATTAGTGTCCTCAACGCGCGTTTTTCCTTCCAAGGCTTTTCCCCGATCTGAGCAATCCACAGTCATGCAGGTCTAATTGAACGACCGAAGATAATGATCCTCTGGTTCGTGGGATGTCGTACCGGGGTGTGATCTAATGAGGAATCGTTTTGCCAAACACTCTGCTGTTAGTATCAGGATTGTCTAGCCTGTCGTTCTTTGACCGTCGGGCGCCCGTATTGTAAGGGTTACAACACAGGGACGTATCAATGGGACGGTGTTGCGCCGCGATGCAGGTTGATCCGCAGATGAGAGCGATCAATAAATGTCCTTTGGTCGGATCACTTAACCGACGCGACAGTAGTGTCGTTCGCGTGCCCGTATTGCTGGTCAAGTCTGCGGGGCGTACTGTATCGGTGTCGGCTCAGTCTTCCGCTGCACGCTCAGATGGTTCAGGAAATACAGCAGATTGGGAATCGGCATCGCCTTGTCGAAAATGAAATCAATCTGCGGATTCTCAATCTCCAGTACATCGCGAAGTTCTCTATATCCGGAAATCCAAGCGAATGGAATATGCTTTAGGCTCTCCTCCGACCGGACGTACCTGTGCAGGTTCATCCCGTTCATCTTCGGCATGCTGATGTCTGATATCACCAGATCTACCGGCTCGCGTCGCAGGCACCCGAGAGCACTTTCACCATCAGTTGCTTTGATAACTGTATGTAAATGCAGCCTTAGAACTTCCGCCATCAGGTTGAGGTAGACGGGGTCGTTATCTACAAGTAGGATTGTCACTTAGTGTTCTTCCCCTCCTTCTCTTCGAATTGCGTTGAATTTTTGTTATGTTGGCACATGCGCAGCTGCAATTCCTGCCTCTTCTTTGCTGATCGATAATAGCGCGGTTTTCCCGATTTTCTCGTGATTCGCGTCACCCCACCGATATCCGTGCTGACAATCACATTTTTGAATTTCCGTCGAAATCGTTTATCTTGCTACAGTTAAAGTCTTGCTCACGCTGGTCCTGTAGTTGCTTGCGTGTGACCCACCACGTTATCCAACTTTTATGTGACTTTTGGAATCCATGAAGACTACTGCTCCGGTTGATGAAGTCTATCGAGTAATTTACAGCGACCACCACGACCCTTTTCGAGTTCTTGGCTCCCATACAATCGTGCGGGATGGGTCAACCGTCGTTGTGGTTCGTTCCTTCCTTCCACTTGCGGAGAGTGTTTCTGTCATTGCCACTGAGGCAAAGACCGGGGCGAAAGAATACCCGATGGAGAAGATTCACAAAGATGGATTCTTTGAGGTTGTCATTACGGACCGGTCGCAAATCTTCCCGTATCAGTTGAAGATGGTGACGCAGGACGGAAGGACGGAAGTGTTTCATGATTCGTACTCATTCATGCCGACACTGACGGATTTTGACATCTATTTGTTCAATGCGGGGGACAACCACAAGATATACGAGAAGCTGGGGGCTCACTATGCGGAAGTCAACGGAATAGGGGGAGTACAATTTGCAGTGTGGGCGCCCTCTGCCCGGAGCGTCAGCGTGTTGGGCGATTTCAACTACTGGGACCGGCGCAGCCATGCGATGCGCGTGCTCGGTTCGTCCGGGATCTGGGAGATTTTTATTCCCGGACTGCCAGAGGGCTCCCTCTACAAATTCGAGGTGACAACGCAGCAGGGCTTTGTGATGGATAAGGCCGATCCGTACGGCTCCGAAATGGAGCTCCGGCCTCGCACAGCATCGAAAATCAACTTCCTGCGCGGGTTCGAGTGGGCAGATCATGAATGGATGGAATGGCGCAGGAACGCAGAACACTTCAGCCAGCCGATGGCCGTCTACGAAGTCCACCTGGGCTCATGGCAGCGCGGAGAGAACGGTCGGTGGCTCTCGTACCGGGAGTGTGCAGAGCGGCTGGTGGACCACGTGAAAAAAATGGGGTACACGCACATCGAGCTGCTGCCGATCATGGAACACCCGTATGATGCATCGTGGGGATATCAGGTGACCGGTTATTTCGCGCCGACAAGTCGCTTCGGCACGCCCGCGGATTTCATGTATTTCGTCAATCACTGCCACGTGAACCGGATCGGAATTATACTTGACTGGGTGCCGGCGCATTTTCCGAAGGATATGTTTGCTCTGGCTGAGTTTGACGGCACGCATCTGTACGAACACGCCGATCCTCGCAAAGGCGAGCATCGGGACTGGGGAACGTACATCTTCAATTTCGGGAGACACGAAGTCAAGAACTTCCTGATCAGCAACGCGCTGTTCTGGCTCGAAAAGTACCACGTCGACGGGATCCGTATCGACGCGGTAGCCTCAATGCTCTATCTGGATTATTCACGCGGCGAGGGTGAATGGATCCCGAATCAGTATGGGGGCAGGGAGAACCTGGAAGCGATTGATTTCCTGAAGCATCTCAATGGAGTCATCCACCAGTACTATCCCGGAGTGCTGACCATCGCGGAGGAGTCGACTGCCTGGCCGGGCGTGACGAATGCTGTCGAACACGGGGGTCTGGGATTCGACTTGAAATGGAACATGGGGTGGATGCACGACATGCTCGAGTATTTTTCCAAAGAACCAATTCACAGGTCGTACAATCATCGTAATCTGACATTTGCCCTCTTGTACGCGTTCACCGAGAGGTTTCTGCTGCCGCTCTCTCATGATGAGGTGGTTCATGGGAAGAGCTCGCTGCTGGGCAAGATGCCCGGCGACGTCTGGCAGAAACAGGCCAACCTCCGACTGCTCTACGGACTGATGTACGCCTTTCCGGGTAAAAAGCTGCTCTTCATGGGGGGAGAGTTTGGACAATGGGATGAATGGTACCATGACAAGAGTCTCGATTGGCATCTCGTGCGCTTTGATGCCCATCGAGGGATCATGCAATGGGTACAGGATTTGAACCGGCTGTACGCCCACGAGCGGGCGCTGTATGAGGTTGATTTTCATTATACAGGCTTTGAATGGATCGATTTCCATGATGCCGCCTCAAGCATCATCTCGTTCGAACGGAAAGCCAGAAACTCACAGGACACGGTCGTCGTGGCGTGCAACTTCACTCCTGTGCCCCGAACCGGGTACAGGGTTGGAGTGCGGGAGTCCGGCACCTACAAAGAGCTGCTGAACAGCGATGCGGCAGCGTATGGCGGGAGCGACGTGGGAAATGCAGGCCAAGTCCATTCCGAGACTGTGCCTCAGCACGGTCGGGAACATTCACTGGCTCTCACGCTCCCTCCTCTGGGTGTTCTATTCCTGAAAAAACAAGTGTGACCGGCTCAATGGGTAAAGGCAACGCCAGCGGAAGAGCATGAAGAGAGATCCGGGCATACCTATCAGGCGACATGCGTGGTTGCACGTTCGACGTGGGATTCTTTCGTGAAGGCTCCATTCACCCTCGATCGTACCTCTGAAGCTGCGGTTTAACGTCTGTCTGCCTCGATCTGACCTCCCTTGGATCCGTTCTATCGCATGTACTTCAATACACTTGTTCGAGACCGGGGCGATGTTTAGATTCACACTCAGCGTTGTGTTGTGAGAATATCTCAGGATTGAAGAGTGCAGGAATACGGAATCGATGAAGAAAGGCGTGCACCATGAAGTTCGATCACGTTGCCGTGAATGTGTCTGACATTGCCAGATCGGTTGAGTGGTACAAAAACACGCTCGGTGCGACCGTTTTGTACAACGATGATACATGGGCCTTCCTGCTGGCAGGAGGGATGAAGATCGCTCTCACATTGGAAAGGCAGCACCCCGCACACCTCGCTTTTGATATCGGTTCTGAACCCCCGGCCGATTTCCTCGCGACCGCCAAACGTCACCGCGACGGGTCGGCGTCAAAGTACATTGTTGACCCCGACGGCAACGCAATCGAGTGGATTTCCTATCCACAACAAAAACGAGAATAGTCCCGCATCTGTTCTGCAACAAGACGGTCTAAATTGTCGGGACGGCCTCCGGCATCGACAGAGAGAGGCGAAAATCATTCCTGGCCATTTGCTGGTTCGGTGACTGACGCTTAGATATACCAGGCAGGATGTGTCTGATGTTTCTAAACGACCAGACAACCGAGCACGCATGACAGCACCATGGCCGGAGTTCCCGGTGTGATGGGATCCTTTGGCTGCGTGCGCGAAACCAGCGGGGGTACCGAGGTGGATGACTCCGTTGACTTTTGGGCACAGGATTTCGCAATGACTTCTGAATCCCGACACACATAGAATTTGGAGCGCATCGCATGAAGATCGTTGTCGCCGGTGGTACTGGTTTCATCGGGAGGAAACTCGTCAAGATCCTCAGTGAATCAGGCCACCATGTTATCGTTCTAACACGAAACCCCGAGGGAGCACGCAAAGATGCGCATCCAGGGGCCAGACTTGAGCAATGGGATGGCAGGACAGTCGGCGAATGGCGATCGCACCTGTCAGGCGCTGACGCGGTGATCAACCTCGCCGGCGAGTCAATTGCAGCGAAGCGATGGACGCGTTCACAGAAAGATCGTATCACACGGAGCAGAGTCGAGGCAACGCGAGCGATTATTGAAGCGATGCGTCTGGCGGTCAGCAAGCCTCGGGTGCTTCTGAGTGCCTCTGCCGTCGGCTACTATGGATCTGTCGAAGATGGCGACGTGACGGAGAGTCATCCGAAGGGTGCAGGATTCCTTCCCGAAGTCTGCGAGCAGTGGGAGCACGAAGCCCGAAAAGCCGAACTACTAGGCATTCGTGTTGTGATCTTGCGGATGGGGGTTGTGCTTGGTGATGACGGCGGTGCGCTGGAAAAGATGATACTTCCCTTCAAGCTTTTTGTCGGGGGTCCTCTCGGCTCAGGGAAACAATGGTTTCCCTGGGTGCACCGAGATGATGTTGTCGGTGCCGCCCTCTTTGCGATCGAGAACGCGAATCTCTCTGGTCCCGTCAACGTTTCCGCGCCGGAATCGGTGACTATGAAACAATTTTGCGCTGCCCTCGGGGACGTGTTCCATCGGCCATCCTGGCTGCCGGTGCCGGGATTTGTTCTTCGCGTTGCCCTGGGAGAGATGTCGGAGATGCTATTGACCGGCCAACGACAAATCCCGTCGGTGCTGACGAACGCCGGGTATACATTCCGCCACTCCAAGCTCACTCCTGCACTCTTAAGCGCCTTGAGGAAGTAGGCATTCCGCAGGGCCGCACATAGGCGCGGTCGATACGACCGGCCGGCGGTTGACGATGTGAGCCATTATCACTATATTTTTCCAGGTAGTGCTGAATCCACGTCATACGCCGGTACGTAATGGGTCCGATTTCCTCGGGGGTCGGAAGGGCATTTCTTGTTATCCTCGGAAGTATCTTACTCGCGTTCGGAATCATCGGACTGCTCATGCCGGTTATTCCCGGCTTCATTTTTCTGGTGGCTGGTGTGTATCTGATTGCCCGGGCATGGAAAAAGCATGCAGCGAGGGTTGAAAAAGGAGGACCCCAATGAATGTCATGAAAACATACTTGCTGATGGCCGTATTAACTGTCTTGCTCGTTTTTGTCGGAAATGTGATTGGAGGTCAGCAGGGGATGTTGATGGCCTTCGCGTTTGCGATTGTCATGAACTTCGGGACATACTGGTTCAGCGACAAGATCGTACTGGCGAGCTACCGCGCGCAGGAGATTCAGCCGGGTGACAATCCAAAGCTGTATCGCGTCGTGCAAGAGCTCTCTCAGCAGATCGGCATCCCCATGCCGCGGCTCTATCTCATTCCTTCGGAGCAGCCCAATGCTTTTGCAACTGGAAGAAATCCGCAGCATGCTGCGGTGGCTGTTACCGAAGGGATCATGAGCCTGCTGTCTGAAGATGAACTGAAAGGCGTGCTGGCACATGAATTGGCACATGTGACACATCGAGACATCCTGATCGGCACCATCGCCGCAACGATCGCAGGGGCGATCAGCATGATCGCCAGCATGGGTCAGTGGGGGCTGATGTTTGGTGGTGGACACAGTTCCGAAGATCGTCGAGGCGGAAATCCGATTTTTGCGTTGATCATGATCATCGTTGCCCCTCTTGCCGCCATGCTCATCCAGATGGCAATCTCGCGTTCCCGCGAATTTGATGCCGACGAAGGCGGGGCGCAGACGTCAGGCAATCCGCTCCTGCTTGCGAACGCGCTGCGAAAACTGGATTTGAAGTCGCGGCAAATTCCGATGCAGGCATCACCATCCTCTGCGCACCTGTTCATCGTGAACCCGCTGAGTGGGGGTGGGTTGGCGCGGCTGTTCAGCACGCACCCTCCTATTGAGGAACGGATCGCTCGTCTGGAGGCGATGGCTCACGGAGGTCCACCCCGTTGAGGCGAGTAAGAAGCCCCCACGACCACCGTGAGGGCTTTTTCTTTTCCGTAAACGGACGATGCAAGCCAGTTTAATGATGAGAATTCGATGACAAGGAGCCCAGTAGACAATTCCTGCGTGGAGTCATTCCTATGAAACCGACGCATGTTGATCACATCGGCATTGCCGTCAGAAACCTTGACGAGGCGGTTCGCTTCTACGAGAACGTGCTCGGCCTCCCGTGTTACAGGATAGAGGAAGTCAGAGACCAGCAGGTGAGGACGGCGTTTTTCAGGGTTGGCGCGACAAAAGTGGAGCTCCTGGAGTCTACCGGGCCGGATGGACCGGTCGCAAAGTTCATCGAAAAAAAAGGAGAGGGCCTTCACCACATCGCTTTCATCGTACAGAACCTTGCACATGCGCTGAAAGAAATCGAATTGGAAGGCGTCCAATTGATTGACAAAGAACCTCGCAGGGGTGCAGAAGGACTCACCATCGCTTTCTTGCACCCGAAGTCTACACACGGTGTTCTCATTGAGTTATGCGAAGGCATTGCGGAAGAGTAAAAGGCGGACTCCATTTTGAAGCAGGCATGAATGTCGGATGCAAAACCGGGGAGGAACTACTGCCGTAGTAATCGTTACTTGGCTGAGAATCGATTCTCTCCGGCGGGTCAACATCTCCTGATCCCGGGAGCTGGCTTCCAATTGCAGTGGCGCTCGTTCGACACTTTGTGAGGATGTTTCTCTGGAGGAAGAGTCCGCGACCCGGCACGCAATCTGACGATAATAAGGCAACAATGGTTGCATTGTGAGATCCTATGGCTTCACTTCTTGATTTGCTTTCCGCCAACCCGCTTTTGCTGTTGTTTGCTGTTATTGGACTCGGGTATCTCCTTGGAAGCATAAAGCTCTTCGGCTTCACTCTTGGTCCGTCGGCTGTGCTCTTTTCAGGACTCTTCTTGGGTGCCCTGGATTCACGGCTCCGGATACCGGACTTCATTTACGTTCTTGGACTCATTCTTTTCGTCTATTCGATCGGTCTGCAATCCGGGCCGACCTTTTTCTCGTCATTTGGCAAGCGCGGCCTTCGTGCGAATGCGCTCGCGTGTGCTGTCATCCTTCTTGCGGGCCTACTGGCGGTCGTCGCCTCAAGGATGCTCGCGATTGATGGTGCGTCCATAACCGGTGTATTCTGTGGTGCGCTCACAAACACGCCGGCACTCGCGGCAAGTGTTGAGACAATCAAAGCCTCGGGGCTTGGTGCCGGTGGAGCTGCAGATTCTCTTCGAGACGTGTCGAATGCGCCCGTCATTGGCTACAGCGTCGCGTATCCGTTTGGCGTCATCGGTGTGCTGATCGGTTTTTATATTCTGAACCTGACTCGCGGGAAGCAAGCTTCGCGCCCGGAGAGTATCCCGGAGTCGGAGCCGGGAGAGCTGCAGGCCAAGATATCCTCGCGGACATACCAAGTGGTCAATCCCGGCATTGTTGGAAAGGCGGTGCGAGAGTTTCTGGAGGACGAACGTGATCGCGGAATTGTGCTTAGCCGGATACGTCGTGGGAGTGAAACGTCGATCGTCTATCCGCACGTCGCATTCCAAAAGGACGATCTCATCGTGGCTGTGGGCGATGAGAAGGCGCTCAGCCGTGCGCGGGAGCTGTTCGGGCAGGAGGCATCCGAACAGATCCAATATGAGAAGCAAGACCTGGATTACCGTCGCATCGAAGTCTCTGACAAGAAAGTCATCGGTCGGACTCTCGGCGAGCTGAAGTTGCAGGAGCTGCTCGATGCGACGATCACACGTGTCCGCCGCGGCGATGTCGATTTCGTTCCGACAGTCGACACCGTGCTCGAGCGCGGCGATCGAATCCGGGTGCTCACCTGGATTGGGAATATCGACGGCGTGACCCGCTTCTTCGGCGATTCGACCAAATCCGCCTCAGAAGCGGACTTCTTTTCCGTCTCAATCGGTGTCGTGCTTGGGGTCCTTCTCGGCATGATTCCTCTGCCTCTCCCAGACGGCTCGGCGTTCAAACTCGGCTTCGCCGGCGGACCGTTGATAGCCGGCCTGGTTCTTGGCAGACTTCAGCGTACGGGGAGAATTGTGTGGGGTATGCCGTTCAGTGCAAATATGGTGCTCCGGCAAGTGGGGCTGGTGCTTTTCCTCTCAGGAATTGGCACGAAGGCGGGGGATGGATTCCTGGAAACCCTTGCTGCGGGCGGGTGGAAGCTCATGCTCATCGGAACGGTCATTACATCTCTCACCACGCTGACCGCTCTTGCTCTCGGTTCCCGATATCTGAAATTGTCGGTGCCTGCTGTCATGGGAATGATGTCAGGGATTCAAACGCAACCGGCGTGCCTGGCCTATGCGAATGAACATTCCGTTACGAATGCTCCCAATGTGATGTACGCAGCAGTCTACCCTGTCTCCATGATCGCGAAGATTATCCTTGCACAAGTGCTCGTCAGACTCATGCTCTGAACACAATGACGATCCTTACAGGATGTCTCCAAACAACGACAACAGTCGATCGACCATCTCTGCTTTGTTGACAAGCACTACATCCTTTTTCTTACGCAACTCGCGAAGTAGCTCAAGCCTCGTGGTGCCGGAGAGAAACGCAAACGGCGTTGACTGAAAACGCGTATCCTGGCGCACCCTTGAGTGAAATTCAAGCCCATCCATGACGGGCATCTCAACATCGGAAATAATAAGGTCGACCGGATTGGATTCGAGAATCTTCAGCGCTTCCGCCCCGTTTGATGCTGACAGCACTGAGTGCCCTTTCATGGTAAAGACTTCCCGCACCAACATAACGTAGAGCTCGTCATTATCGACGACAAGAATTTGACGTGGCATATCTATGGTTGCTGTGCAAAACGAGACAGGAGAAAATACAGATTCAATCAATATGTGTCAACGAAAAAGATTTGCGAGAACGTCGCAAAGAACCATAGTACCGATGTCTGTTCACTTGCGTGTCTTTTTCGACAATGAGTGAAGTGGGTCAATGGGAGGTTTGTGTATGGTCTGAATTTGTGGTACCTTTCGGGTCGTTTTTCGGCGTCATAAGTCGTGAAATGTAATTCAATGTTGAATATCGAGGCAGAGTGCGTGTGAATCCTCTGTATGCAGTTGTGCTTGGTGTGATTCAGGGTCTGACGGAGTTCCTGCCGATCAGCAGCACTGCACACCTCACGATAAGTGGGAAGCTACTTGGTCTGATGGACGCGGAGCATCCCGAGGCGTGGACTGCTTTCATTGCCGTCATGCAACTCGGGACCCTGGCGGCTGTGATCGCGTACTTCTTCAGAGACGTGATTGCGATGGTTCAGTCGCTGGTCTCGGACGTGAGATCGGAGGGACTCCTCCGCCGTGTGAAAGTGTACTCCCCCATGTCTCGGCTTGCCCTTGCAGTGGTCGCCGGGACAGTTCCAGTGGCGGTACTCGGACTCTGGCTGCACAAACTGATCGAGGGATCTCTAACGAAAAGCACGAGCGTCATCATTGTGAGTCTGGTGGTACTCGCCATCCTGCTGTGGATCGCAGAGAGGGCGGCACGACACCTGAAGACAATCGAACAGATTGACATCAAGGACGCACTGATCATCGGGTTTGCACAGGCGCTTGCTCTCGTTCCGGGCTCATCACGGTCAGGCACCACCATTACCGCAGGACTGTTTCTCGGGCTCACCAGGCACGCTGCTGCGCGTTTTTCATTCTTGTTGAGCATTCCGGCCGTGCTGGCGAGCGGTGTCTATGAGATGACAAAGATTGACTCCCACGTGTTCGCGCTGGGTATCGGCAATCTTATCGTCGCGACGGTCTTTGCAGCGGTTTCTGGATACGCCGCAATTCACTGGCTGCTCCGGTATCTTCAGAGCAAAACTACCCTGGTCTTTGTGTGGTACCGGGTCGGACTGGGGTTGCTGATGGTCGTTTTGCTTCTGGCGGGTCTTCTTCAACCCTAGGTTGATTGTTCTGGTTGTCGTTCGTGTGTGCACTCTCCGTTACATCCAACCTCCTTGTAATTGTTGACTTCGAGCTCGCCAGTCGGACCACTCATCGAGGACTAAGTTACGAACCCTTCGGCATATTTTTCTCGAATTAGAACTATTATCCATTCGGCCTATTTTTTTCGTTTCAAACCACGAAAAATTCCACACAGCCAGCTGACCCGAAGAACGTACATCTCGGTGTTTGCGGCCTCTTCTGCAGCCAGGAGGCAATGCTCATTCAAGAAAAGGGCAACTCGGGTGGAATGGGTGATACACAGCACAACGAACCTGAGTATCATGTATTATAATCTTAGAGAGCCTGCCGGATCAATATCTTCAACCTTTGGAGAAATACCGTGGAACGAGGTGAAAAACCTGCAAACGAATTGATACATCCGAACACTTTTCGACATGCAAAGGTCGATCACTATCTAATGCGTGCGGAAGAGTTCGTCCGAATGAGTCGATTTCTCATGGCGAACCGGACATTGCAGAAGGTTCTGGCACTTGATCCGGAGAACAGAACTGCGAAGTCTCTCGAAAAGAGAATCGAATACTCTTTCACGCAGCTGTCGTTTCATGCAGCGCCAAGCGGTTCAAGCACCGTTTCGTCCGACATTGCTGTGCAAAGGCACCGAAGAAATCAACTCGTCATGGTAGTCGATCAAGATGAGAGGGCTCTTCTCACGTTGACGGAGCGCCTCAGGCTTCACGGCTTCGACGTTGTTTGCGCAGCAGGATACCAGGAGGCGATCGAGACCCTAGGTTCGTTCAAGCCCATCGTGATAGTATCGGAAGTCAATTTTGAGAATGGCTCCGTCGGCTTTGACCTGTACTTGTGGATACGTACCAACAGCACGACATCGGACACGCCGTTTCTGTTCCTGGCAACAAAGGTCGATCGGAATACGCTGATCGCAGGGAAACGACTTGGAGTGGATGACTTCATCCTGAAGCCACTTGACGAGGACGTTGTCACAGCGTCGATCATGCAGTGTCTGGCTCGTCGGAAGAAATTTAACGGGCGGCAATAATCCGCTCGGCTCGCCGCTCGACCCTTTGCATCATTCATCCTCCTACTTTGCGTTGTTGATTTTCCTCGCCCTTCTTTGTACCTTCATTGCAGACAGTTCCCTCCTGATGTATGACTGAGCTTGTGGTCAACGAAATATTTCACAGTATCCAGGGCGAATCGAGCCACATGGGTAGACGATGTGTGTTCATTCGACTCACGTACTGCAACCTGCGCTGCACCTACTGCGATACCGAGTACGCATTTCTTGAGGGCCGGACGATGACAATCAGTGAAATCCTGGCGGCCGTTGAGCAGTACCGGTGCGGACTTGTTGAGGTGACCGGCGGTGAGCCCCTCGTGCAGGAAGGTGTCTACGAGTTGATGACGTCCCTCTGTGATCGTGGCTATGAGACCCTTCTCGAAACCGGAGGGAGCATCGATATCGGAAAGGTGGATGCTCGGGTCAAGCGGATCGTGGACTTCAAGTGTCCGAGCAGCGGCATGATGAAGAAAAACCTCTGGACAAATGTCCGCTGCCTCACGCCGACAGATGAGGTGAAGTTCGTCGTCGGGAACAGAGAGGACTTCAATTGGTCGGTCGGCATGATCGCACAGCATGAGATTCACAGACGATGTCCCGTTCTCATGTCCGTTGTCTTTGGAGTGTTGTCTCCGCTTGAGGTGGCGGAGTGGATCCTTGAAAGCAAGCTCAATGTGAGATTTCAACTCCAAATGCATAAGTACATCTGGGAACACGCAAGCAGAGGAGTATGACGAAAAACAAACTGGCGGTAGTGCTGGCGAGCGGTGGGATGGACAGCTGCGTGACGACAGCGATAGCACACGAGGAATATAGTCTGGCACTTCTTCATCTCAGTTATGGCCAGCGCACTGCGTCAAGGGAACTGAGAGCGTTCAATGATATCGCAGATTTTTATAGCGTTGTGCGCCGAATGGTGATTTCACTGGAGCACCTTGCGAAGATCGGTGGGTCAAGTCTCACCGACCAATCGATTCCGGTCAGCCTAGCACACCTCCACCAGTCAAAGATCCCAACGTCATATGTCCCGTTCCGCAACGCAACCATGCTGTCCGTGGCAGTAAGCTGGGCCGAGGTGCTTGGCGCGTCGGCGATTTTCATCGGAGCGGTGGAGGAGGATTCGTCGGGTTATCCCGATTGCAGGGAGGAATTCTATGAAGCATTCAAAGCGGTGATCGCCACAGGGACAAAGCCGTCAACAAAGATTAGTCTTCTGACTCCTGTCATTCATCTCTCAAAAACAGAGATTGTGCTTCGAGGCGTGGCACTCGGAGCGCCGTTGAATCTCACCTGGTCGTGCTACCAACGGGAAGATGCTGCCTGCGGCGTGTGCGATAGTTGCGCACTCCGACTCCGGGGATTTCAGCGGGCAGGCATCGACGACCCCATCCCATATGTTCAAAGACCGACATACGCGAACGTGTGAGATGATGAGGTTCAGTTAAGGAGAACGTCAATGGAACACTTCAAAGAAAGCATGCTTCAATTGGTCACGGAAACCTCAACGAATCTCCCTCCGGACGTCCGCCGCGCGCTCGCGAACGCAATAGCTCACGAGACACCGGGGACCCAATCGGCCCTCGCGCTGCAAATGATCGCTGTGAATGTTGATATGGCGTGCGACGGTGTCGCCCCGATCTGCCAGGATACGGGAACACCGACATTCGAGATCAAGACACCCGTAGGTGCAGACCAGATCCTGATGAAGAAACAGATCAAGGATGCCGTTGCAGAGGCCACCAAACAAGGAAGGCTGCGTCCCAATGCTGTTGACTCGCTGACAGGGAAGAATAGCGGTGACAATCTCGGTGAGGGAACACCTGTGACCCACTTCGAGCAATGGGAGAACAATGATATCGAAGTCAGACTTATTCTCAAGGGCGGTGGCTGTGAGAACAAGAACATCCAGTACTCGTTGCCGATAGAGCTCCCGAGCCTCGGGCGCGCCGATCGCAACATGGATGGAATTCGCAAATGCATCCTGCATGCGGTGTACCAGGCACAGGGGCAGGGGTGCAGTGTCGGCGCAATCGGTGTTGCCATCGGCGGCGATCGGGCATCGGGGTACTATTATGCCAAGCAGCAATTGTTCAGAATGCTCGATGACATCAACCCAAATCCGGAGCTCGCGAAACTCGAGACATACGTCATGGACAACGCGAACACGCTCGGCATTGGTACCATGGGCTTCGGCGGCCAGGCTACATTGATCGGCTGCAAGGTCGGCGTGTACCATCGCCTGCCGGCGAGTTTCTTTGTGACTGTGGCCTATGATTGCTGGGCGTTCCGCAGGCTGGGTGTCATCGTGGATACTGCGACAGGCGGGATCAGACGATGGCTGTATAAGGATGACACACCGGCCATCAGGATGGCAAAGGGAGAAGGCCTCCCGCTCACCGGTCGTGAAGTGTCCCTGACGGCCCCGTTATCAAAGGAACAGGTTCAAGCCCTGAAGGTTGGCGATGTTGTTCTACTGAATGGAGCGATGCACATGGGCCGTGATGTCCTACACCATTATCTGATAGGCCATGACTCTCCGGTTGATCTTCGTGGAGGTGTGATCTACCACTGCGGACCGGTGGCCCTTCGGCGCGGAGACAAGTGGTTTATGAATGCGGCCGGCCCCACCACAAGTAGCAGGGAAGAACCATATCAGGCCGACATCATCCGAAAATTCGGTGTGCGGGCGGTCATCGGCAAAGGTGGTATGGGTGCAAAGACGCTCGCGGCACTGAAGGAGTTCGGCGCCGTCTACCTGAATGCGATCGGCGGGGCAGCCCAATACTATGCGAAATGCATCATGGATGTGGAGGGGGTTGACTTCCTCGACTTCGGAGTGCCCGAAGCGATGTGGCACATTCGAGTGAAAGACTTCCCTGCCATCGTGACGATGGATGCACATGGGAACAGCCTGCATGCTGACGTGGAAAAGGCGTCGGCAAAGGAGCTGGCAAAATTTGCCGGGCCGGTGACGCTCTGAGTTCGTGGGAGGGAACTCCCCGGCCGAAATTTCCACCTACCACTAGGTCGGTGGACAACTTGTTGAGCTGCCTCGTCTCTCTGATCTGATGCTGTTCCTCATCGCGCCGCCGGTCAATCTGAATGGCGCCCCTAATAGTGCAGGGTCGGGACGTAGCGCCTTACTTCTCTATGGCCGTTCCAGTCCGAATTGCACCAGAGTAAGATTTCCAGCCTTCTTTCCACAAGCACATTCTCGGAAGTCATCATGCCAGAGTTACGACAAAACGTAATCACTAGAGATTGGGTGATCATAGCGACCGAGCGTAGCCAGCGTCCAGATCAGTTTGCCCGGGCAAAAGGCATCGGCGCACCCCTGCCCGCATATGTACCTGAGTGCCCTTTTTGCGTTGGGAACGAAAGTCAGACCCAAAAAGAGGTGTACGCATTACGCGATGACCACGGCTGGAAAGTGCGCGTTGTTCCTAATAAATTCCCTGCGCTCTTCCCCGGGGGAGATCGTTTGAGAAAGGTCGCAGGGATTCACCGGTCGATGAATGCTGTCG
>Ga0299912_10002056_pt1 | contig 16455 bp, 14 predicted proteins | sample RVTome_2_FD_207667 | JGI IMG/M metagenome (GOLD analysis project Ga0299912, IMG submission 207667) | Soil microbial communities from uranium-contaminated site in the Upper Colorado River Basin, Wyoming, United States - RVT95D214 (version 2) ... | reverse complement strand
AGAGTCGGGTATTCCAGTGAAGGCAGTATATACACAAGCCGACTTGGAATCCAAAGGGGGCAATCCACTCGAAAATCTTGGGAAGCCAGGTGATTTTCCGTTCACCCGTGGCATTTATCCTATTATCAATCGAGAGAAACCTTTCAACCTGCGGCAGTATGTAGGATTTGGTAGTGTGGAGGAGAGCAATCGATTATTTCGATATTTAGTATCCCAGGGGCAAACTGTTATTTCTGTTGCCTATGATCTTCCAACCCAGCTGGGGTACGATTCGGATGATCAGCGGGTGGATGGAGAAGTAGGCAGAATCGGAATTCCAGTATGTTCTCTGGAAGACTGGGAGGGCGTATTTAATGGAATTGATTTGGAAGAGGTTAAGGTAAGCTCAGTGTGTAATGCTCAGAGTGTAGTTGCCTTGGCATGGCATTTTGTAGCCGCTAAACGCCGTGGCATTTCGCCGGACCGCCTTCTGGGAGTTGTGCAAAACGATATTCTTAAGGAATTCATTGCTCGGGGCAATTATATCTTTCCCCTCGAGCAATCCATGTGCCTCACAATTGACGTGTTGGAATTTGCCGTTCGACATTTACCGCAATATACACCTTTGTATTTGTGCCCTTACCACATCCGGGAAGCAGGCAGCGACGCTGTCCAAGAAGTGGCCTTTGGTATTGCGGAAGGTGTGGCTTACATGGAAGCAGCTCTTAAGCGTGGTCTTAAAATAGATGATGTGGCCCCGCGTCTTTCATGTCTGATGACCGGTAGACATCGGGATTTCTTTGAGGAAGTTGCCAAGTTTCGAGCAACTCGAAAGATATGGGCCCAAATGTTAAGAGAACGTTTTGGGTCAGAAAGTCCTGAGGCACAGAAATTAAGAATAATGCAATACGAAGGGGGTATTGGATTCACTGCGGAGCAGAAACAAATTAATATTGCCCGAGCAGCAATCGCTGCTATGGCGGGAGCAATGGGCGGAGTTCAAGATATGGGCCTATGCACTATGGACGAAGCCCTGGGTGTACCTACCGAAGGGAGTCTGACGATTGCACTGCGCACTTGTCAGATTGTGGCACACGAAACTGGAATAACAAATACGATCGATCCCTTGGCTGGGTCGTATTATATCGAATGGCTCACGAATGAAATAGAAGCAAAAGCTAGAGCCTACATAGAGAAGATTGATTCTTTAGGAGGAATGGTAGAAGCGGTGCGACAAGGCTACCCACAACTGGAGATTGCAAAAACTGCTTTTCGACACCAGAAAGAGGAAGAAGAAGGCGTGCGAATTGTAGTGGGGAGAAACAAGTTTGTCAGTGAAGAGCAGGTTGAAGAAGTAAATCTATATCAACAAAATCCGGAGATCCTGAAGGCTCAAATAGAACGACTTAAGCGGCTCCGTAAAACCCGCTCAAATTCGGCTGTTTCAAAAGCTTTAGATAAAATCCGTCGAATCGCACAACTCCATGAAGAAGGCGGCGAGAACAACCTTGTTCCACCTGTGATAGAAGCTGTTGAGGCTTATGCTACAATCGGGGAGATCTGTAGAGTTTTGCGCGACGAATGGGGCGAGTATCGAGAGGAAATTTTCATTTAGCCCCGCTTTCCCTTGACAAGGGAAGGAGCCAGAATACGAATCAATATTTCAATTCGCGAAAACCTCGTTGGCATATACATGCCGAAAGGCCCTGAAGCTTAAAAAATTGGAGGAATGTTTTGGCATTAAAGGAGAGAACGCACGAACAGTTAGTTTATGATGTGGTGTGTGTTGGTGCTGGCGGCGCAGGAGTCACCGTAGCTGTTTGGGCTTCAAATAGTGGCTTATCTACAGCCTTATTATCAAAAGAGCCAGCAGGTTATGGTAATACGCGCATGTCTGGGGGATCTATCGTTTTCCCTGGAATTTCAGAAGGTGATGGAAAAAATACTTTTTATCATGACTTAATGAAGGGAGGGGAATATATAAACCAAGAGGAGCTGGTCCGTATCATGGCATCTCACGGGGCTGAAGGAATTTTGATTTTAGAAGAATTCGGACACGCTTTCTTTCGAGATGATAAAGGAATGATAACCAGCGACCTGCTGACCAAGTGGGGTGGACACTCTTGCGCTCGAACTATTTCCAGTCCAGGGAAAATGGGTAGCTTGATAGGACAGGTGCTCAGGGGTGCATTGGCAAGGTCAGAGGTGGATCTTTTTGAAGACACGGTTGCCTGTCGGTTGCTGGTAAAGGATAACCGCATAGAAGGCGTCGTTTGCCTGGATTTAGTTTCGGGGAAGGTATTTCCCATTTATGCTAAGGCCGTAATTCTTGCAACCGGGGGATTAGGGTGGATGTATTACCCCAGGACAAGTAACTTTAGGACAGTATGTGGGGATGGATTCGCATTGGCTTTTGATGCCGGATGCGAAATGATTGATATGGAAATGGTTCAGTTCCTTCCATTTTCATTTACGCATCCTTCTTTTATCCAAGGCATTGGGGTAGGAGACCCCATGGCAGCGGGACCCTATGGCAGGTTAATCAACAAAGATGGGGAAGTGGTCCTTGAAAAAATGAACGTCTTAACTCGAGCCCAGGTGGCCAAGGTGATAGCTCTTGAAATTGCCAAGGGGAAAGGGACTGAACACGGGGGTCTCATCCTAGACCTCCGAGGCAACTTAGGGAAAGAAGATGGCATGAAAGCCAGAGAGCCTTGGGTGAGTATGGGTTTATTTGATCCGGTAATGGAGGTTCACGGGATAGAAGCTTTTCGATGGGAAAAACCTTGGGATGTGGCTCCGACGGCCCACTTTATGATGGGTGGAGTCCGGGTGGATGGTCAGGGACGATCAAGCGTAGATGGATTGTTTGCCGTTGGTGAAATTCGTGGGGGCCTTCACGGGGCTAATCGTCTCGGGTCCGTTGCACTCGCTGAGATTTTTATCTCAGGAAAAAGCACAGCGGATACGTTAGAATCATATTGTAAAAAATGTAAATTACCTGAACCTGAAGAAGACACTTTTAAAAAAGAACGCGATAAAGTGTTATCTCTTTTTGGCCGGAAAGGCCGAATACGTCCAATTTTGCTTAAAAAGGGCATCCATGATTTAATGTGGGAAACCACCGGTCCGGTTCGGGAAAAAATGAAAATGGAAGACGGGTTAGCTAAAGTGGACAAGATCGAATCGATGTTGGACGATTTGAATATATCTCCTTTTAAGGAATACAATCTTGAGGTATTGGATGCCATCGAAGCAGAATTCATGGTGAAGACAGCCAAGATGATTACCACTTCTGCGCTGGTTCGTAAGGAAAGCCGAGGAGCTCACACCCGGTTAGATTTTCCGGATCGGGACGATCAAAACTGGTTAGGAAATATCGTTCTTAAGCAGGAGGGCACCCAAATACGTTGGCATTTTCTTCGAAAAGGGAATTAAAGCCTTAAACCATTAAGGAACAGAGCATGGACCATATTCTCTATATTCAGAGAGGAATAGGGGGGGAAGATGGAGATACGAGAATTCAAAAATATATTGTTCCCCGTGGTAAATATCAAAATGTTCTGGAGGCTTTGATTCATGTTTATGAGAATGAAGATTCAACCCTTGCCTTTCGAATGGGATGCCGCTACAAGACCTGTGGACTTTGTGCTATGGATATTAATGGCACAGCCAGAATGGCATGTCTGACCAAGCTCTCCGATGAGGTAATTCTGAAACCTTTAAGAAACCTACCTGTCATCAGAGATTTGCTTATTAATCGGCGTCCCTTTTTTCAGAAATTGCGCGAATACAGAATTTTTATTCCTCATAGAGATCTTTGTGAACCGGAACAACTTCAAGTCCCTGAAAATTATAGGCAATTGGCCAAGTGTCGCGAGTGTTTTTGTTGTGTGTCCGATTATGATGCCTATAAGTTTGGAAAATCGGATTTTGAAAGCCCTTATATTTTTGTAAAAATTGCTCAGGCCCATTACGATCCGCGGAATCTGATCGATCGTAAAGAGCAAGCTAAAAAATTAGGAGTTGAGAAATACCGTCAAGGTGCAAAAATCCCTTGTCCGTTTGGAGTCCCGATTTTTGAAACAGCCATTGCTCCCTTTCTTGGAATGTAAATGGGAAATTGTTCGGGAGGAGATTAAAAATCTATGAAGCCCATTACCTATGCATTGCCTGAATTTAACTTTGCGTCGCGGGAAGAAATTAGAAGGGTGCAGGAGAGTTTACTACCGGGGCAGATGAAATACTGTTACGAAAATTCAATCCTTTACAAGAAGAAGTTTGATGATCTTGGAGTCAAGCCTGAAGATATTTCCACGTTGGACGATCTTCGCCGATTACCGGTACTTATGATCAAGGACGATGAACGACAAAGCCAGAAAGAGTCTATGGAGCAATACGGTCATCCGTTCGGAATACATTTGTGCGCACCCGTAAAGGATGTCTTTCTAACCGGTACAACGTCGGGCACTACGGGGATTCCTACCTTCACCTACACGTTTACAAAGGCTGATTTGGATTTGTTGGCAGTTCCCCTTGGGCACAGGTTCGCCGTGTGTGGAGTAAAACCAGGAGACCGCATGCTGTTTTGCTTTGCTTTAGGTGTCTATGCTACTTCCATGACTCTGTGGGGTATTCGCCATATCGGAGTCCTTCCTATCGATGTGGATGCTAGAGCTGGAACCCACATGATACTACAATTTGCCGAATTGGCCAGCCCTTCATGGTTGGCTTGCACTCCATCTCTGGCTGAACACTTGGCTGAGAAAGCTCCCACTATTATTGGGAAAGACATGTTTAAGCTGGGGTTAAAAGGACTGTTCTTGACGGGAGAAACATGGGCCACGATCCCGGAAGTTAAACAGAGAATAGAGGAAAAGTATGGATGTCGTGCCTATGATTTTTGGACCCCTGCAGGACATGCATCAGCTATTTCATGTGACAGTAATGATTATTACGGCTTGCATGGAATTGGACCCCACCTTTGCACAAGTTTTGAGGATTTGATCGATCCGATTACGAGAAAATCAATTGATATTGTTGATGGGGCCATAGGAGAAATGGTACAGACCTCACTTCAACGAAAGGCTTGCCCTTTTGTGAAATATGCTTATGGGGACATAGTACAGATATTTACAAAAGAATGCCCTGGTTGCGGTTTTAAGGGATCCAGAGTCAAAGTAATCGGCCGTGCGGACGATATGCTGATAGTAAAGGGAGTTAATGTCTATCCTGCTGCCATTCGGGAAGTTGTTAATAAATTTGCGCCTGACGTGACTGGTGAGATACGAATTATATTAGACTCTCCTCCGCCTCGTGTAGTGCCTCCCCTCAAGTTAAAAATTGAGCACGGAAAATCAATCAGCCCTGAAGGGCTCTCTCTTCTTGGGGAGAAGATAAAAGGTGCCCTGCATAACACGATAAAAATCAATCCTGTAATTGAGTTTGTGCCTCCTGGATCATTTGAGAAATCAACAAGAAAAACTTCGATTTTTGAAAAGCGTTATTAGAGGTTAAAATTCGAATAGCAAGAAAATTACCTATATTTTTTTTAAAATTCTAATTTCGATTGCCATGAAAAGAGAAGAAATCTTAGACGCTTGGAGCATCCCGTTTCGACATGCTTTAATGAAGGGAGCCGGATTTACTAACGAGCAGATAAAAAAACCTCTTGTTGGGGTTCTGAATGGATCCGGTGATATCAACCCAGCGGCAGGACATCTCGGTCGTCTCACGAAGTTTATAAAGGCAGGAATAGAATCAGCCGGTGGAACTCCCATAGAGTTCGCAATGAGTGCACTATGCGGAGGGATGGCAGGTGGGGGAAGAGGTTCCAGCTACAGCTTAGCTTATAGGGATGTGGTGACGGATTTTGTAGAATTGGTAGCAGAGGTGAACTTTTTTGATGGCATGGTTTTTACCTCAGTCTGTGATGATGTTGTGCCCGCCCACTTGATGGCCTGTGCTCGTGTGAACCTACCCTCCGTCATTTTGTTAGGTGGTTACATGCCTCCGAAGATTTACAAAGGAAAAGTTTGTTATGTGATGGAAGTGGCAACAAGATATGGGGAGATGCAAAAGGGAAAAATCTCTAAAGAGGATTTTGAGGAAATCGCGGATATTGCCTGTGGGAATGGGGGGGCGTGTCCAATCATGGGAACCGGGAACACGATGGGAGCAATTGCAGAAACATTGGGGATGACCTTGCCCGGAAATTCAACAATCTCTGGCTCTGATCCGATCATCAGCCGTCTTGCTTATCAAGCTGGTGTTCAGATCATGTCACTGGTCGAAAGTGGAATAAAGCCACACGACATTTTAACAGAAGAAAGCTTTGAGAATGCCATTCGAGTTTTTCTGGCCCTGGGTGGTTCAACGAACGCTCTCATCCATATTCCTGCCATCGCTGCCGAACTTGACATGGACATACCTTTATCATTTTTTGATTTCTTGAGCATGCAGACGCCCTTTTTATGCAACGTCAAGCCATCAGGGAAACATACAATGAAGGAGTTTGATGAGGCAGGCGGATTGCCGGCATTGCTAAAAGAATTAACTCCGCTACTGCACACAGGAACGATGACGATTACAGGGAAAACCCTCTGGGAGAATATCAAAAATTCAAAGGTCTTTAATCGCGACATAATCTTCTCGCTTTCCGAACCAATCTCCAGAGAGGGCGGAGTGGCAATTTTAAAAGGCAGTTTAGCCCCTCATGGAGCTGTGGTTAAGATTTCAGGTCTTGATAAAGAGGTCGTAGCAAGAAAAGGGCATGCCAAGGTTTTTAATACGGAAAGGGAAGCCTGTGAGAAGTTGTTACAGGGAGAGATCAACTCCGGAGATATAGTAGTAATACGCTACGTGGGCCCAAAAGGGGATCCGGGGATGAGGATCACCGCCAGGTTTCTATGGCTATTATCGGGAATGAACTTAGATGAAGATGTTACGGTGATATCCGATGGCAGGTTTTCGGGCACAAATAGAGGTGGAGCGATTGGACATGTCTGCCCTGAGGCGGCTGATGGAGGACCGATAGCGCTTGTGAAAGACGGCGATATCATTGAGATTGATATCCCAAACAGGAAATTGGAATTAGGCGTACCGGAAGAGGAAATTCAACGACGGTTGAATTCATGGAAGCCCCCCGAAGCAAAATTCCGCAAAGGTTTATTGGCTAGGATTTCAAAGACGATTTCGCCTGCAGAGAAAGGTGCGATCTTACAAAGAAATTTCTGAAGTTTTTTTAGATAAGAGTCAACAGAGGAGAATTTATGGAATATTTTGGATATATGGGAAAAGTCCTTTGGGTGGACTTAGATAAAAACAAAGTCTGGGAAGAAGACCTGGATAGGAATCTGGCCAAGAAATTTGTGGGAGATTTTGGTCTTGGTGCAAAAGCAGCTTTTGATTTGATCGAACCAGGGATTGATCCCTTATCTCCTAAGAATTTCCTTATCCTTGGGGCAGGGCCTTTGACGGGGACATCAATACCTGGTTCATCGAGGATCCATATATTTGCGAAATTGCCTCAGACCGGGACGATCGGCGCCTGCGGTGGTAGCATGGGGTTTAGTGGAAAGATGAAATATGCTGGCTATGACCAGGTTATCATTGCAGGGAAGTCAAAAAAACCTGTCTATCTCAAGATTGACGAAGATCCGGAAATCTGTGATGCCTCTGAACTTTGGGGCAAAGATATATTATGGAAGAAATATGGGAAGCATTATGGTGTAATCGCAATTGGTCAGGCGGGTGAACACCTTGTTAAGTTTTCCCTTACATTAGTTGATAAGTTTGCATCGCTCGGGAAAGGGGGATTGGCTGCTGTTTTCGGTTCAAAAAACCTCAAAGCCATTGTAGCAAGTGGTAGAAAGGGGGTCCGGATTTATGATCCTGAGGGGTTCAATAAATCCATCCAGGAGATCCGGAAAGATATACTGAATTATCCACTACATCAAGATTATGTGGAGTTGGGACAGATGATTGACTGGGAACCTCTTTTATATTGGATGGGACAGACGAACAATTACCGGAAAGCATGTGATAAGAAAGCGGTGACGGAGAAGTTTGGTCCGGAAGTCTATGTGACCCGTGTTAAAAAAGGGATGGCGGCCTGTCCTTCCTGTCTTGTTGGTTGTCGTCACATCATGGAAGTCAAAAGTGGGAAATATCAGGGACTCGAGAGTTACGTATCTGGAATTGTGGGCCGGGTTCTCGTGCTTGGTCTGAGGCTCGGTATGGAAAGCATGGAAAGTATTATCAAGGGGACTGACCTAGTTCAGCGATACGGTCTTGATAGCCATTCCCTGGCAGGCATAGTCGAATTTGCTCAGGAGCTTTACGAAAGGGGTTATATCAAGGAAAAGGATCTTGAGGGAATACCTTTAGTTGGTAGCGATCAGGCAGTGATCAGTACGATTGAGAAAATCGCATTCCGCCGTGGCATTGGGAACGTTTTGGCGGATGGCACGTTAGGTATTATTCAAAAGTACGGCGCAGAAACGGAAAAATTTTCCACTCATATAAAAGGAATGGATTGTCAAATGGATCCACGGGAAGTCAGGATGTCTCCCTCGGGTTTTGCGCAAGTCACTTGCCCCAGGGGTGGTGAGTCTAAGCCCGGAATGATTAACCCGGCCAAGTTTGCATTTGGAAAACCGATTGGTCTTGATGCTTTTGAGGCATATTGCAAAAAGGCTGCAATTCCAGAGACCTCATTTAAGAAGTTATTTGATTCGAAGGGTCAAGTGAATATGGCTAGATTGACCCGTCATGCCGAAGATATGTATATGGCGTATAGCATGCTTGGGATATGTATCCGAGTCCATATCAACCGGTTTTACCCGATGGAGCGGTTGGCCAAGCTTTATTCCCAGGTGACGGGTATCCCTCTTTCAGAGGAAGGGTTGAAAAGAACAGGAGAAATGGTTTGGAACATCTGGAAAGCATGTAACATGAAGGAGGGCTTCTGCCGTAAAGACGACCGATTCCCGGCACGATGGTTTGAGGGATTGATTGAATTAAAAGACGGTCAGGAGAAAGAGATTCATCTTAAGGACTATTGGGGAAATGATCTGCGAGCACCGGAAAAAGTTTCGCAATTCATGGACGATTATTATGATGAACGAGGCTGGGATAATAAGTTAGGGGTACCCTCGCCAGAAAAGTTGCAGGATTTAGGCTTGAAAGAAGAGGCGAAGATCTTGACAAATTTGAAGGTTTATAAGGAGTGTAAAAAACGAATGAAAATTTCAGGTGGCGGAGGTAAGCAATGAGAAAATTTTTGCAGTATCGCCCCAATAAATGCATGGGCTGCCACTCTTGCGAGTTAGCATGTTCGTTCAAGCATGAAAAAGAATTCAACCCCCAATTGGCTCGGATCTTCGTTGAGATTGATGGATCCTTTCATATCCCTTTAACCTGTTCCCAGTGTGAGAATCCTTGGTGCGCTTCCATTTGTCCCAAGAATGCTATCAGCAGAAACCTAGAGACTGGAGCAATGGAGGTGGATCAGAAGCTTTGTGTAGGTTGCCGCATGTGCACGATGGCATGTCCTTTCGGTTTGATTGTCATGGGACCTCGCAGAATAGCAATCAAATGCAATTTGTGCAGCGGAGATCCGGAATGCGTTAAGGCCTGCACCTATGGGGCTCTTGAGTTTACCACAGAAGATACAAGAATCTTAGAAAGGCGAAACATGATCTTCCAATTTCTAAAAAAATCATTCTTCTGTCTCGAATCCCCTCCCAAGAGCCTTACTCTACCAGAGGTGAAGCACGAATAGGCTCATAATCAACTGTTTTCAAATTCTGCATTAGATAAGAGTTCAATGATTGCTCTGAAAAACAAGGACGATAACTTAAAGAAAAGCGGGCGCCCTTATTCTGTTTCTAATGGTAGAAATTCAAATTTGTACCGTGAATAACTTTCAAGAGGAGAAATATAATGGCGGAAATTATATTCCAAAAGAAAGGAAAAACTGCATACATCATTTTGAACCGTCCCGACCAAAAAAATGCTATTAACTTGGGAATGAGAAAAGGTCTGCGTAAAGCATGGGAAAAAATCAACAATGATTCGCAAATACGCTCGGTAATCATTACGGGTGGCGATAAAATATTTTCAGCTGGCCAAGACCTTGTTGAGTTAGCTGAGTTTAGGAAGAAAGAACCTGTTGCTGACTTGCCTTTGAATGATTTAGAAACATTTGGAGCTAACATTAAAAAACCAGTTATCGCTGCCATCGGTGGTTATTGTCTGGGGGCAGGCTTCTTATTAACATTAATGGCCAGTGATGTCAGGATTGCCTCCAACACTGCAATATTCGGTATGCCCGAAGTCAAAGTGGGAGTTCCGCTTTCTTTAGGTATTCCTCCAATCATTGCGAAACATTTTCCTCCGGCGATTGCTTTGGAATTATTAATGCTGGGTAACAACTTAACGGCTGAAGAAGCATATAGAAACGGTTATGTGAACAAGATTGTGCCTCCAGAAAATTTGCTTTCGGTAGCCGAAGGGTATGCAAATAATTTGAATGAGTTGAGCCCTCTGCTTATTAGAAACATTAAGGAAATACTTAGATATGAAATAGTACCTGATCTGAAGACAATTGCGCTGTCTAACACGAAATGTCTTCTCTGCCGACAGAGTAAAGATTATATTGAAGGATTGAAAGCTTACAAAGAAAAAAGAAAGCCCCAGTGGAAAGGTGCATAGGCCTTCAGGTGTGCATGGCGGGTTTTCATTGGTGGGAATAGCTCCTTGCCACGATTACACCCACCATCTCGATCGCAGAAATTGCTTCAGCCAGGGCAAGCCTCAGCGTGTCGTTGGAATCTATTTCTTTTCTCCCGTCCCCATAATCCAGGTGACTGAGGTGATTCCGGGGGATGCAGATCCGGAAGGAAACGATGAGTAAAGTTGTCCAATTCGTCAAACCTCTGGGCAAAAAACCCTTCGTCGTGAGCAAAGAAATCCAGGGTTTCCTTCTCAATTGAATCAATCTTTCGTCCAATCTCGAGGCCATATGGATGATGGAGCAAGGATCGGGACCGTCGAACATATCGAGAAAGGTGTGAAGAGGTTGTACGGTGCTGACGGGAGAAGGAAAGCCTGATGAGGGGCACTTAGGAAACATCGCTGTCGAGCAACGGGTCATCGATATCTTTAAGTGAGGCGATACTGAGAAGGAACAGGGAATGAGAAGTGAGCTTGTGAAGTTGGACATCAAAGAGCCTATCGCCTGGGTCACCATCGACAACCCACCGATGAATGCCCTCGGGGATCAAACGAAGGAAGGTCTCGAGATGGAATCGAGAACATGGGGAAGCCTCTTTGATAGCAAAGACCAGAAGGAAGGAGCTCAGGCCTTTCTGGAGAGGAGAACCCCAAAGTTCAGAGGGGAGTGACAGTCCTGTAGGTCAATTTTCATCAAGGATGGATGAATGGGATTGAAGGAAGAGTCGCTATCGTTGCAGGAGAGTAAATGGATCGGCACAGCCATTTGCCGTCAGCTAGCAAAGGAGGGAGTGGAACTCCATGTAACTTATTTTGTTTCAGAAATAAAAGAGGAAGCCGAAATCATATAAGAGAGCTTGATACATTATGGTCTTATTTGAGTATTTCTGATAGGCTCCATATACTGAATTCAAATCGCCTTTCAAAAAACGATGAAAATAGCGAACAAAAAAATAACAGTCTATCCTGAGAAATGCACAGCATGTCGCCTGTGCGAATTGGGATGTTCCTTTAAAAAGACAGGGGAGTTTAATCCTACTGCCTCAAGGGTGAGGGTATTCATCTTTGGAGAAGATGCATTTTATACCCCGATCATCTGCACTCAGTGTGATGAGGCCTGGTGTCTAAAGGCGTGTCCCAGTGGTGCCATCTCATGGGATTATGGAGTAAGGGTTGTGAAGGTCAATCCAGAGCGTTGTGTGGGTTGCCTTATGTGTACTCTGGCCTGTCCTTTTGGGACGATTACTTATTTTGCACCTGAAGGAAAGGCGATCAAGTGTGATGAATGTGATGGTCAGCCCGAATGTGTTCTTTTCTGTCCGACCGGTGCTTTGGCCTACGAGGAGGAGTCCACTCCAACAAGAATAAAGAGGATGGGAACTGCGAAGAAACTGGAATCTTCCTCAAGGGGGGTGCAGCCGTGAAGGGATGGATTGGAAAATTACTAAGAGTTGATCTTACCAAAGGTGAGTGGAAGGTAGAAGAATTGGATCGAAATTTAGCCATAAAGTTCATCGGGGGAAGAGGATTGGGTTCAAAGGTCCTCTTCGATGAAATAGACCCAAAGGTAGATCCTTTCAGTCCTAATAATAAATTGATTATGGCAACAGGTCCCCTCACTGGAACAAGTGCATCGGCAGCAGGAAGATATATGGCCATTACCAAATCACCTTTGACTGGGACGGTTGCCAGCTCAAATTCTGGAGGTCATTTCGGAGCGGAAATGAAATTCGCAGGATTCGATATGATCATTTTGGAAGGAAAGGCTAAGGAACCTGTCTATCTTTATGTCGAGGATGGAAAAGTGGAATTTAAGGATGCAAAAGGCATCTGGGGGAAGACAACCCATGAGGCCACAGATCAAATCCTTTCAGAGACCGATATGGATGCCCAGGTGGCTTGTATCGGCCCTGCTGGAGAAAAGTTGGTCAGATTTGGCTGTATCATCAATGATAAACATAGAGCAGCAGGTCGTTCCGGTGTGGGAGCAGTGATGGGTTCAAAGAACCTAAAGGCTGTTGTAGTCAAAGGTTCTGGGAGCGTAACCGTTGCTGATAAAGAGGCCTTTAGGAAAGCGACTCTGGATGGATTTCAAAAAGTCAAAGCCAATCCGGTTACGTCACAAGGATTGCCTACTTATGGAACCGCTGTTCTCGTCAACATCATCAATGCAAGTGGAATCTTTCCCACTCGGAATTTCCAACAATCGGTTTTTGAAGGTGCGGAAAAGATTAGTGGAGAGACCCTTGTAGATCAGATTCTGGTCCGAAATCGTGCTTGCTTTGCCTGTCCCATTGGTTGTGGAAGAGTAGTGAAGGTGACAAATCCGAAACATGAATGCTTTAGCGAAGGTCCTGAGTACGAGAGTGATTGGTCGATGGGCGCCTGCTGTGGAGTGGATAACCTCGATGCTATTTCAAAGGCCAATTACTTATGCGATATCCTGGGCTTTGATCCTATCTCTGCAGGAGTGACGGTTGCCTGTGGAATGGAGTTATTTGAAAGAGGCATCATCACCATGAAAGAGGTAGGGCGGTCACTCAACTTTGGGGATGCGGATGTAATGGTGGAGATGGTCAGGGCCATAGGTTACCGAGAAGGATTTGGAGATATTCTTGCTGAGGGTTCTTATCGGTTAGTGGAGAAATTCGGCCATCCAGAATATTCTATGAGTGTCAAGAAACAGGAATTCCCAGGCTATGATGGAAGAGGAGCCCAAGGGATGTGGCTACAATATGCTACTTCGAATAGAGGAGCTTGTCATGTCAGGGGGTATATGACATCTCCTGAGATTTTAGGTAGTCCCGTAAAACTTGATCCTTTTGAGACAAAGGATAAAGCAAGTTGGGTTAAGACCTTTCAGGATCTTACAGCAGTCGTAGACTCCTCAGGTATCTGTCTATTCAATACTTTTGCCTTCGGTGGACCTGAAATTTTGGAATATCTCAAAGCTGCAGCCGGAATTGAAATGACGCTAGAAGAGTTGATGAAGACAGGCGAAAGAATATGGAATTTAGAGAGGCTTTTCAATCTCAAAGCAGGTCTTACAGGTAAAGATGATAAGTTACCTGAAAGGCTTGTTAAAAAATCCGTGTCAGAGGGTCCTGCAAAGGGAAGAGTGGTCGAACTGGACAAGATGCTCCCAGAGTACTATCAGCTCAGGGGATGGGATAAAGAGGGGATTCCCACAAAAGAGAGACTAAAAGAGTTAGGATTATAGGAGATGAGGAGGGGGACTATAATGTCCCCCTATTTTCTTCATGACTAAAATTTAAATTCCCACCTTTAACCAATAATAAAACCAAAATTAAGAGGTGAAATATGAAAAGGAAGTGGAAGAAACGAGTGGTGATCATTGGGAATAGCGCGGCAGGTCTTTCAGCACTGGAAGCTTTCAGAAGAAAAGATCAAGAATCAAGAATATTGTTGATAGACAGAGAACCCTTTGCAGCTTATTCCCGTGTGATTACGCCTTATTTCATCACGGGTGGGATTAAAAATGAAGACGGGCTTTTTTTGTGGACAAAGAAATTCTATAAGGAATGGAATGTGAAGACACTTTTGGGTAAAGAGGTGAAATCAATTGATACTCAATCGAGAACGGTTCTTTTTGATAAAGGGAAGAAAGAGCCTTTTGACTTTCTTCTGATTGCTACAGGAGGCTCCCCTGTTCGACCCAAAATTGAAGGGGGCAAACCAGATGATATTCTTGTCTTGAGAAACCTATCAGATGCCCAGAGTTTAAAAGAGTTGAAGCCAAAAACTCAGAAGATCCTATTTTTAGGCGGAGGACTCGTATCCCTTCAAACCCTTCAAGCTATGCATAGAACTGGAGGTCAATATAAGGTTGTGGTGAAATCAGATCGGATCCTATCTCAGACGATTGATCGTGAGGGCTCAGAAATCGTTGAAAAACATCTGGAGAAGATGGGAATTCAAATCATCAAGGGAAGGGATGTGATCGGATTAAAGAGGTTGAAAAATAAGAATATAGCCATCCTGGATAATGGAGAGGAAATTGAAACTGATTTTATCTTTGCGGGGAAAGGAGTCATGCCTAACATCTCTTTTCTTGAAAATAATGGAATCCAGGCTCAGAAGGGCATTTTGGTCAATAAGTATATTGAGACCAATGTGGATGGAATCTATGCAGCGGGTGATGTGGCCCAAACCCCTGACTTCTTCTCTGAAGAGAGAGTCAATTATGGACTCTGGCCATCTGCAGTAGAGCAAGGGGAGATTGCTGGTAAGAATATAGCCGGATTTAAAGAGGAGTATCCTGGAAATCTGAAAATGAATGTGACTCGAATTTTTGATATGCCCATTGCCTCCATTGGTGACTTTGGATCGAAGAAGGTGGCCGAAACTTTGATAAAAAGGGATAAGAAAAGGAATATCTATCGGAAACTCTGTCTTGATGAAAAGGGGATTTTCATCGGAGCGATTTTGATAAACCAGGTGGAGGACTTAGGAGTCATCCAAGGCCTGATCCGGGCGAGGAAGGATGTGATCTCTCTAAAATTTCATTCCTTTTGGAAATCTAAGATAAGCTATGGATTTGTTTATAAAAATATTGTGGGAAGAAGACTTCAAGACCAAATATAAATTTTTTCCTTTTTATCAAAATACACCCAAATTAAATTGTTTGCTCAACGGAAATTGGACTCCGAATGGAGAATGGAAGAATGTGGAGAGGTACAATAGAAGAATTAGGCAGTAAATCATTGCCCTATAAGTGTTGGATAGAGGGTTTATCTCATTAATAACCCGCCATCCACAAAGAAATTTTGCCCTGTAACGTAATGCCCAGAAGTCACTACAAACAAAATCATATCGGCTACTTCTTCTGGCGTTCCTAAACGTTGCATGGGCACATCCTGCTTAACTCGGACCATGTTCTGTGCATCATCAAGCTGATAGCGTACTCGCAATTCCTCCGTATCAATACGTCCCGGTGTGACTGTGTTGACTCGAATGCATGGAGCCAGCTCTAACGCCATACACTTGGTCAACACAAGCACGCCAGCGCGAGCACTGCAATAGTTGGCCCCTTTCGCCTACCTGACCGTATTACTTCTTCGGAGGAACGATTGCATCCTTGCAAGCTTTGGCGATACGCATCTTCACCACAGTCTTGGCGGGAATATTGATTTGTTCACCCGTGGCTGGATTTCTCCCCAGGCGTGCTTTGCGCTTAACAAGGACAAGTTTACCAATGCCGGGGAATGTGAAGGCTCCAGTCTTCTTGGTTTCATTGGTGGCTAACATCGCCATCTCATCAATGATTGAAGAAGCAGTCTTTTTAGAGAGTTCAAACTTCTCAGCAAAGTGAGTAACAATCTGGTTCTTTGTAATGGGTTTCTTTGATGTAGGCATATTCCCTCCTTTTGAATGATAAGATTTTTTAGGTGGGCAGAATATACAGAAAAAGGTCTATAAAAGCAAGTATAAAAATCATTCAGTGTAAAAATCATTCAGATTCTCATATTCTTGTTGACCGATCTGTCGCAATCTGATAAGCTCTAATCGAAACTTTGGCACTACCATCCTTTAACCTATAAAGTAAGATATGGCTTCGTAGGGAAGAGCCAAGAACCGTCAATGTTTTATGGACTTCATAGATAAAGCTCAAAACCAAATGATAGGAGGAAAGCATGGGCAAGTTGGAAGTGACTATCAAATCTGAAATTGTACGTTTGGCAAAAAGAGAGATGCGTAAAACCTCAGTTCCATTGGGTC
>Ga0299912_10002055_pt1 | contig 16455 bp, 13 predicted proteins | sample RVTome_2_FD_207667 | JGI IMG/M metagenome (GOLD analysis project Ga0299912, IMG submission 207667) | Soil microbial communities from uranium-contaminated site in the Upper Colorado River Basin, Wyoming, United States - RVT95D214 (version 2) ... | reverse complement strand
GCGGTGGCGAGGAAATTAAATGCTCGCCCAAGGAAAACATTAAACTACGAAACGCCAGCCGAACGATTTAGCCAATCTGTTGCGTCGATCGGTTGAATCCGCACTGCATCATCGGCCGTATCGAAACGGGGGGCGGACGCGTGATTCTGGAAACCGGCCTCGGCGGCCGCCGCGTGCTGGACGAACTGGAAGACGATCCGCTGCCTCGGATCTGCTGAATGGCTGAAAAGAAGTTCTGACCGGGCCTGTCAGACATGTCAGATTTTCACTGATCGACAGCCTCAAATCGACCCGATAGCCAGAACCGGTATTCGCATTCATAGCCGCAGCAACAAAAAATCCCGCCACGCGGACGGGATATTGAGGCTCCTCGCAGGCTGCCTAAACTGACGATTTGCGGCGCTGCAATCCAATACCGACCAATCCGAGCGAGAGCAACGCTAGCGTGGCGGGCTCGGGAACCGTCAATCGGGCCGTAAACTCCGGCCTCAACCAATCATGGGTTACGCCGTCTATCGTTTGGTACATCACCCCACGAGTGGACGACGTGAACATCTGCGTCGACAGCAAGCTGTCCAGATCAAACAGCATAAACTGAGCGGTGAATTCTTTTCCACCTGACTGATCATTCGGATCGTTGAAAAGTGACAGCGAAATCTGCTCAAAGTCGGCAATGCCAGCCATCGACGCCAAGGCCCAGGATTCGAGCGGTTCCCAGTGGTCGTTGATGATGGCCTGGCGCAACTGGACAATCCAATTGCCGGCTCCCGTCTTTAACACCGCCAGCTCGACGCCTTGAGGGGTGATGTCTTCGGCCCAATCAGTCAGACGGATGCTGTACAGTTCTTGCTTCTGTTGCGGCTCGATAAGGTCGAACAATCCCGTTACCCTGATTTGTTCGGTTGCAAGAAGCGAAGCCGGATTAGCAGGGCTCATTGCGGAATTTATCCGGGCACGCTGGATCAGATTGGGTACTGGATTAACGACGCCAATATTATAGAAGCCCTCAGCCGTGTCCAGTGCAAGCTTGTCATTCGCCTCTGGCCCGGGCAAGTGAGGTTGCGGCTGCGTGAGGTACGCGCGGTTGTAAAGATTCACATCGACCACTGCGGTAGTTTGGTCAACTGGCGGAGCTCCGTCGCCGAAAGTGTCCTCCAGTAGGTTTGGCCGTTTTCGGTGACCGTGAACTCATCAATATAGAAAACAGTCGCGCTGGCCGTTCCTGCTGCGGCACAAAGAGCCATTGCGGTAAAAAACGCAAACGAACCTTTCTTTCTCATCGCCGTGTACCTCCAATTTGCCTATTAGGGAAATTCTGTATGCAGGCTCCCATGTATAGAACAATTTTAATTATGTACGGGCAGTCGCTTCGCGCTGCCGCTCGTGCGACACCAGCTTCGCCAGTTCGGTCATTTCCTCGGCCAGCAGGCTCAAGAGGTCGTCCAGGGTGAGGATGCCGACCAGGGCGCCATCGCGGTCGACCACCGGCATGCGGCGCACCCCCTTGTCGCGCATGTAGCGCAGCGCCTCGAACAGGCCTTCGCTTTCGCGCACGGTCGCCACTTCCGGACCCATGATGTCACCCACCTTCAGCGCGTCCGGATCCACCCCGGCGGCCACCACTTCCACCACGATGTCGCGGTCGGTGACGATGCCGACCGGATGCTTGCGGCCCGCTTTCTCCTCGACTACGACCAGATCGCCGACGTGATGGGTGCGCATCAACTTGGCCGCGTCCACCATCGAAACCGATTTCTCGGTGATCACGACTTCGCGGTTACAGATTTCTCCCACTGCCATGTCGTACTCCTTGTTTGAACGGTCCTACCATTCAAGATAGCCGACTCCGAAAAATATCAAGGCCTGATTGGCCGCTTCCGGTTCAGGAAACGAGTTGCCCTGCTTTCCCAGCCGCGCCGAGTTGCTCGGCCGCGATTTCGCGCATGCGGAATTTCTGCAGCTTGCCGGTCACGGTGGTCGGGAATTCCTCGACAAAGCGGATGTAGCGGGGAATCTTGAAGTGGGCGATCTGGTCCTGGCAAAAGGCCTTGAGTTCCTCCTCGCTGGCGGTCTGACCTGCGCGCAGCTGAACCCACGCCATCACCTCCTCGCCGTAGAACGGGTCGGGCACGCCGAACACCGCCACCTGCGCCACCTTCGGGTGGGTGAAGAGGAATTCCTCGATCTCGGCCGGATAGATATTCTCGCCGCCACGGATGATCATGTCCTTCAGCCGCCCGGTGATGCGCACATAGCCGTCGCCGTCCATGCTGCCCAGATCGCCCGAATGCAGCCAGCCGGCTGCGTCGATGGCCTTCCGGGTGGCCTCGGCGTCGGCGTAATAGCCGCGCATCACGTGGTGGCCGCGAAAGCAGATTTCTCCCACGGCGCCGCAAGGCACGGTCAGCCCGCTCTGGACGTCGACCACCTTGACTTCCTGGTGCGGCAGGTTGGTTCCCACCGTTTCGATGCGTCGGTCGACACTGTCGTCGCGCGACGTGAGATGGGTCAGCGGCGAGGACTCGGTCTCGCCGTAGCCGATGAGGATGTCCGCGCAGTGCATTTCTTCCATCACCCGCTTCATCAGTGCCGGCGGACAGGGCGCGCCGGCCATGATGCCGGTTCGCAGCGAGCTCAGGTCGAATTCCCCGAAGCGCGGGTGCTCCAACTCGGCGATGAACATGGTCGGTACGCCGTGAATCGCGGTACAGCGCTCCTGGTGCACCGCCTGCAGCACCTGCAGGGCGTCGAAATGCTCGCAGGCGATCACCTCGCAGGCGCCGACCGACAGGCACAGCAGGTTCGCCAGCACCATGCCGAAGCAGTGGTAGAACGGCACCGGAACCGCCAGCCGGTCGGCCTCGCTGAAATGCATGGCGCGCGCCGCGAACCAGGCGTTGTTGAGCAGGTTGTGGTGGGTCAGCACCACCGCCTTGGGAAAGCCGGTGGTGCCCGAGGTGTACTGGATGTTGATCGGGTCGTCGCGGTCGAGCGCTGCGGAGGCGGCATCCAGTTGCTGCAGGGAAATGTCCTTGCCGGCGGCGAGCACCTCCTGCCACAGGGTGAAGCCGGGATGCGGCCGCGCGGTCATCTCCGGACCGGCGGGGTCGTAGATCACCGCGCGGCGCAGCATCGGCATGGCATCGCTGTGAAGCTGCGTCTCGCCGCGCTTCAAATCAGGCATCAGGTCGCACAGCATCGCCACGTAGTCGCTGCTGCGGAAGGACGGGATGAGAAACAGCCCCTGCACCTCGGACCGCTTCAGCGAGTATTCCAGTTCGTGCGCCCGGTAGGCAGGATTGATGTTGACCAGAACCGCGCCGATGCGCGCGGTGGCCATCTGCAGTTGCAGCCACTCGATGTTGTTGGTGGACCAGATGCCGATGCGGTCGCCCTTGGTATAACCGAGACCGAGCAGACCGCGCGCCAGGTGGTCGATTGCCTCCGCGAGTTGCGCATAGTTCAGGCGGCGCTGCTGCGGCACGGACACCACGGCCTCGCATTCGCCATGCGCGGCGACGATGGCGGAGAAATGTTCGGGAATGGTGGCGCCCAGCAGTGGGGTTTCGCCGCCGCGATGGCAGTAGCTTTGGGTGAGGCGGCTCATGAGGCCTGCTCCACTTCGGCCCAGTAGGCATCCACATGCGCCTGGATCTCGGCGATCAGAACCTCGTTGCGCTGCGGCTGGAACAGGTGGGCGAAGCGTCCCTGCTTCTTCAGGTATTCCTCGACCGGCAGCCGCTCGCGCGGCAGCTTGGTGTGCGTCACCTTGCCGTTCTCGTATTCCTTCAGCGGCCAGACGCCTGTCTTTACCGCGAGGTGGCCGACCTCCGCCGATTCCATCGGGTCGAAGTCCCAACCCGTGGGACACGGCGACAGCGCGATGATCAGGCGCGGCCCCTTCATCGCCTTCGCCTTTTCGATCTTGCGCGCGAGGTCGAGCGGCTCGCTGCCGATGACGGTGGCGACATACGCGGGCCGGTGCGCGGCCCAGATCGCGAACAGGTCCTTCTTGAAGCCGCCGAAGCCGCGCGCGCCGGTGCTGGTCGAGGTCCTCGCCCCGTGCGGGGTGGCGGCCGAGGTCTGCTGGCCGGTGTTGCCGTAGCCCTCGTTGTCGTAGCAGATGTAGAGGAAATCGAGGCCGCGCTCGATGGCGCTGGAGGTGGACGACATTCCCATGCCGTAGGCGGCGCCGTCGCCGGTCAGCACCGCCACGTCCAGATCCTCTTCCGGCTTGATGCGCTGTTTGGCCAGCAGAATGTCGAGCGCGTCGCGCACGCCCTGCGCGCCCGCCGGTGCGGAGGACATCGAGGTGTACAGCCAGGAGCCGCGAAACGGCGTGAACGGATAGACCGTCAGCAGCGTCATGCAGCCGGCCGCATTCACGAACACGGTCTTCTCGCCGAGGATGTCGTAGATCTCGTGCAGCGCCATCAGGCCACCGCAGCCGGCGCACATCGGCGTGCCGGCGCCGAGGAGGCGCGTGGACGGCAGGTCCTTCATGCGCTTGTAGATCGTGACGGCCTGCTCACTCATTTCAACTTCCTTTATCCGCAGATTTCCATGGAAAGCTTCTGATACCCGGTTTTGTCATTGCGAGGAGGCGAAGCCGACGCGGCAATCCAGAGGTTTGCTATGCCTTGATTAGACTGGATCGCCGCGCTTCGCTCGCGATGACGGCTTTTGCAGAACCACCCAAAATAATCTGCGTTCATCTGTGAAATCTGCGGATTCAAGCCTTCCCCTCCGTGCGCTCGGCATGGGCGACGGCCTGCAGCTTGCGCACCTCGCGCAGTTCGTCGGCAGTGAAGAGCAGGCGCGGCGGCGGGGGCCGGCCCTCCTCCGCAGCGCGGCGCAGCACCTGGATCATCTCGAAGAACTCCTCAGGCGCGATGTCGCGTCCGCCCAGGCCGCCGATGAAGCTCGCGAGGATAGTCGGCGCATCCGGCTGGCCGTATAGCACCGATGCCAGTTCGCTGTGCAGCACCCCGCCCTTGCCCATCGAGAGGTTCTGGTCGACCACCGCCACGCCGCGCTTGCCGGCCAGCGCCTGGCGCAGCGGCTCGTCCGGGAACGGCCGCAGCAGCCGTGGGCGCACCAGGCCGACCTTCCAGCCGGCCTCGCGCATGCGGTCGACCGCGTCCTTCGCCTTGGTGGCGAAGGAACCCATCATGAACAGCACCCACTCGGCATCGTCGCTCTTGTAGGTTTCGAGCGCGCCGTATTCTCGCCCGAAAGCCTGGGCAAACTCGGCGGCGATTTCGGCGTAGGCTGGCAGGCCCTGCAGCGTAGCGAGATGGGTTTCGTAACGGAAATAGGAATACGGAACCGAGCCCAGCACCACCACGCCCTGGCTGAGCGGCTCGCCGGCGCGAAAGCGCGTGGTTTCCGGATCGAAGCCGGGCAGGAAGCGGTCGACCGCAGCAGGATCGGGAATCTCCACCGGTTCGCGGGTGAAGGAAAGATAGAAGCCGTCGAGGTTGACGATCACCGGTAGGCGCACCCGGTGATGCTCGGCGAGGCGGTAGGCGATCAGGGTCTGGTCGAGCACTTCCTGGCAGGTGCTGCAGTGAATCTGCAGGAAGCCGCTGTCGCGCGCGGCGAGCACGTCGGTATGGTCCGGCTCCAGCGTCACCGGCGTCTGCAGGCCGCGCGAGACATTCACCAGCACGAAGGGCGCGCGCATGCCTGGCACGCCGTAGATCATCTCCATCGCATACAGCAGCCCCTGGCTGGAGGTGGCGGTAAACACGCGCACGCCGGTGGCGGCGGCCGCGCCGGCGGCGGTAATCATGGAATGCTCGGATTCCATCATCGCCATGCGGCAGTCCATCTCGCCCTGGTCGATCCAGCCGGCGATCGTCTCGATGATCTCGGTCTGCGGCGTGATCGGAAATGAAGGCATGTAATCGGCCCGCGCCAGGCGGGCGCCCCAGGCGGCGGCCTGATTGCCGGTGATAAGCGCGCGGGTCATGGCGTCTTCTCCGCAAATTCCTGTTCCGGCACCGCTGCAATCGCGTGCGGCGGGCACTGCGCCACGCAGATCATGCAGCCCTTGCAGTGGTCGTAGTCGATCTCGGGGCGGCCGTCGGCGGCGACCGTGATCGCGCTGTCCGGGCAGAACTCGCTGCACACCCACCAGCAGCGGTTGCAGCGGTCGTAATCGATTACCGGGCGCAGAACGCGCCACAGGCCAGTGCGCACCTCGACGCTGGTGGCGCCGGCATGGATGGCCGCGGCGGCAGCGTCCGCTTCGTCCAGCGGCAGGTCGATCCAGTCGGGGGCTTTCGCATTGGCCACGCTGAAGGCCGTCCCCTCGTTCACGCAGCCGGCGTGTTCGGCCATGCGGTCGAAGGCGTCGAGCGCCTGCTCCAGGTTGCGCCGGACGATGTCCTCGCCGAGCGCCGACAGTTCCTCGCGCACCGCTGCTTCGAGGGTCGCGCGCGGGATCACACCGAGCAGCCGCGCCGCCGCGCCGGCACAGACGGCACCGACAAAGCGCAGCTCGGCCTGCTCGCTGGCTTCCGCAGGCAGGGTCAGCAGGGTGCCGGGGAAATTCAGGCGGTGTCGCCAGGTCGCGGCTGCCTCGCTGGTGCTGATCAGCATCACGCTGCGCGCCGTCACGCCCTGCAACACGCCAGCTGCCGGCACCGGCACCAAGCTGTCGTCGGCCACCACCACCAGATCCGGCTCGCTGATGACGCCGCGCTCGTGAATGGCTTCCCTCGCCGCGCGCACGTAGGCGAAGATCGGCGCGCCCCGCCGCTCGGCGCCGTAGCGCGGCGCGTCCTGCACCTGAAAGCCTTCCAGAAAGAGCGCCGTGCCGAGCATGCGGCTCGCCGTCTTCATGCCCTGGCCGCCACGGCCGTGAAAGCGGATGCGATACATCAGAAAATGTTCCAGCGCCGAGTGGACATGGCCTGCTTCACCCGCGTCACCGCCAGTTCCATTGCCGCATCGCGTGGCAACATTCCCTTCCTGCTTGCCTGCTCCAGCACCTCCTCGGTGTTGCACCGCAGCTTCTCTGCGATGCAATCGAAGGCGGCCGATTCACCGGCGCCCGCGTATTCCATGGCGGCGCAGATCACGCCGCCGGCGTTGGCGATGAAGTCCGGCACGACCAGCACGCCCTTCTCGTGCAGGGCCTGCTCGGCGCCGCGGGTGAAGGGAATGTTCGCCCCCTCGATCACCAAGCGGGTCTTCAGACGGTGCACGTTGTCCTCGTGCACCACGTCCGGCCGCGCGGCGGGAATCCAGATGTCGCACTCGACATCGATCACCGCATCGCGGTCGAGCTTCTTTCCGTCCGCATAGTCGAGCACGCTTTTGCCGGCCTCCTTCAGCGCAGCCAGCGCCGCCACGTCGATGCCCTTCGGGTTGGCGATGGTGCCTGTGGAATCGGCGGCGGCCACCAGCACTGCGCCTTTGGCGGCGAGAAAGCGCGCGGCATGCCTGCCCACCGCACCGAAGCCCTGGATCACCACGCGCGCACCCTCGAGCTTGAAATCGCAATAGCGCAGGGCGACGTCGGTGACGTGGGAGATGCCCCAGCCGGTGGCGCCGATCTCGTCCAGCGGGATACCGCCGATTGCCTTCGGCAGGCCGACCGCGCGGCCGATCTCGTCCTTCACCCAGGCCATGCATTCCTCGTCGCTGCCCATGTCGGGGGCGAAGATGTAGTCGGTTTCGTTTTTCAGGGCGCAGGCGAAAGCGCGGATCAGCTGCTCCTTGTGCGCTTTTGGCATGCGCGGGTCGCCGTAGAGCACCGATTTGCCGCCGCCGTGGCGCAGGCCTGCGGCGGCGTTTTTCAGGGTCATGGCGCGCGCCAGGCGGAAGCACTCCCCGGCGCTGACATCCGGCGCGATGCGCAGGCCGCCGAGCGACAGACCGGTGGCGACGTTGTCGACCACCAGAATCCCGCGCAGGCCGAGGCGCGGCTCATGGACGTGGATGGCCTTGGCGGGCCCAAGCGCGTCGGCAAAGCTGAAGATGTCTTCCATGTTCGGCGCGTTCCTCGTTCTTATAAGCCACGCTTTTGTTCAAGATAGCCGATCGAACAATCAACCTCGAATGCCGGGGATGGGCGAGTCAGTCCGGACACCCGTCGCAATGGCTTCAGGGCTTGGCCTGGCGCCGGCAACGGTCGGCCCACACCGCGGCCTCCACCCGCGAACGCAGGTTGAGCTTTTTCAGCAGGTGTTTGACGTGGACTTTCACCGTGCCTTCGGCGATGCCCATGTCGCGGGCGATCAGCTTGTTGCTCTTGCCGTCGATCAGGTGGTCGAGGATGCGGCTTTCCTGCTCGGTCAACCCGGCTTCGGCGAGGCTGATGGGGCGGCTCTTCTCGCGCAGCGAGGCCACCAGCAATTGCGTCAGGCGTTCGCTGATGGTGATCTTGCCGCGCGCCGCCTCGGCCAGTTGCTGCATCAGGTCTTCCGGCTCCATGTCCTTCAGCAGGTAGCCGTCGGCGCCGGCCTGCAGCGCGGCCATCAGGTCTTCCGCCTGGTCGGACACGGTCAGCATGATCACGCGCGAATCGAGGCCCTCGTCCTTGATCGCCTTCAGCACCTCGACCCCGTTCATGTCCTTCATGTTGAGATCGAGCAGAATCATGTCCGGATGCAGGCTGCGGGCGAGCTGGATGCCTTCCCTGCCGCTGGGCGCCTCGCCGACGAAACGGAATTCGGGCGCGGCCTGGATCAGCTGGATCACGCCCTTGCGGAACAGCGGGTGGTCGTCGACGATGAGGATGCGCTGGGGATCTGCCGGGTTCATGGGTTTCGGGTCAGGTAACGGGATGGATGGGGATGGGGGCGTCGTGTCCGGCACCCGGCATGAAATGCAGGGTCACGCGTGTGCCGAGCGTGGGCAGGTTCTCGACCGTCAGCTGGCCGCCCAGGTTTTTCGCCCGCTCGTCCATGATGGTCATGCCGTAATGGTGCGCGCCGGCGGCCTGGCGGATGCCGATGCCGTCGTCGGTGACGGTGGCCGACACCGAGCCGTCGCTGTTGCACACCACCCTGACCTCGGCCTTGTGCGCGCGGGCATGATTGAGCACGTTGGACAGCGCCTCGCGAATGATCTGCAGGGCGTGGATTTCCTCGTTGGCGCTGAGCGTGCAGCCCGCCAGGTGCACGTTGAGTGTGACCGGGATGCCACCGCGATCCGAAAACTCGGCCACCGTGGTCTGCAGGGCGGCCGCCAGGCCCTCGCCCTCGATGCGCAAACGGAAGGTCGTCAACAGCTCGCGCAGCTGGCGGTAGGCACTGTTCAGGCCTTCGCGCAGCTCGGCCAGCACCTCGGCCGCTTCGCTGCCGGCGCCCGCCCGGTCGACCAGCGGCTTCAGGCGGCTGACCTGGATTTTCATGTAGGCGAGCGACTGCGCCAGCGAATCGTGCAGGTCGCGCGCCAGCGCGGCGCGTTCCTCCAGCAGCGACAGCCGACGGCTCTGTTCGGTGCGCCGCGCGGTGCCCATGGCGACGCCAATATGGCGCGACAGGGCGTCGAGCAACTGGGTCTGCCATTACGCCAGTTCCCTGCCCCGCGGCATTTCCAGCTGCAGCACGCCGTAGTGCCGCTCGGTGTCCTTCAGCGGCAGCGACAGCACGCGCCGGCCATCCTGCAGCGGATGCACGGCCAGCTCCTGGTGGGCCAGGCACTCGGCACAACTCATCAGGCCGCACATGTCGATATCGCCGCGCTGCGGCTGCAGCGTGCTGGCGATCACGCGCGCATGCGCCTCGCCGGATTCGACCAGGCAGGCCATGCCGTGTCCCACGCCGAGCACGTTTTCCAGGTCCTTCAGCAGGATGGCGTAGGTGTCCGGCGCCACCGGCCCGCTGTAGAGGCGCGCGATCGAGTGGTAGAGCAGCTCCAGCGAGCGGTTGGCGATGGTGAGTTCGGCGGTCTTTTCCTCCACCCGCGCTTCCAGGTTCTGGTACAGCCTGGAGAGGTCTTCCGCCATGTGGTTGAAGGCCTGGCCCAGCCGCCCGATTTCGTCTTCCCCGGCGAGGTCGGTGCGCACGGCAAGATTGCCCTGCCCGATCTGGTCGGCCAGTTCCAGCAGGCCGCGCAGGGGACGCACGAGAATGTTGTAGACCAGATAGATGGACAGGATCACCACGAGCAGGGTGGCAATGACCGATGCGCCGAGGATGACGCGCATGACCATGATTTTCGCTTCGGCGGCCTCTTCGATCTGCTTGACCAGATCGTTGATGCGGGCGACGAATTCGGGGATTTTGTCCAGCACGGCACCGTCCGCGACGGTCGAGGCGGACGCGGCTGGCAGCTTGATCAGGGCAGGCTTGATTTGCGTGCGCCAGCGGCCTTCGACCTCCCGGTAAACCTGCCTGAGCGGAGCGGTTTCGTCGTCTGGCAGGACGGCCAGGATGGGGCCCGCTTTCAGGTCGCTCTCAAACCGGCTGACGGCCTGTTCCAGGTTTTCCCGGTACTCGGGTCTGTCGTTCTGCAGGAGGCGCTGATAGATCGAGGCCATGCGCCAGCTTTGCATCCGCAGGCTGCCCGCCAGATTGATCGCCTGGCCACTACCCTGGGTGGTTTCCGCCACCATCCACGAGGTGGACATGCTGGCCACCGCCAGCACGGTGATGGCGGCAAACATGCCGCCCAGCCGCACCAGCAGAGAGTTCTGCAACGTATTACCCACCGAACGGCTCACTTGCTTTCTCCATGCAATCGGCAGTCATCGCCGCGCCTCAAGCGTAATACACCCTGCCCCGGCATCGCTGGATAAAAGGGTATACCTCTTCTTCGCCGACGGCCTTCCGCCAAGCCGCAACGCTCAAAATACCCAATAAAAAACAACGGACTAACAAATATCTCCTATACCACTTTAGTGGTATGCGCCTGCTTTCCGTGCCCGGCCATCCGCTGGAAACCACGGGTTCAATGGCGTAAAAACACACCAAGGTCTTCTTGTCTCACCGGTACAGGCTACGGGGTGAATTATGGCAACGCAACAATACAAGGCATGGTCGGTCGTCATCATGAGCACGCTGGCGTTCACGGTCTGCTTCATGATCTGGATGATGTTCGCCGTCATTGGCGTTCCCATCAAGCAGCAACTGGGACTGAACGAGACCGAGTTCGGCATCCTGGTCGCCACACCGGTTTTGACCGGTTCCCTGATCCGTGTTCCGCTGGGGATGTGGACGGACAAGTTCGGCGGGCGCATCGTGTTCTTCGTCCTGATGCTCTCGACGGTCGTCCCGATCTGGCTGATTTCCTACGCGACCGAATTCTGGCATTTCCTGGCGGTCGGCCTCTTCGTCGGCATGGCTGGCGGCTCGTTTACCGTCGGCATCGCTTATTGCGCCCGCTGGTTTCCCAGGGAGCGGCAGGGCCTGGCGATGGGCATTTTCGGCGCCGGGAACACCGGGGCTGCCTTCACCAAGCTGCTCGCTCCCATCATCGTGGTCGGCTACGGCTGGACGATGGTGCCCAAAGTGTATGCGGTGCTGATGGCGGTGACCGCCATCGTTTTCTGGTTCTTCACCTACAGCGACCCGGGGCACAAGGTGGGCAAGTCCGTCACCATCCGCGAACAGCTTGCCGCCTTCAAGGACCCGAAGGTATGGCGCTACAGCCAGTATTACTCGATCGTGTTCGGCGGCTATGTGGCGCTGGCCCTGTGGATGACCAAGTATTACGTCAGTGAATACGGCTTCGACCTCAAGACCGCCGCCCTGCTGGCTGCTGCCTTCAGCATCCCCGGCGGGGTGTTGCGGGCGATCGGCGGCCATTTCTCCGACAAGTACGGCGCACACACCATGACGTGGTGGGTGTTGTGGATTTCGCTGGTCTGCCTGTTCTTCCTGTCATACCCGCAGAGCGACATCACCGTCCAGACCGTCAACGGCCCTTTCACTTTCCATTTCGGCCTGAATGCGACGCTGTTCACCATCATCATGTTCACCCTCGGCATCGTATTCGCCCTCGGCAAGGCCTCGGTCTTCAAGTACATCTCTGACGATTACCCCGACAACATCGGCGTGATTTCCGGCGTGGTCGGACTTGCCGGTGGCCTGGGCGGGTTCCTGATGCCGGTCATGTTCGGCGTGCTGGTCGATCTGACCGGCATCCGTTCCTCCGCGTTCATGCTGATGTTCGGCGTGGTGTGGGTGTCGTTGATGTGGATGTACTGGACGGAAGTGCGTCCGATGGATGCGGCCCGGGAACTGCAGCGGGCCCAGGCTGCAGACCGGATGGAGTAGTCAAGCACGGGCCGGGCAATGTATGGCTCCGTTGGTCAACTTATAAGAGGAATACGCCATGTCCACCAACATCAAGGAATGGAATCCGGAGGACCCGACCTTCTGGGAAAAGGCCGGCAAGAGAATCGCCTACCGCAACCTGTGGATATCGGTGCCTGCCCTGCTGTGCGGCTTTGCCGTGTGGCTGATGTGGGGAATCATCACGGTGCAGATGTCCAACCTGGGCTTCCCCTTCAGCAAGGACGAACTGTTCACGCTGACGGCGATCTCGGGGCTCGCCGGCGCGACCATGCGCATTCCGTCGTCCTTCTTCATCCGCCTCGCCGGCGGACGCAACGTCATCTTCCTCACCACCGCCATGCTGCTGGCGCCCGCCATCGGCACCGGCATCGTCCTGCAGCATCCCGACTGGCCGCTGTGGAGCTTCCAGCTGATGGCGCTGTGGTCGGGCGTGGGCGGCGGCAACTTCGCCAGCTCGATGTCCAACATCTCCACCTTCTTTCCCAAGCGCCTGCAGGGCACGGCGCTGGGGATCAACGCCGGGCTCGGCAATTTCGGCGTCACCACCATGCAGATTCTCATCCCGCTGGTGATGACGGTCAGCGTGTTCGGCGCGCTGGGCGGCGAACCGATGACGCTGGTCAAGGACAGCGGCTGGATCCTCGGCAAGATCACCGCCGGCACCGAAACCTTCATCCAGAATGCCGGCTTCGCCTGGGTGCTGTCGCTGGTCCCGCTGGCGATCATCGCCTGGTTCGGCATGAACAACCTGCTGCCGGTGACCCCCGACCTCGGCGGCACGCTGATCGCCTTCATCAAGGTCACCTGGCTCTATACCCTCGCCTTCGTCCCCGCCATCGGCGGCCTCTACCTTTACCTGCCGGCACCCACCGGGCTGGGCCTGCTCAACATGTGGGTGGCGATGCCGCTCATCATCGCCAGCACGCTGCTGGTCATGAAGCTCGCCGCCTTCGGCGCCATGAAGGAGAACATCGGCAAGCAGTTCGCCATCTTCAAGAACAAGCACACCTGGTCGATGACCGCGCTCTACCTCGTCACCTTCGGTTCCTTCATCGGCTTCTCGATGGCGCTGCCGCTGTCGATCACCGTGATCTTCGGCGAGCAGCACCTGCTCGATCCGGTGACTGGCCTGATCACTCACGTCAAGAATCCCAATGCGCCGTCTGCGCTGCAGTACGCCTGGATCGGCCCCTTCGTCGGCGCGCTGATCCGTCCGGTGGGCGGCTGGATTTCCGACAAGGTCGGCGGTTCCATCGTCACCCAGGTCATTTCGGCGGTGATGGTGGTCGCCTCGGCCTACGCCGGCTGGATCATGATGCAGGCCTACCAGTCGGCCACGCCGGAGGTCTTCTTCACCCAGTTCCTGGTGGTGTTCGTGGTGCTGTTCGCCGCCACCGGCATCGGCAACGGCTCGACCTTCCGCACCGTCGGCGTGATCTTTGATCGCGTCCAGGCCGGCCCGGTGCTCGGCTGGACCTCGGCGGTCGCCGCCTACGGCTCCTTCATCGCCCCCGAGGTGATCAAGAACCAGATCAAGGCCGGTACGCCGGAAAACGCCATGTACGGCTTCGCCATCTTCTACGCCGTGTGCCTGGTGCTGAACTGGTGGTTCTATCTGCGCAAGAACGCCTACGTCAAGAACCCCTGAGCACCGAACCAACCTTGCAAGGAGCATGCAATGAGTCACTTCCTCGATCGACTGACCTTCTTCAAGAAGACCCTCGCCGAATACTCCAACGGCCACGGCGTCGTCAGCAACGAAGACCGCAGCTGGGAGAACGCCTACCGCAGCCGCTGGCAGCAGGACAAGGTGGTGCGCTCCACCCACGGCGTGAACTGCACCGGTTCGTGCAGCTGGAAAATCTACGTCAAGAACGGGCTGATCACTTGGGAAATCCAGCAGACCGACTACCCGCGCACCCGCGCCGACCTGCCCAACCACGAGCCGCGCGGCTGCCCGCGCGGCGCCAGCTATTCCTGGTACGTGTATTCGGCGCAGCGCGTGAAATACCCGCTGATCCGCGGCCGCCTGATGGAGATGTGGCGCGAGGCGCGGAAGACGATGGACCCGGTGGACGCCTGGAAGTCGATCAGCCAGAACCCCGAGAAGGCCAAGCGCTACAAGTCGGTGCGCGGCCTTGGTGGCTTCGTGCGCGCCAAGTGGGACGAAGTGACGGAAATGATCGCGGCCGCCAACGTCTTCACCATCAAGGAATTCGGCCCCGACCGCATCTACGGCTTCTCGCCGATTCCCGCCATGTCGATGGTGAGCTACGCGGCGGGCTCGCGCTACATGTCGCTGATCGGCGGCGTCTGCGGTTCCTTCTACGACTGGTACTGCGACCTGCCGCCGGCCAGCCCCCAGGTGTGGGGCGAGCAGACCGACGTGCCGGAATCGGCCGACTGGTACAACTCGACCTATCTGATGGTGTGGGGCTCCAACGTGCCGCAGACCCGCACGCCCGACGCCCACTTCTACACCGAGGTGCGCTACAAGGGCACCAAGACGGTGGCGGTGTCGTCCGATTACGGCGAGATGGTGAAATTCGGCGACATCTGGCTGGCGCCCAAACAGGGCACCGACGCCGCGCTGGCGCTGGCGATGGGCCACGTGATCCTGAGCGAATTCCACGTCAAGAACCGCAGCGAATACTTCGATTCCTACTGCCGCCAGTACAACGACATGCCGATGCTGGTGATGCTGAAGGAGCACGAAGGCACGCTGATCGCCGACCGCTACCTGCGCGCCTCCGACCTCGTCGGCAACATGGGGCAGGACAACAACCCCGAGTGGAAGACGGTGGTCTACGACGAAAACACCGGCTACCTGGTGGCGCCCAACGGTTCGATCGGTTTCCGCTGGGGCCAGTCCGGCGCCTGGAACCTGGAAATGCGCGACGGCTATTCCGGCAAGGACGTGAAGCCGCGGCTGACGCTGCTGGGGGACCATGATGAAGTCGCCGAGGTGGCGCTGCCCTACTTCGGCGGCGACGACCACAACGAACTGCTCGTCCGCAACCTGCCGGTGAAGATCATCAGCGTCGGCGGCAAGGACGTGCGCGTCGCCACCGTCTACGATCTCACGCTCGCCAACTACGGCGTCGACCGCGGCCTCGGCGGGCCGAACATCCCCACCAGCTACGACGACGACGTGCCCTACACCCCGGCCTGGGCCGAGAAGCACTGCGGCGTGCCGCGCGCCGACATCATCACGGTGGCGCGCGAGTTCGCCGACAACGCCGACAAGACCCACGGCAAGTCCATGGTCATCCTCGGCGCCGCGCTCAACCACTGGTACCACAACGACATGATCTACCGCGGCATCATCAACATGCTGATGATGTGCGGCTGCATCGGCCAGTCGGGCGGCGGCTGGGCGCACTACGTAGGCCAGGAGAAGCTGCGGCCGCAGACCGGCTGGGCGCCGCTGGCCTTCGGTCTCGACTGGCACCGCCCGCCACGTCAGATGAACTCCACCTCTTATTTCTACGCCCACACCAGCCAGTGGCGCCACGAGAAGCTGGCGGCGTCCGAGATCCTGTCGCCCACCGCGAACAAGGATCTGGGCGATTACCGGCTGATCGACTTCAACGTGCGCGCCGAACGCATGGGCTGGCTGCCGTCCGCGCCGCAGCTGGATGCCAACCCGCTGGAGATCACCAAGGCCGCCGATGCCGCCGGAATCGACCCGGTCAAGTACGCGGTCGAGCAGATCAAGAGCGGCGCGCTCAAGTTTGCCTGCGAGGACCCGGACAACCCGAAGAACTTCCCGCGCAACATGTTCGTCTGGCGCTCCAACCTGCTGGGTTCCTCCGGCAAGGGCCACGAGTACTTCCTCAAGTACCTGCTCGGCACGCAGAACGCGGTGCTGGGGCCGGACCTGGGCGAACTCAATGAAGCCAAGCCGAAGGAAGTGGTGTGGCACGACAAGGGCGCCGAAGGCAAGCTCGACCTGCTGGTGACGCTCGATTTCCGCATGTCGACTACATGCCTGTATTCCGACATCGTGCTGCCGTCGTCCACCTGGTACGAGAAGGACGACCTCAACACCTCGGACATGCACCCCTTCATCCACCCGCTGTCCGAAGCGGTGCAGCCGCTGTGGGAATCGAAGTCCGACTGGGACATCTACAAGACCATCGCGAAGAAGTTCTCCGAGATTGCAGCCGTGCATCTGGGCACGCAGAAGGACCTGGTG
>Ga0299912_10002054_pt1 | contig 16456 bp, 10 predicted proteins | sample RVTome_2_FD_207667 | JGI IMG/M metagenome (GOLD analysis project Ga0299912, IMG submission 207667) | Soil microbial communities from uranium-contaminated site in the Upper Colorado River Basin, Wyoming, United States - RVT95D214 (version 2) ... | reverse complement strand
AAACGCTGGCTGAAAATTACAATTTGCGGCATGTAGGAGACAGTTTGACGCTCGATAAAGTGAACGCTTTGACCAAGTCTAAGGCAAAACAGCGCCTGAATCACAGCTATTTATAATAGCGGCTGAAGCTATAAAATAATATTCTTTCCCTTGTGAGGATAAATCAATCTTTCCGATTGAGTTAACTTTCATTTTAAATTTCCTTGACAATTTCATGTAGCTATCACGCCGGATGACATGTCTTTTTTTCGGGACATTCTTAACCATGACCCGATAAGCTGATTATTATTAGTCCCACAAAATAGATATCCATTTGGCCTATCTTACAAATTTGGTTTATCGGCCAGCCAAATCGATTTGGACATATAACTTTATATTCATAGGCCTTACACGCGTAATAATCCGCTCGGGTCAGTGTTTCGACTTAAAAATACGGACCGGAATGTGATTGAAACATGTTCAGAAAATCTATCCTGCATTTATAACTGAATTTCATAAATTGCCGATAAATTTTACAATTAGGGCCGTATTTTGAAGGAGGTTGTTATACTATTATGCGAGCCACATTAACTTCAATAAAAGCATCATTTTGCGCCGTTAATTTCATTTTAATGGCTATCCCTCTTTGGGCCAATCAAACAAACGACATAGCCGATTTGGATTTACAGGGCTTATTAGATAATATTGTCTTGTCGGCCTCCAAGCATGAAGAGACCCTGGAAGAGGCTCCGGCCAATGTGTTTATTATAACACGTGAAATGATTGATAGTTACGGGTGCATAGATATCGATGAAGCCTTGTCGATGGTACCCGGGATTTATATTACGGATGACTATTCGCTGTCACAAATTGGCGTCAGGGGTTTTTCTTCTTTTGGTGATTGGAATACACGCATGATGGTTTTGGTTGATGGCCGCCCTACCGGCGAACAATATGGCGGAACGAATTCAATCGATAATACCGCCGTCAGAATCGAAAATATCGACCGCATCGAAATTATCAAGGGTCCGTCCTCTACGCTTTATGGCAGTAACGCATTTCTGGGCATTGTCAATTTAATTACCGTTAAGCCGGTTAAAAACGAGCTATTTATAAGCGGCGACTATTATTCAAGAACAGATACCAAGGGAACGAATCTCAGAATATTCCAAAAATTCAATAAGGATTTTACTTTTTATGCGACCGGTAATTTGTTAAAGAGATATGGAAACGATCTTTATTTCGAGGAATTCAGCGATTCATCCGACCAGTCTCTTTTTAACCTGGATGATGATGGTTACAATCAGTACTATTTAACCCCAAGCGATTTTACCGGCGGCTTTTCCTGGAAACGAAACTTTATGGATCAATATTCAACTTACGGTCGAATCGACTGGAGAAATTCTCATCTGATATTCGAATATTCCTCCATGGATAATGGAATCCCGCATGGGTTTTACGGCGCGGTATTTAACCGTCCTGAGAATCAATTCCGCGAAAAAAAGCATTTTATCGATATTGGACTTTCCGATAATATTGGCACTCGAATAAATTTCGATGTTCGGCTTGCCTATAACTACTTCGCCTGGAGCGATCATATTTTTTACAATTATTATTCGCTGGAAGACGAACCCTCCTATTTGCCGGGCCCGATCTGGGTCGATTTTGAATTCAATAAATTTGTAAGTTCCGAAATAAAATTTCAGGCCAAACTCAGCGATAAAAATGACGCTGTTTTCGGTTCGGAAATTCAATTTCATAATATCAGGCATGAATCCGGGGAATCGGATAAAAATGGCGATGAGGTGATAGATAATGTAATCCCTATCGGGCATATCGAACATAACGGCCAAATTTATAATTTATTTGTTCAGGATGAACATGCCTTTTCGGATCGCCTCAAGCTGGTAACTGGTTTGCATTTAAACTATTACACTTACACAACCGGAAGAGTAGTACCTAAAGGAGCCTTAATATTTCAACCTTATAAAAATACGGCTATCAAACTGATAGCCAGCCAGGGATTCCGTTCGCCGACATTTTATGAAATCACTTTTGATGATAGTCAATATTTTATCGGGAATCCCGATTTAAAGCCCGAATTGATATCCAGTTATGACCTTATTATGACCCGTCAATTTCCCTATGGCTTCACCCTGGATTTTGCCCTTAATCAGAGCGATTTATCTAACATGATTATTCAAACGGTCGTCGACATTTCGAATCCGGCGCATCCCGGAGGTGATTATCTCGATGAAGTATCGCAATTTAATAATGTCGGCAAGATGAAAACCAACAGTCTGGAGATGTCAATTCAGCGTAACCCAATTTATGATATCAGCGGTTTCGCCAATATTACTTATCAAAAATTCAAAATTGAGGATGCCGGGCAGTCTAATACAATTTTCAATTCGCCGCGATGGCTGGGAAATGCCGGATTAATATATCAATTGATTCGCAATAAGCTGTCGGTTTCGGCTAAAGGTAATTTTATAGGTTCCAGAAATTTGTGGGACGGGTCATCGATAAAAAGTCAATTTACGGTTGATCTGAATGTACAGGTCAAAAAAATATATGGTTACTTTGACATTTCCGCTGGAATAAAAAACTTGCTCGATAAAGAATATCGCGTGCCGCTCAGCTACGATTATGCCCCTACCACCAGCATACAGAGGCCGCGGCGTTCTTTACATTTAATTGTGCAAACAACTCTGGGGCTGTGAACGATTTGACGGAACTTGAGATATTACGACGGAGATACCTTGATTAAAGGATATTTAAAATATAATTTATTATGTCTGATCGCATGTGCCGGTATCGCCGTCAGCGGCGAAACCGCGGTTGAGCCGGCGCAAAGCATTCCATTATTTTTGAAGATTATAACCTACGACGCGAATTTCGTTCCGGAGAAATATGATAATATCCGGGTATATACTATATACGACAGCAGCATTCCATTGTCCTATAAACAATTTCTCGACGCCGAGGAATTTTTCAAGGGACGGCCCCAATTAGTAGTTAGCGGCGTGCATATTCTACATCAGCCGATTCCTTTAGACCAGGTAGATTCGATTTTCAAACAGGCCTCCGATTCGGAATACCGCGCACTCCTGGTCACCAACATCGGCCAGGAAAAAATCAACCGCCTGTCCAAAAAAACTCAACTCTTTGGCGTTAAATCGTTTTCCCTGTGTCCGGATTATGTGCCCCAAGGGCTGTCTATTGGGGTGCGGCCTGAGGAGGAATCGAAAACCATTTTGGTGAATCTTAGGTCATCGCGCCTGGAAGGCAGTAATTTTAGCGCTCACCTTTTAAAAATTTGCGAAATCTACAAAGAATAACGGTGAATATGAAATCATTATCGACAAGAACGCAAATACTTATATTGGCTTTATCATTATCAGCCATCTCCCTGGTATCTTTAATAGTCATTACGCTTAACCAAATTAACAGCCAACTTCGACGGGGCATGGAACAAAAAGCAATCAGCCTCTGCACAATAACTGCCGCAAGCATAGGACCGGGCCTTGAATTTCAGGACAGCGCGTTCGTAGGCGATTATGTTCAAGCAATGTTAACCGATGAAGATGTCGTTGGCATACATGTTTTCGATGAAAACGAAGTCTGCATATATGAGAAAACTCGCGGCGGTTTTTCAGCGGATAGCATCATTCATTCGAGCACTACCGATACATTATCTATTAATTATTTTAGCGGCTATTGGCAAATATTTAAGCCGATTTTTATACGCGATAAAAAAGTGGGCGGTATTTCTTTGGCCGTGTCAGAAAACTCGGTCGTCGCCAGAATAAAATCGAGTATCGGTTTAATTCTTGTTGGCGCTTTTTTTGTTATGGCTATCGTGATAATGGCCGCATATTTAATTTCGCGTCTGATAGTCAAACCTATTACAATATTTGAAGATGCTTCAAACAAAATTCGCGATGGGGATATGGCTTTCGATATCGAGGTGTCATCTCTAAATAGAGATTTTCGCTCGCTTGGAACCGCATTCAACAAGATGAGGACCGCGCTGGAATCAGCCTTCGATGAGCTTAATCTGGTTAAGATACACCTTGAGGAACAAGTCCAACAGCGAACAAGTGAACTTCAACGGGAATTGGCGGAACGCAATCGGGCCGAGGAAGCGCTTCGGGAAAGCGAAGCGAAATATCGCACGCTTTTCGATACGGCTAACGATGCCATATTTATAATGCAGGATGACCGCTTCATCGATTGCAACGCGCATACATTGGAAATGTTTGGCTGTAAGTGGGAACAGATTGTCGGAGAATCACCTTACATGTTTTCCCCTGTTTATCAGCCCGATGGAATTCCTTCAAAGGACAGGGCGCTGGAAAAGATCAAGGCGGCAATGGACGGCACGCCGCAATCATTTGAATGGCTTCATTGTAAACTTGACCGAACTCCGTTTCACGCTGAAGTCAATCTTAGCCGGATGGAGTTCAATGATAAAACGTACTTGCTGGCGATTGTGCGCGATATAACCGAACGAAAAAAAGCGGAAGAGCAGAAGCGAGCTATTCAGGAAAAGCTGGAGCGGGCGGAAAGAATGGAATCGCTGGGTATCCTGGCCGGCGGAATTGCCCATGATTTAAATAATATGCTTGGTCCTCTGGTCGGTTATCCGGAGTTATTGCTCATGAAACTTCCGCAAGATAGCCCAATAAGAAAACAGATCGAACGTATCGCCAAATCAGCCCAGGGAGCCGCCGACGTGGTTCAGGATCTGCTCACGCTGGCCCGCCGCGGCCGTTATGAAATGGTGCCTACCGATATCAATGAAATCGTCGAAGCCTACCTTGATTCGCCCGGCTTCGAAAGGCTCATAGACAAACATCCGGATGTTAAAATCACGATTACTCTCGAAAAACCGATCGGTCAAATCTCCGGCTCATTTCACCATCTGTTGAAAGTGTTTATGAATCTTGTCGTCAATGCCTTCGACGCCATGCCTGAAGGCGGTGAGCTTGTGATAGAATCAAAACAGCGGCAGGTTGAAAAATTGGCGAGCGGTTTTGAAAAAATTGAAAAAGGCGATTATATAATTCTCAGCGTGCGGGATACCGGCATGGGAATCGATCCCAAAGACTTCGCCAAAATATTCGAACCGTATTATTCGAAAAAGAAAATGGGAACCAGCGGCAGCGGCCTCGGTCTTTCCGTCGTCTATGGCATCGTCAAAGACCATAAAGCATATTATGATGTTTTATCGGAAGTCGGCAAGGGGACTGAGTTTATTCTTTATTTTCCGGTCGGCGGGGAAAAGAGCGAACAGAAGGCATCGGTCGTACAAGAAATCGATGGTTCTGAAACCATACTTGTGGTTGACGATATGGAGGAACAAAGAGAAATGGCCGCGGAGCTTCTGGCCAGCATGAATTATCAAATCTCGACAGCCTGCAACGGCAGGGAAGCGGTCGAATATCTTAAAAGCCATAGGATAGATATTGTCATGCTGGACATGATAATGGAAAATGATTTTGATGGGCTTGATACTTACCGGGAAATTTTAAAAATATATCCTGGACAAAAGGCGATAGTCGTCAGCGGCTTCTCGGCCACGGACAGGGTCATGGAGATGAAGCGACTGGGCGTCGGGGAGTATGTTAAAAAGCCCTATACGCGCGAAGCGCTTGGTCTGGCCATACGAAATACCCTGAACCGGGAAATGGTTGCTCAAACCAGATAGCTTACGTCTGGTCATCACTATCTTAGAAGCTTTATAGAGCAAGGTCATATAATGGCGATCTCTTTTTCAATGCTTTATAAACAGTCAAGCCGTCAGGCTGAAAACCTGACGGCTTATTTTTAACGGACTTTATTTCAGTAAGTGCTCCATGAAAAATGAATAATACTGCGTGTATTCGGTGATAATCTGGTCTTTGGTGGTGGCTCCATGGCCGGCTTTGGTGTCTTCAAGATAGAAAACATCCTTGTTCATCTTGGCCAGAAGATAGCCAAACCGCCGCGGATCGCCGGGGAAAACTCTCGGATCATAGAAACCGGCTGTCAGTAAAATCGGCTTGCTGAGGTTTTCAGCTTTGAAAATCGGCGACAGGTCGTGAACCATCTTGCTGCCGATTTTGCCAAATTCCTCTTCCCAGATATTCTGACCGCCCAAATCACCATGAGTGGCGCTATAGTCATAATCGGCGGTACCAACCTGGCTGATAGCACAAGCAAATTTCTCTGGGGTATTGACAGCCAGCCAATTAACCGTATAGCCGCCATATGACGCGCCCCAGATACCGATTTTATCGTAGCTGGAATAACCTTCGTTAACCAGATAATCCAGCGCGGCTTCGGCATCGCCTAACGCCTTGTAACGATTCGCTTGATTGTCGGCTTTCTCCCAAGCCGGACCATAACCCTCCGAACCCCTGACATTAGGACGGACAACTATAAAACCTTTGGCCAGCGCGAACGCCAGATTTCTCTGGAAATATGGCCGCCATTGCTGGGGTGGGCCGCCGTGAAAATCGACCAGAGCCGGGTTGCCGCCATCTTTCTTGACATCTATGGGCGTGTATAGCAAAGCCGGTATCATCGCGCCATCTTTGGATGGATAGCGTACTACTTCAACTTTCACCTTGGAGAAATCAAAACCAAATGTCGAAACTGTGGCCAGCTGGGTTATTTCATTTTCGCCGAGCTTGAAATGAAATATCGATGGCGGGATACTGGGCGAAGAAAAACCATAGACGAAATCGCCAAGATCATTGGTAGAGCCATTATCATCATAAGGGCCGCCGCCCGACAGAACCCCAACCGGAATTTTGGGGACGCTAACCGGATTACCGGCCAGATCGAAAGCTGCCAGCTCGGAATAGCCGTCCTTGTTTAAAGTCATGATAACGGTTTTGGAGTTTTTGATATACTCGAAGCCGGAGTTTTCCATCTTGGGGTCATATATTACCGTCATTTTCTTGGGCTTGTTGATATCGATAGCGACCAACTTGTTAAATTCTCCCTTTTTCGATTTTTTATCGGTAGTCATAATAATCCGGCCATCGCCGGTGAAAAAGGCTTCCCCGAAACTGCCCTTATCGGTCACATCGGTTGTTTTGAGGGTTTGCTCATCGAGAATAAAAAGCTGGCTTTCCGAAAACGAGAAATAGCGGCCGCAGAGAAGTTTGCCATCCTCGTAATCGGCCATACCGGCCCATTCTGCGTCCTTGTACAATGTGTCGAGCTTGCCGGTTGAAATGGTATATTTACAGAAATACTGATTCTGCTGATCGTCAGCCGACAGAAAAAATTCATCCTTGTTTTTAAAAATGGTGTTGGCATAACGAATATTGGGATCCACTAGCAGCGGCTCGAATGTGCCGTCGCGATTGAATTTCCAGATATCGTGACGTTCGCTGCCGTATTTCATGGCTAAAACCAGCACATAGTCGCCGGAGGGATGAGGTTCATAGCCCCAGATCGAGTAGCCCTCGGCGGCCCAGTTGTTTGGCGAAAGCTGTTTTGGCCAGCTCATCGGTTCATCGATATAGAACAGATGGCCGGTTTCGCCGGTGATTCGCATCATGAAATAGATGCGGCCCGTGTTGTCCATCTGGGCCGACCCGACATAATCGATCCCCAAAAGAAACGACAGGTCGCTATAAGTATCAGCCCAATACTGCGACTTTTCCAGTTTGGCGTTGACCGCCTGCGTACAGCTGTCGATATACGACATGATTCGGGCGGTATCGGAGATAATCCAGCTATCGGCCTCAGCCAGGATATCCTCGATCTGCCCCGCTTGTCCCATCATCGTCAAACACAGCCCAAACGCGACAGTCAGAAGCAGAGACAATTTTTTCATGCAACCTCCTTAGATTTTGTTTAATTGATTATTATATAGTATGTTTGCTGAAATTAAATCACTAATTACCATTACATTTCCCGAACATCAAACGGTAAAATCATTTACGGATAATAGGAAACTTGAGCTGATATGGCAACAGGAAAAAAGCGTATTAGCGGATTTTCCCGTGCTGTCGGGTGGCCTCACCCGACAGCTTAACGCGCTATGAACAAATAGTAATCGCGTTGGCTGACCAACTTCACGCTTGCTTAATCCTCAAAGTTTATAAAAAAGCATTTGTAAATCACCAAAAACTAATATATTAATATAATGCCATGAAAATTATATCACAATATTTAAAAAATCTTGAAAAAGAGTTGGCAACCGGCAAAGCCACCGAACATACCTACCGGCCCGCCTTGAAGAAGTTGCTTGAATCGTTCAGGGATGGTATTGAGGCGACCAACGAGCCTAAACGTGAAGCCTGCGGCGCGCCCGATTATATCATTTCAAAAAATAATGTGCCATTAGGCTACATAGAGGCTAAAGATATTGATAAAGATTTAAGCAAAGAGTCAAAATCACCGCAGATGGAACGTTACCTTGATGCCCTCGGTAATATCATTCTTACGAATTATCTTGAATTTCGCTGGTATGAAAACGGAACATTAAGATTAGCCGCTCATATTGCCAGGGAATCGCTCGGTAAAATCAGCCCGCTCGACGATGGTTTCGAACAGCTTGAACAATTACTTACGCAATTCCTCGATTCCAAAATACCGATACTGGGAACGCCGAAAGACCTGGCCCGACGCATGGCCGATATCGCTAAAATAATCAAGGACGTCATTATCAAGGCCTATGACGGCGAACGCGATTCCGGTTCGTTCCATGGCAAGCTGGACGCATTCCGCAAGGTCTTGATCCACGATCTGGAACGCGACCAGTTCGCCGATATGTATGCCCAGACTATTTGTTACGGGCTGTTCGCCGCCAGATGCAACCATAAAGAGAGCAAGTCGTTCACGCGCGAAATGGCCGCTTATGAACTTCCGAAAACCAATCCATTCCTTAGAGAAATGTTTTCGCAGATTGCCGGAGTCGGCCTTGAGGATGAACTCAAGTGGGCGGTCGAACATCTGGCGGAGCTATTGAACCGCGCCGACATCAGCGCTATCGTTAAAGATTTTGGTCATCGGATACGCGGCGAAGACCCGGTAGTACATTTCTACGAGACCTTTTTGGGGGAATACGATCCGAAAATGCGCGAAGCCAGAGGCGTCTATTATACCCCCGAACCGGTGGTCTCATATATTGTGAAAAGCGTTGACTATATCCTGAAAAAGGATTTCGGGCTTAAGGATGGTCTAGCGGATACCACCAAAATCCCCATATATGATAAAGACGGCAAGCAAATAGGCGAAACCCATAAAGTACTAATCCTCGATCCGGCTGTCGGCACCGGCACTTTCCTCTACGGCGTTATCAAGCACATCCATGAGCATCTTACAGCCAAAGGGCAGGCCGGAACGTGGTCGAGCTATGTATCAGAACATCTTCTGCCGCGGCTGTTTGGCTTTGAGCTATTGATGGCGTCCTATGCCGTCGCACACATGAAACTTGGCTTACTGCTTACGGAACTTGGCTACGATTTCAAAGCCGAAGAGAGATTACGGATTTATCTTACCAACACGCTTGAGGAAGCCAAGGATATCGGCGAATTACCTCTGTTTGCCAGCAAAATTGCTGAGGAAGCCAACCAAGCGGTCAAGGTAAAATCTGAGGCGCCGGTTATGGTAATAATCGGTAATCCGCCCTATTCCGGCCATAGCGCCAATAAAGGCGACTGGATTAAGGAATTGCTCAGAGGAAATGAACTTTCAAAGGGCGAAAAGACTGATAATTATTTCGAGGTTGACGGCCAGCCGCTTGGCGAAAGAAATCCTAAATGGCTCAACGATGATTATGTCAAATTCATTCACTTCGCCCAATGGCGAATAAATAGAACAGGCTACGGGATTTTGGGATTTATAACCAATCATGCTTATTTGGATAATCCGACTTTCAGAGGAATGAGGCAGAGCTTATTAAGCACCTTTGATGATATTCATATTCTCGATTTACACGGTAATGCCAAGAAAAAAGAAAAATGCCCGGATGGCTCAAAGGACGAGAATGTATTTGATATTCAACAAGGTGTAGCTATTGGTATTTTTAAAAAGCAAGGCGATAAGAAAAGCAAAACGAAAATAGTACATAAAGATATTTATGGTTTACGCGAAATTAAAAGCGGGGATGATTTAACCGGTGGCAAATATTTTTGGTTGAAAGAAAAATCATTAGAAAAAACAAAATTCAAAAAAATCGCACCCCAAAAACCATCGTATCTTTTTGTTGAACAAAATCTGAAACTTGAGGGAGAGTATAATAACTTTTGGTTAATTAAAGATATAATGCCGATAAATTCCGCCGGTATAGTTACTGCCAGAGATAAATTGACAATTCGTTGGACCAAAGATGAACTTTGGAAAACTGTAAATGATTTTGTAAAATTGGATCCGGAAGCCGCCAGACGTAAATATGAACTGGGAGATGATGTTCAAGATTGGAGCGTCGAAGCGGCACAAGCTGATTTGAGAAGTAGTGGCATTAAAAGGAAATTCATTTATCCTGTTCTATATCGGCCATTTGACATACAATATTCCTACTATACCGGCAAATCGCGAGGCTTTATTTGTAGACCGAGATATGAAGTAATGAAATTCATGATAGAACAAAACAATAAGGCTATTCTAATTGGTAGAGCGGGCCAAGTAATTGATCCCGGGGAATGGAATATAGTATTTTGCACTAAATTTATTTCGGAATTTAACCTTTTCAGGCGCGGTGGCAATAATTTATTTCCTATATATCTTTATAATGGATTCGATGACGTTGATCTGTTTAGCTTAAATTCTAAGGAAGTTAAATTTGACAAGCCGATCGCGAACATCACGAAAACTTTTATTGAAGCATTCAGCAAAAAAATACAGCTTAAATATATCTCATTGGGAATTACTAATTTAAAGACAAATTATAGCCCTGTGGATGTATTAAATTTTATTTACTCTATTCTAAATACCCCTTCTTTTCGTTCCCGGTACTCTAATTTCCTCAAGCGCGATTTCCCCCGCATACCGTTAACCTCGAACAAAGAACTTTTCCGTAAACTCTGCAAGCTGGGCGAAAAGCTTGTCGGGATTCACCTGATGGAAACATTCGGCCCTGATATCACCTCATACCCCATAGATGGCGACCATCTGATGGAAAAAGTACGCTACACCAAACCAGGGCAAGGGGCGAAGCATGGCCGGGTGTGGATTAACAAGACGCAGTATTTCGAGGGGGTAACGCCGGAGGTCTGGCAGTTCATGATTGGCGGCTATCAGGTCTGCGATAAATGGCTAAAAGACCGCAAAGGCAGAAATCTCACCCATGACGATATAGTTCATTACCAGCATGTAGTTTCCGCTTTGTCCGAGACGAGCAAAATTATGGCCGATATCGATAGTGTAATCGAATCTCACGGCGGCTGGCCGTTGAAATAAAAAAGGGCGTATGCGATACGCCCCTACGAGTAAAATGCAATATTACATTTACGCTATCGTCTTCAACGCCTGATCGAGATCGCGAATTAAATCGTCGGCATCCTCTACGCCGACCGATATGCGGATCATGCTGTCGGTCAAATCGGTGGCTTGGCACAGCTTTTCGGGCATATCGGCGTGTGTCATCCGTCGTGGGTGCTGAATCAGGGTTTCGGTGCCGCCCAAACTAACGGCCAGCCGGCAGATATGAACGTTGTTTAAAACCGTAAACGCCTCTTTCTTGCCACCCTTGACATAGAACGATAATAGCGCGCCTGGGCCGCTACACTGTTTCTTATAGATATCATATTGCGGATCGCCTTTTTTAAGCAAGCCGGGATAGCGGACTTTTTCAACTCGTGGATGTTTGGCCAGAAATTCGGCGATTTTCTGCGCGTTTTCGGAGCATTTTTGCATGCGAATCGTTATCGTCTCTAAAGACCGCGACATCAGCCAGCAACAGAATGGATCGGTGGTCGCGCCGATTACCGAGCGGAAGGCTTTGATAGTCTGGATATCCGCCTGACTGCCCAGCACGAAACCTCCGATCAGATCTGAATGGCCGCCGATAAACTTGGTGGCCGAATAAATGCACAAATCGATACCCTTGTTGCAGAAATTTTGAAACACCGGCCCCAAAAAGGTGTTGTCGACAGCCACCAGAATATGTTTTTTCGAGGTGGAGTATTTCGCGGCCAGCTTGACAATCTCCTCGATATCGGTATGGACGATAGTGGGATTAGTGGGCGTTTCGATAAAGATCATCCCCACCGAGTCTTTATGTTTTTTGATCAATTTTTCATACTCGGCGATATCCGGGGAATGGTTGGGATAAGTATTAATATTAAATTTAGTCATAACCGATTCGAACATATGTTCGGTCCCGCCATAGACCGGGGCGGAATAAATAATGCTATCACCGGGATTCAGAAGCGCCAAAATAGTCGTAGAAATAGCCGATAAGCCGGAGGGCAGCACCGCGGCCGCCTCGGCGCCGGGATGCATTACCACCATCTTGTCCTCGACTATTTCCATATTCGGATTATTCAGCCTGGAATAAATCAAACCGGGGGTTTCGCCCTCAGCCCGCTCCTCGGGATGTGAGGCTATACGGAAAAAGCGTTCGCCCTCCTCAGCGGTTCTAAACATGAAAGTCGAGGTCGTGAAAATCGGCTGTTTGGCCGACATCTCGGAGAAAGCCGGATCATAGCCCGCTGAGATAACATTGGTAGCCGGCTTGCATTCGGGATGGGGGTTTTTCCACCATTCCTTTTTCTTATGCTTGGTCATCGAAAAACTCCTTCGCGTTAATATCATTTTATCTAAGTATAATATTTATAGAATTGATACGCAAATAGTATAGTCGCGTTTTTATACTGGCTGAAACTCCGGCGATTGCGTGCCTATCTTCATGTTTCGTTAAACCGCTTGATTTATCTATGACCTAATAATATTATCCAAAGGTGAATCGAATCGGGAAAATTAATCCGGGGAGTATTAAATGAGAGCTTTAGTTACCGGCGGCGCCGGCTTTATCGGGTCTCATCTGGCGGATGCCTTGTTAAATAAAAATTATCAGGTGGAAATTATCGACAATCTTTCGACCGGCGATATGGCAAATGTGCCGTCAGGGGCCGTTTTCCATCAAGCAGATATCGGCAGTCCCGACATCGAAAAGGTATTTGAAAAGGGCCGGTTTGATATCATGTTCCATCTGGCAGCACAGATGGATGTCCGCAAAAGCGTGGCTGATCCGGTGTATGACGCGAAAACCAATATCCTGGGCGGTATAAATTTGCTTCAGACCTGCAAAAAATACGGCGTGAAAAAAGTGGTGTTTTCGTCCACCGGCGGGGCGGTTTATGGCGAGCAAAGCCAATTCCCAGCGCCCGAGACCCATCCGGTTAATCCGTTGTCCCCATATGGCATATCCAAGCTGGCGTTTGAGAAATATCTGTATTTCTACAAGTGTGAATTTGGCCTCGATTATGTCGTGCTTCGCTATGCCAATGTTTACGGGCCCCGACAGAGAAGTGATGGCGAGGCCGGTGTAGTGGCGATATTTTTCAACCGCTTTTTATCCGGCAAGCAGGCCGTGGTTTTTGGCGATGGCAAGCAAACGCGCGATTTTGTCTATGTGGGTGATGTGGTTAAAGCCAATTTATTGGCGGCTGATTATAATAAGGTCGGCATATTCAATGTGGGCACGGGCAAGGAAACCGATATAAACACTATTTTCGATTTAGTCAGGGATATATGCGGTTCAGACCAAAAACATGTCTGGCAACCGGCTTTACCCGGCGAGCAGAAACGAAGCGTAATTGACAGCGCGCTGATTAAAAAGGAACTGGGTTGGGATCAATCATACGATTTAAAGGCCGGACTGCTGGAGACGGGCAGATATTTTAAGGCGCGGAGAAGATAAAAATAGACGCCCTTTTTAATTATTTAATTTAAAGATACTATAAATACTCCGCCAATGATCACAGACATGCCAATCAATCTGGTGAGGGGTATAGGTTCTTTGAGGACCAGGGCAGACAGTATAATAACCAATACAAAAGTTACGGCAGTAAAAGGATAGGCAAAATTTAAAGAACATTTAGATAACGCGGCCAACCACAATAAAGTGCTTATGACATAAAACAACAATCCGGCAAAAACATACGGAGTAAAGACAACCTTAATCATTCTTATAAGCCAATCGGCCGTAAAAGTTAAATTTATATGCCCGGCCAGGGCCATGCCCTTTTTAAAAGCTACCTGGCCGACACTGGCGGTCAGGGCCGAAATCAGCAATATGATAATTACAGAATACAATTTAGTGCTCCTTTGATTCGATGTTGTCAATCCCGTCACTGTCTTAGCCCTATATTTTCGAGCGCAATTTTATTATTTCCTTAAATGCTCTTAAAATGACTTTGATATTAGCCCCGGTTTGTTTGCCAGCCGCCCGCGGGAAGTGGCTGACGCCGCATTGACCGATTTTATAGCCAAGTCGTTTGGCTTTGATTAAAATTTCGGCATCTACCAATGCGCCATTTGATATTATTTCAATTCTATCAAACAACTCTCTTTTGTACAGCTTGAAAGCGCAATCCACATCTCTGATTCGCAAGCCAAATAATATAAATAATGCAAAATTATAGAGGGCGGCATTGAGTTTACGCGTAAAAGAATCCTGCCGCCTGAGACGATAACCGGAAACTATATCGTATTTATCTTTTAATTCTATCAGACTGGATAATTCCTTAATATCAAATTGATTGTCGCCATCGGTATAAAACACCAGTTCTTTTTTGGCGCTCAAAAAGCCTGTCCTTAAAGCGGCTCCATAACCGCGATTGGTTTCGTGCGAAACAAGTTCAACGTGTTGGTTCGCCTTGACATAACATTGCGCTGCTTTTTGGGTTTGATCAGTACTGCCATCGTTGACCAAGATTATTTGATAATCATCGGCAATTAACGGCAAAAACTCCAACGCGCCGATGACCAACCTAGGAATATTTTCCTGTTCGTTATAACAAGGGAAAAATACCGATATTTCTTTTAGTTTTGATGTTGCCATTACGTGTTAACCTTTTTAACCCCTTATTCTAAAACATTTTTCGCAAGGCATTATCTGAACTACCTATATTAGAAATAATTCTATCAAGCAACTTTATTCTGGCAACGATATTTGCCAGGGCCACGGATGATAATATCAGCAATATCCAAATCAATATCAATCTATATCGCGGCAGAACTATTACCGGGACGTAACAGGCCATGGTAATAGCCGGCGCCAATATATATATCCTATCCAGTTGCTTTCTTTTTTTTAAAATAATACCTCCCCAAACACCAAATATCGCGACAAATAGATAGCCACCAATATATAAAGCGTTCCTGGTCAACGGATGAGTTGGGTCGATAACAAGAAAATAGATCATTCTTTTGGTGGTTAGCCAGGCATACCTCATGGGGTCTTCGCGGATAAATCTCATGGCTTCGTCGAAATAGAATTTATCGATTCCCAATTCGGTGTTGGGATGGTTTTCGTCTATAAATTTCTGGTATTCGGGATCAAGGCTCGCTTCGCTGATGCTCTCTGGACTAAGCCGCCCGGTTCCCGACGCGCCGGGATGGTTGCCGCGCCAAAGATTAAAACCGTACATAGTCCGAAAAACAGGCTTGTCAAAAACCATATAATTTCTGATCAGCCAGGGTGAAAGAGTGACCGTGAAAGATAATCCGAGTATAAACGCCGCTTTCAGCCAAGATGTCTTTTTTGTGTTTATAAAGAGCAGGCCCGCGAAACAAGCCAAAAACACAAAGGCGGTATTTTCTTTGGCCAATGTCGTTAAACCTAAAATCACTCCTAAGGCCCCGAAACCGATAACCTTACCCTCTGTGAGCAATAATGTCTTATATTTTAAATATAAGTAAACGCTGTAAAAAACCAGAACTATGGTGATAGTTTCAGCCACCATGCGCGCCGGCATAAAAGCGATTTCGGGATAGACGGCGACCAAAAGCGCCAAGATCAGACCATTTTTTGTACCACCCAGGTTTTTACCCAGCAAATATCCTGGGACAATAATTAGAGCATTCAATAATGCTTGAGCGATATAAATATATTTAGCCGGTTCGTCGAACAGATACATGAATAAAGCCAGGAAATGAGTATATAAAGGCGTCAAGATCGCCGTCGGTTGCGCCGGAATCATTTTATACCAATCCCACCAGTAACCGTAGCCCTTAAGGATATATTCCGCTATTTGAACCGATTCGAAATGAAGTCCTCGATTCCAGGAAAATATATATACGAGCAGTAATCTGACCAAAACGGCCAAAATATATATAATAAATAAATTAAACCATATTTTATTTCTAAGCCTAATCATTCATACATCCTAAAAACTACAAATTATAAACTATTACAATATGCGCAAAATAGTTATCAAAATCGCCGGTTTGATTGTGTCTGTTCTCGATTTTGTGATAACCGGCCCGGCTTCGCAAAACCAGATGAGAAAACTCATGCCGGAAG